>Ga0315901_10000006_pt1 | contig 305467 bp, 273 predicted proteins | sample LakEriMetagenome_10_FD_203761 | JGI IMG/M metagenome (GOLD analysis project Ga0315901, IMG submission 203761) | Freshwater fungal communities from buoy surface, Lake Erie, Ohio, United States - Buoy 2 MA116 | ecosystem: Environmental > Aquatic > Freshwater > Lake | place: USA: Lake Erie, Ohio... | reverse complement strand
GGTCACTATGTCATAGCCACTCGCGAGCCCTTGAGCCTCCGATTGAAGTTGCCATGCAGCTGTTAAAGCCTCCCTAGGCAGAGCATCATGCTCTTTGAAGTCGTTCGGCTTTTGCAAGGCAAAGAATGCTCCGCAGACTCCGAGTCTGAGTGCTGATGAGGATCCCACCCCATAACTCACCTCGAGATCAGAGTCGATCGTCACGCATCCGCCGTGCATTCCTGTTTTTTTTGCAGCAAATTGGACGGCCCTACATAGTATGTCGGTCTGCGGCGTGTGGTCGTCGTGAATAAGCTTTGGTTCTTGCCAGAGATTGCTATAGATCTCCCAAAATGCAGCCTTCGGGTCCCAAGTTACGGTCACGGTCATGCCGCGATCGATCGTTGCGGCCAAGGCGTGTCCCCCGCGCAAGACCGAATACTCCCCGGCAAGCATCACTTTTCCTGGGATGTAAACCTCTATAGTCCTCACTGGGGCGGTCTCCGTTTGTTGAATTTAGTTGCGGCTACTCGTGGGTTGCATGCGCTGATGGAGTAAATCAAGATTTTTTTGATGAAGCCCCATATGCCCTCGTTGGATGCCCTCTGAAGCCAGGGCACGCAATGCAGATAAATTTTGAGCAAGACCGGTCGCAACGACAATCTGGGCCAATCGGCTCGCGTCTGGATTTCCCATAATCTTTAGGCTGGCCTGGGCTGTGGGATGCAGTTTTGTTACGCCCCCCACAACGCCTACCGCCATGGGTAACTCAAGGGATCCATGCAGGTCACCGTGCAACGTTTTTTTCCACACTGCCAGTGGACGGTACGCCCCATCCCTTGCAGCCCAAGCGTGCGCTCCTGCCTCTGCGGCGCGCCAATCATTACCCGTGGCTATCAGCACTGGATCAATACCGTTCATGATCCCCTTGTTATTTGTCGCGGCACGATACCTGTCGTAGAAGCCAAACAAGTATGCTTTTTCAATACGATCAACAACGTCGTGGCCGTTGAACTCAGGGGAATTAAAAGCCTTAGCAGGGATGAGACATTCGGCACGAGCACGGCGTCTATCCGTTAAGTTGGAGAGAATTCGCAACCCAAGCTCGCATGGTAAGATTTCAGGTAGTATGGTTGATACGCGCTCGCACATCGTATTAACAATATTTGCGCCCATGGCATCGCGAGTGTCAATGTACAAGTGTAGAACCAAACTATCCATTTGACTTATGTAGTGCCAATCCAAATCTAACGCGCCGCCGCCCCTCGCAAGCAGGCCGTCTTGTCCGCGGTTGGCAAGGCTTAACAACTCATCTTTTCTTGAAGTAAGAATCTCGTCATATAAGCACTCTTTTTTGAGAAAAACCTGGATTTGCCCTGTCATTACGGGTGGCGTTGCTGACGTCTTAAAACCTCCGCCTACGCGGGCCAGTTTTGCTCCGTGGCTCGCAGCTGCCAGGACACTTGACTCTTCAACGGCCATGGGCACTAAAACGTCTTCGTCATTGATTAAAAAATTTGTCGCAATCCCCAGAGGTAACGAGAAGGTTCCGACCGCGTTTTCGATAAATACATCCGTAAGCTCGCCATTGAGAGAGCCAAACTGGCCTATGCTAAACTTGTCGGATTCGGAAAGATGGGCCACTTTCGCAACCGTTTGGAGCCGCTCTCCAACAGGCAGCTCATAAAAACCAGGCAACCGAGATGACTCCACATCACCAGAGCGAGTGCTGCCAGTTTGGGTTGAAGGTTTTTGTTTTCCAGCAGCAACGGCGCTCGAGTCCTGTTGTGCATTTAAGTCAGGTGTATCCATCATTTCATCAACAATTTCCGGCTTGTAGTTCAAGATTCCACCGCAGACTCTTAACAAAAAAAGCAGTCACATGTCCATAAGAGGTCACAAAAAAATTACCTCTAGATTTCAATGTGTTACATCCTAATGGAGGGTGTTCGGTACCCGGCAGGTCCCGATATGTTGTCCTTTTAATAGACTCTTAAGCTTCATAGATGGTCCCCAAAAGCTATTTAGGGATCCCGCTGACAGGCTTGAACTGAACGGCTTGGTCATTTTTTGAAGTCCTTAGGTTGCCCGAGGCTCGTCACGTCTGTTACAACCGACACCTTAGACGTCACATCAAGGAGTGCCCCAAGAATCAGTGCCGCTAGGCGGAGGATTGAGTTTCATGGATCAACTACAGTTTCTCATGCTGATGATATTGGCCGTTGGTATTGCATTCTTTGTTCTGGTGCTTCGCAAGTTGGGGCAGATATCGGAAGCCCTTAAATCCGAAACTATTCAAAAAACCTTGGGCGAATTCAACGCGTCAAACAATAGGCTTTTAGTTGATGAGTTCTCCCGCGTGCGGCAGGAGCTTACGGTTTTGGGTAAAAATCTTCGCGATGAAATTTCATCGGCGATGAGGGTCGGTCACGAACTGATAACAGGACAGGTTCTTAAAAACTCAGAAAACCAGCTCAAGCAGCTCGATGTTATCTCTAAACAGTGGACGTCAACAGCCGAAAATCATGATGTACGTATGCGAGATCTACAGCGCACGGTTGACGAACGCCTTCTCCATATTGAAAAGCAAAGTGGTGATAGGCTTGAAATGATGCGCAAAACAGTTGAAGAGAAGCTTGAGGGAACTCTCGAGAGACGACTAGGCGAGTCATTTAAAATGGTCGGTGAGCGATTGGAGCAAGTGCAGAGGGGCTTGGGGGAAATGCAAAGCCTAGCAAACGGAGTGGGAGATCTAAAAAGAGTTCTCACCAACGTGAAATCCCGGGGTACTTGGGGAGAGGTTCAGTTGGCGATGTTGCTGGAGCAAACACTCACACCAGATCAGTATGAGTCAAATGTAAAATTGGGCGGTAACGCCGATATGGTTGAGTTTGCCGTAAAGCTTCCCGGACGTGAGGAGGGGGGCGATGCAGTGTTTCTTCCCATCGACAGTAAGTTTCCTCAAGAGGCTTATCAGAGGCTTCTTGATGCTCAGGAGGCCGGAGCCACGGATGCCGTCCAAACGACTCGTCGAGAGTTGGAATCAGCAGTTCGAGTCGCCGCTAAAAGCATTCGTGATAAGTATATTCACCCACCACGAACTACAGATTTTGCCGTTATGTTTTTACCCACTGAAGGCCTTTACGCAGAGATTTTGCGGATTCCTGGGCTCATGGAAAAGATGCAAAACGAATTTCGTATCAGTATTGCAGGGCCTACGACACTATCGGCGCTTTTGAGTAGCCTCCAAATGGGTTTCAGGACTATGGCGATTCAAAAGAGGTCCGGAGAGGTTTGGAAAATCCTCGGCGTTGTTAAGTCAGAATTCGGAAAATTTGGTGATATACTTGAAGGCGTGCAGAAGAAGTTGGGAGAAGCATCCGTGCGCATCGAGGACGCATCGAGAAAATCAAGAACGATCCAGTCTAAACTGCGTTTAGTGCAGGAGGTTCCTTCAACTCCAGGCGTTTCGCCGGAAGATCATCTTCTGGGTACGACGAGCAATTTAGATGAGCTTTGATGACCAGCCGCCTTATTACAAAGCAAAGGATTTTTCCAAGTGAGCCATGAACGATACAAAGCGTCTGCGTGGACAGCTGCAGTGGCGGCCTACTTAGTTTGGGGTATGATGCCGCTTTTTTGGCGGTTATTCGAAGGTACACCTGCATTTATCGTTTTTCTTCATAGATGCTTGTGGAGTTTGCCGTTTTTAGTGCTTCTGTCATTAGTTCCACAGCGACAATCCAGCACCATACTTGCCTTTGATCGAGGGCGGTGGCCCTGGTTGATGGTTTCGGCTTTCTTAATAGGCTCCAACTGGTGGATATATATCGTCGGCGTTGAACGGCACCAAGTCGTGGAAATGAGCGTTGGGTATTTCATAGCGCCCCTGATCAGTGCGGCCATGGGTGTGATTTTTTTGCGGGAGAAACTGACGATAGGTCAGTGGGTTGGTGTTCTCACCGTCGTTGCCGGATCCGTCATGTATGGCTTTACCGTGGGGAAAGTGCCAATGCTTGCGATTGGACTAGCCGTCACATTTAGCGGTTATAGTTTGGTGCGGAAAGTCGTTAAAGCGCCACCCATGAGCGCGTTGACCACAGAGGCGATGTTTTTATTCGGTGCTGCTGTCATCTACCTGCTTACGTCACCGTCGGACTCAGCCTTGTCAGAGGCGTGGCAACGACATGGCTGGCTTCTTGTTATTGGCGGAGGTCTGACCGCATTGCCGCTTTTATGGTTTGCCCATGGTGTACGGGGACTGACGTTAACGTCACTGGGCATGATTAATTATATTTCGCCAACCGGTAAGTTCATTATTGCGGTACTCGTTTTTAAAGAAATCGTAACAGACGAACAAATTTGGGCTTTTGTGGTTCTTTGGATAGGAATCATTTTATATCTCGTCAACACATATCGACGCAGTCGACTCCCGCTTCAGCCAGAGTGAAGTTCATGGCATACATCATCGCCGGCTGGTCGGTTTTCGTGTTATTAATTTGGATACCTGTTGAATATGCTCATGCGGCATTTTGTTTCAATAATTATGATCTAGGAATCTACGGCCAGGCATTAACGCTACTGTCCTTGAAAAATTTAAATCCCTACCTATCAACAAGAGATATAAGACTTTTTAACGATCACTTTGATCCTATCCTTTTTTTAGTTGCTCCCTTGAAGGCAGTAGTTGAGCCCAGTCTGCTTGCCATTAGAATTGAAATGTCGTCGATCGTCTTGGCATCTTTAGCGCCAATTTGGCTCTGGTTGAATCGCCTCATTTCAAAGTTCCAGATGTCAGCCGTTTTTTTTGTCATTCTTTTTAGTCCGATGACATTGATGGCGGCATTTTACCCATCCCATCCTGGCACCTGGGCGTTAGCACCACTGGCGTGGCTACTAGCTTCGATCTACGCAAGGAAAGATAGATTGGCTATCACGATGCTGTTGCTCCTCTTGCTATGTAAAGAGGAATTCCCGATTCTTGGGGGTCTATTGGGAGTTGTTTTGATCCTGCAAAAAAGGCAGCGATTAGGTTTTTGGATCTCTACGATCAGTGTTGCGTGGTCTTTTGCCGTGTTTTTTTTAAGGCCAATTTTTTTGGGAAAATCAGATTACTATACGTCGGCGATGATGGCGGCGCATGGTGTGACCGGAGTCGGTACAGGGACATGGTTGTTTCCACTGTTGGAGCTGTTATTTTGCATTTTCATGCCTTTATTGATACTGCGTGCCAATAAAAATTTTGGTTTCAACAGGCTAAAAAGGGACTCTTGGCTGATGGTTTGCTTGCCACTCGTTTTCCTGCTTTTGGCTATAAGAATCGTTGGCGGTTACTGGGGGAACCATAGGGCTGCTCCGCTGGCGGTATTGGCAGCGTTCATGCTGATGGGGACTAATGATCACATGTCTAAATATCGTCGAACTCGAAGACTTTTATTTTTTGCTGTCCTGCTTGCCCTGGTCGTGCCATTTCTAGAGCTCGGAAGCAGGACTTGGAGAGATAGGCCATTTAAAAAGCATTGTCCTTCGTCTCCGGAACGTATTGATGCTTTAAATGCCGTGGTGAACTACCTGGGTGTAGTTGGTGCGGAGAGTGTTTTAGCTGGTGGTAATATTGTCCCGCATTTAGTGCGCATACCCGGTATTGCGCAAATCGGTGCAACAAAAGCTGATAATTTTCGTTTTTTTGTTGTTGAGAAGGGCGAGTATCGCAATACTTGGCCTATTAGCGCAGGGGAAATGAAGCAAATTGAAGACGACTGGCGAAAACGCCCTGGGGTGAGTGTTCTGCGTGACGATCAGCATGTCTTGCTTATCGAAAATAGCAGTGAATAATAAGATTAGTTTTTAAACTAGCTATCAATTATCGGTGAATTCCGAGTTTTTTCATTAAACGATGTAGGTAAGCTCTCTCGACGTCGAGAGTCCGAGCCGCTTCGCTGACGTTTCCGTCCGATTTTCTTAGCATATACTCGAGAAATTTGCGTCCGGATTCAACTTGGAAGGTTTCCCAGCTCGATGGTGGAAGTTGCAGAGTTAGCGCGTCAGCGCTGGTGTCAATGGTAGTGACTGTCGACGAAGTTGGTATTTTGGGTTGATTAACCAGGTCGTCGATATTCTCAATCACGGTGTCGGCAGAAAAGATTGCAGATCTTTCGATGGTGTTTCGCAACTCCCGGACGTTTCCTGGCCATGAATATTCTGAAAGTTGTTTCAACGCCAGAGTTGAAAATTCTTTGTGGCCAAGCGAGTGTTCTTCGCAACACTCCTGTAAAAAACGTTTACTTAGTTCAGGTACATCACTAGCTCTTTCCCGAAGGGCGGGACTATGGATCGTGATGACGTTAAGTCTATAGAATAGGTCCTCGCGGAATTCTCCTGTTTGGCACATCTGTTTTAGATCGCGATTTGTCGCGCAAATAATCCTGACGTCGCTCGTCAATATTTTGTCGCCGCCTACTCGAGAAAACTCGCCATTTTGTAAGACGCGCAAAAGCTTTGCTTGAACATCAAGCTCTAGCTCGCCGATTTCATCGAGAAATAAAGTTCCACCGTCGGCTCGCTCAAAGACTCCAAGCCTTGTTTTTGTTGCGCCGGTAAATGCACCTTTTTCATGGCCGAAAAGCTCGCTCTCCATCAGGTTTTTAGGGATTGCTGCGCAGTTTACTTTTAACATGGTTTTTTTAGCGCGCGGTGACAGCCGATGAAGCTCCCGTGCGATGAGTTCCTTTCCTGTTCCGCTCTCACCGCTAATAAGGACCCGGCCAGACGTCGGCGCTGTCTTTGCAATGATCGCCTGAATCTCCCTGATTTTAGGATGACTTCCGATGATTTCATTCTCAGTCTGGAGTTTGCTGAGCTTGGCATTAGTCTCTTCAATTCGGTTGAACTCGAGGCAGCGTGACGCGCTTACAAGCACGCGTTCTGGGGTGAAAGGTTTTTCTATGAAATCGAATGCTCCGATCTGGGTGGCACTATAGGCGTCCGAAGCTGAGCCGTCCCCACTGATGACAACGACGCGACTTGCCTGTAGGTTTTTTCGAAGGTCCTCTAATAGCGTCAAGCCGCTTCCATCAGGCAATCTGATATCGAGTAGAATTAAATCAAACTTATGACCTTGAAAATTTTGGCTCGCATTTAACTTCAGTCGGGCTTCAGCAATATTTGAGGCCTCAGAGACTTGCGCGCCTTCTTGCTCCAGGGTTAGGCGTAAACTAATCCGGATATTCCGGTGGTCATCGACGATAAGGACGTGAGCACCTGAGATTTGGCTGCTTTTAGTCTTCAACTGTAATCCCCTTATGAATTCGAGGCAGCGTTATTCGAAACGTAGTCTTACCGTTGGCGCTATTCAATGCGAGCTTTCCACCGTGTTCTAGCACAATTTTTTGGCAAATAGCCAGACCAAGTCCCATTCCTGGAGTCGGGCCCGTGTGCTTGGTTGTGACGTAAGCTTCAAAAATACTGTTCTTTATCTCCGCAGGAATCCCAGGACCCAGATCTTCAACTTCAAAAATGACGCTCACTTGGGTGTGCTGTAGACGGACCGTGATGGGTAAGTTGCTGAGCGGATCAGCTTCAGCTGCGTTTTTAATTAGATTATGGAGCGCTTGTCTGACGAGCTGCTCATCGAATTCGGCAAAGACGTCTTCTGAAGGCCCCTCGTAGATAATCTGGTGCGGTTGGTAGGTGTGTTCGGCGAGTTGTACGGCTTGTTTTGCGCAATTCGTTGCGCTGTTTTTGGCGAATCGCGGCGAGGGTAGCTGGGCAAATTGAGAGAAATCATCAACCATTCTTCTCAGACCTGCGACTTCCTCTAGAATGACATGATGAGCCTTATCCAGGAGTTTTTTGTATTCCGCACTTTGGCCATCATAATGTCGATGTAGCTGCCCGATCATAATTTGAATGGGTGTTAGGGGGTTTTTTATTTCGTGGGCCATTTTTCTGGCGATTGTTTGCCATGAGGCAAGTTTTTCAAGTCCAACGGCGCGTGCTTGATTTTCTTTAAGATCATCGGCCATTCGGTTGAACTGTCTACTGAGAAGGCCGAGCTCGTTATGACCATGGGCTTGGAAGCGAAATCCGTCATCGCCTTGGGCGTATGAGATGAATCCTTGAACCAGTTTCTGTATTCTGGTCTTACTTCTCAGGGTCATATAGATAAATGCCACCATAAGTAACATGCACATAACAGCAAGCGTTAAGGATAACGCTATGATTAACGCTGGTCGGATCCGGTCGCGTAGTTCAAATCCGATGATTTTATATCTTTGGAGGACCTCCTCACTGAGGCGGTAAGCTTCCTCGTCTTTGCTTTGGTTAAAACGAACCAAATGAGGTCCCACAATCAGATCTGAGCGATTTTGCCAATGAATAGTGGTAATTTTTATCTGACGTGCTGGCTCAACAAGCCATGTTTCGTTCGGGAAAATCTCTGTTGTGCCAATTTTAGTTAGTGTATCCCTAAGCGTTTTTTGGGGTATGGACAGTGGATTTTTTATGACTTGGTTAAGCTTTGCTACGAGTAAATCCTGTTTTGTTTTATACGCCTCTTTTTGACTCTCTAGTCCTCGGGTGATTGTGGCCTCAACTGCAGGGTCATGGGCGATATGAATTAGCTGGTCGATGCTTTTCACCGCGAGAATGGCCGCAGTCAGGTAGCCAGCAAGGACAGTGATCATGGCGATCGCAGCAAGTCGCACAACACTCCACTGATGCCATGACACATGCGGAAGGTGCAATGCCGCTGTTTTTTTTTGTCGTAATCTAGAATTTGGCAACTATTTTACCTTTTTTATTGGTTTAGGTTTTGAGTCCTTTTTGTAAGAGTCGCTTGTGGGTTGCGTCGGAACGTCGATTGTGATGTCCGTGCGACCGCCTAACTGCATGTCACCTAACATGTGAGAATAAAGTCCCTGCATGAATCCGGATTGCTGATTAACAAGCCAGTTTTTTATTTTCAAGGCTTCGTCAGGCGAGGATTGACGAACCTGAAGTGTCGCATAAAGTTTCCCGCCTTTTTTCATGGCTGCATTTAACTCTGAAGCAGGGATGCGGTATTTGAGACATTCTTGCCCCCACGATTGAATGTTGGGGCTGCTGAATGTACGCGCTGGCAGGGGCTCTATGCGAGTCGTTTGATACCGCTCCTCCCAGGTGTCGTATTTAACACGACAAACCAGCCGCAGCTTTTGAGCGGATTCTTCTGATTTGAGTTTCTGTTCCGATATTCCAAGAATTGTGAACGTGCTAAACCCTGAGTTGACGATGTCTTTTTGCTCGTTTGTGAGAAGGTCGCTGATATTTATCACTAATATCACCGAGTGGCTAGTTACGTCCCATATTGCCGGATGATTTACAATTTGATTTTGATTAGCGGCCTTGAGGTTCTGCGCTTGGATGGAGGAGATTAAGATGATTGATCCCAAAGTCCATCGGTTCATGGTGCGTCACCGACCTCTGCAGATCTTGCTTCGAGATCAGGTGTTGGATTCTTTTTCCAGCGTTTTGCGAAAGGATTTTCAGACGCTAATTTGAAGTTGATGTCTCCAATAAATCCAGTTGAGTGATATCTGTAACCGGCAATAGTTTCACTGCCGGAGTGTTTGAACGATCTATACTGATCCCGGCCGAGTCGGCGAGAAAAATATAGAACAGAACGCAGCCCATGACTCGATGTTGTAATAGGCAATTCGATTTTAAATTCGCCCCGGATTGTGGTTGCGCCGCTGCCGATTTGAATTAATTTTCCTGCGGCCGTCACAGCAAGTATGTCTCGAAGTTGTTCGGTCCGAAGCATCTCAGCTTCGAAGGTAGCATGTTCACGATTTACAAGAGATGGCACGATGGATGCGGCAGCTTTATAGCCGGGCTTTGGCAAAAAGCTTAGTAGTCGAGTTTCGCGTACAAGCCCTAATTTCGGCCCGGAAACCAAACTAGGCCAGTGATCAAGTCGGTAGCGATCATGACGATTAGAGTACCATGCAAGCCCGTAATTGACGTCTAAGCCCCATCTTTGGCGTGTCCAAATCGTTTGGCTTTTGATGCCAAAAGCTTCCGTCTCCAGATATTTTTGGCTCGGATCAGTCAACCCTAGCGCGGCATCAAACTGTATGGCCTCCGAGACAAAGCGCGGCAATCCGTAAGCCATGGATCCGAATACCAAGTTACCATCGTTGCCGAGCTCTGCAATTAATGCACCTCGGTGGGAGCGTTTTAAAATATTACGAGCAACAAGACCAAACCTGTAACTTCGCACGGGAGAGTCGTCGCCAAGGTCTGGCGCCGGTTTTACCAAAGAGAGGCCGAACTCGCTCCCGGTGGCCCAATCAGAAAGAACTTCGTCATCATCATAGGCTGTTATTATTAATTTGGCGTAGCTCGGGTTTGAGCCTTTTCTTAGTGAAAAAAAGACGTACTTATACACCGCAAGGCCCAGCAGTTTTGTTCTTGCGTCGGCAAGCCATTCGTCGGATAGAGTCGTATTGTCTGAAATTCTCAATTGTTCCCGTATTTGTTCATGGCTCAATCGAGACGATCCTGTGATTTCGAGCGATTCTAATCTGTAGGTTTTTGGCGGCTCTTCCGCCGGTTGGGCCATGATCGGCCCGACACAAACGGCAAGAATTATGGCCAGTGCGCTTACGCTGCAGAAAATTATTTTGTTGCTTTTCATGAGCATCAGCTGTCGCTTTGGAGGCAGTTGAAAGGTAACAGGCATCGATCTTCAGAATTTGAAGTGTTTGATTTTTTCACCATTAGCGCCAATTTCGGTCATGGCCTGGATGCCTATTTCCAAGTGAAGATCGACATATTCACTGGTCACTTTTTTATCACTTTCTTCCGTTTTAACACCTTCCGGCGTCATAGGGACGTCAGAAACCAGAAGTAATGCTCCTCGTGGTATATCGTTCGCAAGCCCAACTGAGAAAATGGTGGCGGTTTCCATGTCAATCGCAATGGGTTTAAGCTTTCTTAATCGCTCTTTGAATGCAATATCGTGCTCCCAAACTCTACGGTTAGTCGTGTAAACGACCCCTGTGCGGTACTCCAAGCCTTTGTGCATTAATTTGTCTGAGACGAATTTATGCAGCTTAAATGAGGGCATTGCAGGGACTTCAGGGGGGAGATAATCGTTACTCGTTCCTTCGCCGCGAATGGCTGCCATTGGCAGAATAAAATGACCGATTTCCGTGGAGTGTTTGAGGCCACCGCATTTGCCTAAAAACAGGACACCTTTCGGTTTTATGGCTGTCATCAAGTCCATAACTGTCGCCGCATTAGCTGATCCCATGCCAAAATTAACGATGGTCAGGCCGTCTTTATTTGTCGACGTCTGCATGGTTTTGTCTAGGCCCCGGACCTGGGATTTGAATTTATTGGCGAAAATCGTGACGTAGTTTGAAAAGTTTGTGAGAAGTACATAGTCACCAAATTCGTCAATCGGGGTCCCAGTGTAGCGGGGCAGCCAATTTCTGACGATTTCCTCTTTGGTTTGCATGCAATGTGCCACCTTTTCTAAAGTTGAACAGCGCCTAGCGAATAGTGGTAAAGTACTACCAATTATTTATTTTGTGATTCATTATAGGGGATTGAGAAAGAAAATACACGTGCCAATCGTGATATGAGCATAATCCCAAAGAAGTAGTTTTAATGTCAGATTCAGACCAAGAAAAATCCAGTTCAGGCTCCGTCCGTGATCGCACTCCCTCCGAGTTTTCGGCGCTGGCCATCCCGCGGGAACTTTGGCGACTTGGATCAGGCTGGTTGACTCATGCGGCTATTGGCTTACCCATAAAGTTTGCTAAGGCTGTGTTTAATGACTCATCCCTTGTGCCATGGAGTGATGCAAAGGTTTTTGCCATCGTTGGAGACGCGCTCCTTGGCGTTATAGATGCGTGGGGACCTTTATACGGTAAAGCTATGCAAGTCTGGCTGTCAAGGATGGGCAAAGAGGCCGTACCGGTCATTGACATGCTCAAGCTCGACCGTGTCTACGGGGATTGGCCGCCGCTGGCTTGGGACGATGTCCAACTTATTTTGGACCGGGAGATCCCTGATTGGCGGGACGAGCTCAAGATGGAGAGCAAGCCTCTAGGTGTCGCCAGCATGTCACAGGTCCATGGCGCTGTGGATATGGAGGGGCGCTCTTGGGTAGTGAAACTTCTAAAGCCTTCAGCGATTTTAAGGTTGACCGAGTCTGTCACGGCTATCGAGTCGGCTGTGCTGGTGGCGGAGCCGTTTGCTGTAACCAGGTTGTCCCGAAGATTTTTAATAGATGTCAAAGATCTCTGCGAGAGCTTGCGTCGTGAGATGAATCTAAATCACGAGCGAGAAACCATGACCAGGGTTCAGGAGTTGATCGTTTCCAAAGGACAAAAATCTCTTTGTGTTCCGCAGCTCCATCCTAGGTTAGGAAGTCGCTCGGTCATTGTCATGGAGCGCCTGAACGGCATAAAGCTAAGCGATATTATTTCCGGCAAGGTTGAACTTGAGCCTAAAATGCGAAAGAGCATTGCGAAAAAGCTCCTGAATGAACTTCTGGTTCAGATTTTTGAATGGGGCCTTTTCCATGCGGACCCGCATGCTGGAAACCTCATGCTACTTGAAGATGGAACAGTGGGCCTTTATGATTGGGGGCTTGCAGGGGAACTGCTTGATACGGATCGACGATTCATCGCGGGCATTCTGAAAGCTGTTATGGCGCTCGATATCGAAAAGTTGATTGACGTTTTAAGTGAGATGGGTCGGGAGTCAACCGGAAAGAGTATTGACCGTGAGAAAATCCGACTAGAATTAAGAAAGATGATAAAGCTTGTTGAGGATTCGCAGGCGGCAAATGGTGAGGCGCCGTCTTTGAATCAAATGGTCGAAGCGGCACTTGAGGGAGCTGACAGGCTTGGCATACCAATGCCGGCAGGATTATTACTTATGGCAAAAAGTTTAATGACAATTGAAGGCCTTGCCCGCGGCATTGATGCTAACGTGCCGTTTGCTATGGTGGCAGGACCTGTTTTATTTCGTGCGGCCGATCCCAGCTTCAGTGACATCGTGGCTCTTGCAAAGCAAATGCCTAATATTGTTCGTAGGTTTTTAAAAAAGGACTAGATCTCAGTGAAACGACTTTTTCTGATTGTAATGAGCCTACTCTATGTTAGTCCCGCGCGTGCGTATGAAGGAGTCGCTATTCTCGGTGACAGCATGTCGACGGGTGCGGCGGTTCACCCCAAAATGGAGTTTGACTCCTGGAAGATATGGGAAATTTTTAATGGTAAAAGCAATCTTGATGTACAGGCAGATCATGTGCCGCCTGAGTTTAGAAAATTTGCAAAGGGCCTTGAATCTCCAACGCGTGTTCAGCCCTCTGTCAGAGAAAATGACGGTGGTTCCGGTTGGCTTTGGCACAACGTGACGCAGCTCGTGTCAGCCCGGACGCTAGAGGAACATCGTCTTTCGTTCGGCTATTTTGTGGGCCTTGCCTTGGGTGTCGCACCCAAGGATATTTTACTAGCTGGTGAGAATGGGGCTAGAGCAAGTCGTGCTTGGATGCATGCTTCAAGACTTATCGGAGCACGAAATGGTGATATCCCCGAGCGGATTATTTTGCTCTACAGCGGTAATGATTTGTGTGCACAAAATTATGAAGAAATTACGTCAGCGGATGAATACGGGGATAACCTTTTGTCGGGCATGAAGTATCTCGTTATCAATGCCCACACGCCAGCACGTGGTTCCAAGATCTTTCTTCCGGCATTTCTTCCGGTGACCTCCCTCATTAATGAGCCGTCGATTTTGGAGCATAAAATAAAATTAAACGGTGAAGAGATGACATGTAAAGATGCTAGGTCAAAGATGTTTGCGACCCGAGGGGAGTCTAGTGAAGGGCTTGATGATGGCCGATATCAGGTTTTTAAGAATTTCATCCCCCCTAGTCCTGTATTGCTTTGTCCGACGCTTTTTCACCCCGCAGCCCAAGACGCCGCAAAGCAGACACTTCTAGCAAACCGAATCCGGGCTTATCGGGATGCCCAAAAAAAAGCAGTAACCGATTTTAACGAATGGCGAGGCCGCCGGTATCCTGGTAAGGCTTTTGAGGCCGTTTACTTGGATGGACCTGAGCAAGTGCGCTTTGCTGGCGAGGACGTGGCGGGTGATTGCTTTCACCTGTCGGCCCGGGGGCAGGGTAAGGTAGCGGGCGCTATCTTAAAGGGTATTCGGTAGTCAGCGTTTTTTGGTGCAGCTCTTTTTGCTGAATTAATATGCTGATAACACTGATAAAGTTGATAAGCTCCCGGCGTGAAATCACTTGATTTGATGTTCTAAGATGCTTTATAGTCTGGAGCTTTCCACCGCTCGGATGGCGGAACTGGTAGACGCAGTGGACTCAAAATCCACCGGTTGCAAGACCTTGTGAGTTCGATTCTCACTCCGAGCACCAATCTTTAAATTTGCTTGTTACCAAACAGATAAATATGTCAGACTTAGCCTAAATTTTGCGCCATTTAGCGAATTTTAGGGAGCCTGATATGACCAGCGTTATCGGCAGCGGTTTATTGTTACGTCTATGGGCGTCAAGTCTTTTGGTCGCGGTTGTATTAGCTCCGGGTTGCCGTTCAGCAGAGACAGAATCAAACAAAACGGGGTCAGACGCAAATGCGGCTCCCGCTTGGCCGATGGTTGGCAAAGTAGATGATAAGGCTGGATTTTTTGTTCAGTTGATCAGCGACCGCGATGTGCGAACTAAATTCAACCTTCATAAAGGTCTTTCGACCTTTGATGAGCCTTGTAAGGGAGAAATTGGTAAAACCGTGGATTGTTACCTGGATGCTGAAGAGCTGACCTTGTCTACAATCGGGTTTTCTTTTCATTATCATGTACCAAAGAGCATGTGCTCCTTTGTTGTATTTGAGCCATTTTACTTTGTGAACCGACTGTCCAAACGCACGAGCTCGCTAACGCGTTTCATTGACAAGACGGGGGTCGTGGGAATCGATACCAATACGGACGGCATCGTGGATTCCACTGATTTTGGGTGTTATAGCCCTGGTGGTACTCCCGAATGTTGCATTGGTGAATACCCGCAGACTACATTTATCTGGGATCCTGCCATCAACAAATATGGTGCCCCAGTAACTGAGCGTGTCAATCGAACCATCGAGAAATGTCTGGGCGGTCCAGCGACAATAACTCAATCGAAAGATGCGATGGGAGTTCCCTTAGCTACAACGTCTTTTGTGAAAAACAAAGGTATCAGTGCTGCCTATAGTTTTGAACCGTTGGCTGTACACGGAGTCGGCACAGGATGGATTGCGAACTTTTTTGATCCCACTCAGCATGGGAGCAAGGAACCTACGGCATTTAATTACGATATCGATCCATCTGGTAACGTTGAGGCGTACGGCAATCCCTACTATAGGGTCTCATGTCAAGATTCGGCCGGCGAAACATTAGCAGAGATCCGATTGCAAATTCGTGAGTGGAATACGGCTGGTAAGTACGAGGCAAGAAGTAGCGAGCCGAGTGCCTATGATGAAACTGGCATGGAAGGAGATCCATGGTCCGTTGATAGCAAGAATGATTTCATGGACTGGTTTGATTTTGAGAAGGCTGGCATAATTTATCCCGGATACGATTTCCAATAGTTTAAATGCAGGAGTCGATATGAATGCTTTGGTTTTGATGTTGCTTGCCATGCTAGTACCGATAGGCTTTGTTTATGGAGCTGAGCCACCAAGATCAGACGCCGTTTGCGTGCGAAACTTTTTCCCCGATGGCTCAGGCATGAATCCGTGTGAGCCAGGGAGTAAGGTTTTTCGTTTAACTATCAGCCTTGATGATGAGTCACAAACAATTTGCACAAAAGCTTACGAAGACCGACTGTGCACACAGTCGCCTCGTGAATATAGATTAGTGCGAGCCGCTGATGGTGAGCCCATCTGTACTGTTAATTTTCATCAAGAAGGAATCGCCGAGTACTGCTACTCAAACCCTCGGATTTTCTCTTGGGTGGCGGGGTTTTTGGAGGCAACGTTGACCAAGCGTGACCGGCAGTGAATACTGAGGACAGTACGCGTTGCGTTTAGATAACTTCTTCACAGACTTCGACAAAAGCTCGTTTTCATGCCGCGCCAGGACTGATTGTCACGCGAGAATGTTTCATAACCTTTAAGGGTTGCTAACGCAAGTATTATCAGCAGGATTGTACGTCTGATTAGGAGCGCAGGCGGCACAAGTATTAGAAGCCTGCACGAACCTCGGTTTGTCTGACGGGCACGCAACGCAGTTGTTGCTCGCGGATTCATATTTTGGGGTGTCTGCGGGACATGCGTTACATTGGTTATTGTCGGCTGTAAACCAAGGAGTAGAAGTGGGACAAGCTTCGCAATTATTTGAAGCATTTAGTTTTGGCGTTCCTTTTGGGCATGCCTCACAATTATACGTAGTATGGTTCTTTTTCCAAGTTGGCGCAACACAAGTGCTGGCGTCAAAATCAGCAACGGAAAGCCTAGATTCTGCGAATGTTCCGTCTACGTTGGTTTTAATTTTGTAGCTACTTGGTGAGCACCATTTTCCAGTGCCACCTTGGGGGACTCGCTTACAAGGACTCACTTTTAACTGGTACGATATTGGAAAAGAAGCATTCGCCGCAGGATGGTCCATTACGTTGAAATTGAGTTTTGCCGTATTAGATCCAATCGCCGCACTCAAAAGACGTCTTGATGGGTCTAATTCATTGTCAAATTTTTGAATATAAATATGAGCAGTGACCTGTCGGTCACTGGCTTCAGCTTCTTCGGGCTCTATATTGACTGTGATGTCGGAGCCGCCTGGAATCGGTGTTCCGCAAATTCCTTGAGCGTGAACATATTTCCAGTGCTCTATCCATCCACCAGAGGCGGTATTTATCGAGGTGTCAGCATCCGCGTGGCGCGGAATATTGAGAGGCCATCCTAAGTAGGTCAGTGCAGGGTTATATTCTCCAGGAGTTGGTGCATCAGTTGTTCCGGAGCCTGAGGCGTCTCGCGCAATGGCTGCTCGTGTCATCGCATAAATCGAGGTACCTGTATAAACGGGTAGCGTTGTTGATTTCCAGATAATCGTGTCGCTATCGCGTTTGCCATTTGGTTCTTCGTAAGTTTCAACATTCAACAAGCGGTCCATGTCTTTACCACCGACGGTTTCTTCAAAAATCCCGTTTTCATCCGAATCGATAAAAGGCGTTGGAAGATCTATAAACCACTCACTATTTGTGCGAAAACATGACGCCTGGTTCGGATCTTCTGTGCAAGGTGTTGATTGGACGCCAGAAGCTGGGATGTAGGGCGGACTTCCAAGGCAGCGGCAGCTCGGAGTGCTGCCAGCAGGAATGCTTGCTGGTGCGAAATATGTGACGGCATCGACTCCCTGCGTATAGTCGCCGTCCTGATTCTTGTCCCAGAAACCGTCACCGCCAACATCGTACTTTTTATTATCGTTGATGTCCTTATAAGTCTCCTGGCCACGCGTCATATAGACCATAGTCGAGCGCCAATTTTTGGCTAATTCGGTGAATCGGAATGGCAGAGTTAAGTTTGAGTTGGCAATAGCCGAAGGGGAACACGTCGTCTGGGCATCGCTATTACTGAAATAATAAACCGGGGCGGGGCGGTATGATCCGTTGTGGGCGGCTAATACCGAGAACCCGACCTCTCCTTGTTCATTTGGTATGCCGCCACTGTTGTTATTAAACGTGCTGCCACCGCTTTCCAGGTGAACTTGAATCGGCTCGAGGATGCTAAGTTTGCTGTTTGATTTTGCGTTGATTTTTGCAGCGAATGGAAGTGCTGCTGGCATTTCGTTATTGAATAAAGCACGTAGTGTCCTTGCGTTGGTTGGGTCGAACGCCAGGCTTAAGTTTTGAAGATTTGCGAAACCAGAGCCGACCGTTATGGTAGGTGATTTTACGTTAATGGTTTTCTCATAGGCGTCTATGTAGGTGGCTGAGACGGTCAGTGAGCCTGGAAATGAACCGCTGCATATGGGGATTCTAAGTATTCCATTCGAATCTGACGTTGCCGTGAATGATAGAAATTTTAGCTGTGTGCTTGGGTCAACTTCAAATGCCTGATCCGTGCTCGAGCGTGAACGAAGTTTTGTTCCCGTTGGATAGTTGAATCCCGACTGAAACTTCAATTGCACGCCTGCCATCGGCTCGTCAGATTTCTTAATAATAAACTCAAGGTTGCCGCAGTCGTTTGGACCACTTTCAAACAAGTTCATGGGAATCGGGTCGGTGACAGTCGCGCCAATGGTAGTCAGATTACTTCCTTTGTAGGAGAGTGTGAATGCTGGTTTTAGAGTGATATCTATAGGATTTGAATTGGCGGTGCTAATCTCTGCCAGGGAGTCTTTGTATGTTCCGACAAGAATCGCTGTTCCAACTTTCATAGCGGCACAGAAAGTTCCTGTGGCCTTTCCGTCCTCGCCTGTTGTTACGCTGACTGGAAAGCTTCCCCAAGTCGCGACTTCAGCTGTGGCTACTCCAGACAATGCTAGGTTTACAACGACACCAGCTAAGGATTTGTTATCAGATTTTGACGTCGCTTGTACGGTAATTGTGGAGCAGTTTTTCGTTTTTGCGTCGGCAATATATATTGACGCCGGTGCAGCGCTCATCGAAAGATTGACGTTTGCTGCTTTGAGGGCTGAAGTCGGTGTCTGTGGCGTTCCGGACTTAGCGGGACTCCCGTGTTGGCTTCCAGATTGTTGGCAGCCAACCAAAATGCTCGCGATGCATAGCGAGAGAATCCAACCTCGTGAATAGGGTAATCCCATAACAAACCTCCTTAGGAGGGTTCGGATAGGTTGCGCGGAAACTTTAGGGGGTGTGATCTTTTTGAAGAGAGACATTCTAAGATGCTAAAACCATGGCAAAACTGGCGCTGTTCAAAGCGCGTGAGGTTTACGGTTGATTTGGCCTGCGTCTGGGTGGACTTGGGGTTTTGGAGCCAGGGAGTCGGTCAATGTGCCTGTAATTACGTGAAAGTTTCCGTAAGGGGGCGTTTCTCGCCCAAAAGCACTAGAATCCCTCAGAGGGTTTAGTGTTGCTCATTAGATTCAAGCAGTCCGACTACTCGCAGTTGCCTAGATCTTCAGACTTAACTGGCGCAGGATTGCTAATTTTGAGTGATTCGTGATCGCACACGCTTCGATCACTTTTGGGAGTGTCGGGAGCATAACAAATGGAGCCGACATGGATAGCGTAGCTTGCACTCTCTGGTGGCTTCGTCTTAGCTTCTGTAAACTTTTGTCCCATGACGTAAGCAAAAACGTAGCTTTTACCCTGCAAATTATATGTTCCGCACTGATCAGTTGTGATGTAAGCATCGGGTAGTTTCTCAAGAATTAACTTCGTCCGCTTGGCGATCTCTTCTGCCGGAACTTGGGAGCAGTCGTTGGTCAGCTTCATGCCGAGTTCGACACACACTTTTTTCATTCGGTTATAGATTTTCCCGGCTGACTTACAGGCGAGATACTCTGGCGTATCGAGCATTTTTTTCCAGCACTTGGCGTCGCCTTTGAGCGAGGGCGCACCTGCAGATTTGGCCGAAGATCCACCATTAGCGCTCTTTCCGCCCGTCTCTTTGGGGGTGGTTTTTCTTGCCGGTTCAGCGTCTGCTGCGCCTTCTGGCGCGCAGGACGTCACAAAAGCAAATGACAGTAACAGTGCAACAATTGGTTGATACATTCGGCGACGCCCCCCATACCAAACGATCTCATCGGCAAAAGGTGGAGACAAATCAAGCCGAACGAGCTTGCGATCATAAATCATAATTATTTCAGAATGTTATGTGAGACCGGGCGCTGCGGTATTTCACCGTCAAGTTTTCAGGGATTTTGCTTTCGAACCTTGGACCAGTAAGCAGCCGTGGTCGGAAATTTATTAGCTAAGCGAATTGCTGTCGAGTCCGCAAGCGGACCTCCTATGTTGTACAAAGCCGTCAAAATCCGGTCGCAGACAAATAATGGGCTGCCGTTGCGCACGTTGCGGGGGTCCGCATACGCGTTGGTTAGCTCCTTGATGATAGTTGGATCTGGCTTGCCGCGATAAATGACCGCAATCGTGTTTGCGGCCTCCGCCCTGACCACCATGGCCTCGTCTTTGAGGGCCTGCAAAATAAGGTTTTCACAAAGCTCTGGCATGCTTCCTTCGGAGCAGCGTCTCATCCACCCCATTCGCCATTGCCAAGCCCAATCCCCCAGCTCTTTAAAACCGCGGTTCTCCTGATAATTCCAGAGTCTTTTTAACTGAGCCGCATTCATTCGGTTAAAGTGCTGCCATTCGGCGGTTGTGGGTGGGACGTCAATCTTGAATTTAGTCTCGCCCGCGAGAGTTCCTGTTACGGAGGCCAACAGGCCGTATGCCAGAGCCAGTGCGCGGAAGAATTTGGCTGATCTAAACATCTGAAATCCTTTTGATTTATAAAAAAATTTGTTTTTTCTCTAAAGGGTTTTAACGACCGGCCGATGTCTCCTGTGCATTTGAGGCTAGGGTCAGGGCAATTCTTGAACCCATGCAGCAGAGCGAGGAGGAACTTATGAGCGAGCAAAATTGGTTTGTCTATCAAGGTAATCAGCAACTTGGTCCATTTGTGACCGCTCAGGTCAAGCAAATGCTCGACACTAAGATGATCGCTCAAGACGCCTATCTTTTCAAGGCTGGATGGAAGGATTGGCGTCCTGTTGAAGACTGCCTCGAAGAGTTGGGTATGAAACCCTCTGGAAGTCAGCAGTTATCGTCGTCTGAAAGGCGCTACTCTGCGCCACGGGCTTCGATTCAGGGTCGCGTCATTGTGCACAACAACGGGCAAATGATTATCGGTAGCGGAGTCAACATCTCGGCTTCCGGTATTTTTGTGGAGACGACAGAGCAGATTTTTACGGTTGGGGACAAATTGAAATTATCTGTGCGTATTGACGGTTTTGTGAAGGCCTTTAACGTGTTTGCAAGGGTCGTGCGTTACAACTCGGACCCACGGTTTCCCGTTGGGTTCGGTCTGACCTTCGTCGGCTTGGATAAAGGTATTACTGATGAGATCGAGCGGATGGTGGCTGCAAAGCGTCTAGCTTCAGAGAGCAAAGTCAGCTGAGTGCAAAAAGCTAGTCAAGGGTTGTGGGAATTTTAATTGAGGTCATCCGCCATGTTGTCGAATAAAAATAAAAAAACGGTTAGTTGGAAACAGGTTAAAGATATCATCGACGCAAAACGTTTGATTGATATGGGATATTTGCTGTCTTGGACGGATGGCCGTTCGGTGGTCCGAATTCTAGGGGATGAGCGGTCCTGCGAGTTGGTTAAGCATATCGCGCTTCGCATGGGAGAGCGATTTAGTGACCGTTTAGCCTCTGAAATTCTGGTGGAAAGTTTGTATGCGATCATAAATGCGTCCGGTCAGGAAAACGTCATGGTCGCGTTTCTCGAAGCTCTCTTCGATAGTGATGAGTTTGAGAACGTCACCAGGAACTTGGTGGAGATAAGTTTGGGCGGTGAGGTCGGTGATGATGAACTATCCAAGTCCGTTATCTCATCTGCCGTTGCGCTGATTTGTGAAATTGGCCTTAACATCCAAAGGATCGAGGACGATGATCCTGGGCGTATCGAAAAAAGTCGCTCGTTGTCCGATCATATCGCAGCTTATCTGTTGAGTGTGAGTAATACGAACGTGCAAGCTGTCAGAATATGTTTATTACGATACTTCAGTCAGACAGAGTACGGCAATTTGGGCAAGAAAAACTATACACGTTTGATGAGCCGATTCGGTCATTCGATCATGGAAGTGCTCTTCCAGCAGTTGTTTTTCAAAAAAAGCGAGAAAGTGGCCGCACAGTTTCTTCTTGAGAATCTGCCATGTGCGCTTGAGTCGGGCGGAGATAGCCAGAGGATGCTCCATGAGATCTTTAAACAATATATGCTCAAGGAGTCTGAACGATTCTGTCTATTTATGCACGAACTGGGCTCTCATGTCATTTCCTTGAGCCAAGAAAATGAATTATGTCCTGCTGCTCTCAGTTATGCACGGCATCTTATCGCTCTTTATAAAGTAGCCAGTGATCTTGGTCACAAAGATCTTGGCCGTGAGGTTCTGCAAGAGCTCTACAAATTTGCTCCCTTTGGCGATTGTGCGGCTTGGATCAGGAGTCTGGAATCGTCGGCAGAAATCAGGAAAATTTTCCGGGAACTTGCTCAGGACTACCGGGTAAAGGTCGTCCAATCGGGTAAGGGCGGTAAGGTTATTAGTCAATTCCGAGTTTCCAAACGCGGCCGTAAACCCAGTCTGTCAAAAGGGGACTTTGGCTTCCTTGAACAGGTAACAACACTGGGCGAATACGAGGTCCGCTACAGCGCTTGAAATCGTCGGATATCAAGAGCGAATCAGGGGGAGTTAGACAATCCTGGCTCTGTAATCTCACCTGGTTTTGCTCTAATTTCTGAATCTCCAGAAACGGGGAAGTCGATACGAGTTTTGGCCCCTATGACGTCCCGGATGAACCAGGCGCCTTTTTCTTTGATAAGAGCTACGGAGTTTTCGGTTTGGACCGTTGGTGCACTGGACGTGTCGGCGGGTCTTTTTTCTGCGATCCCGAGGTCCTTGTACTTCAGCTTAAATGTGATCTCGGTTTCTCTCGGTGTTTTATCGCGACGTTCGACGACATCATAAGATTGAAGTTCGTAGTGTCTATTGATGTAAGCATTGGTAATCACGTCATCAGATGCCGAGACAATGGCGTCTTTAAGCCGGCCTGTGGTGTATTGCAGGAGTTCCTCTCTTTGTGCCAAATTCTGCATGTTAAGGGCGGTGTTGAGGTAGGCTTCGACCACTTTTTCTGGAGGCATCGAGCTGCGTTGATTTCCGCAACTTCGAACGCAGCCGGTGAATGATACGAGTGATAGTGCTACAACCCAAGTGCGCAAAGGCATCAAGTTTTTCAACGTCAAAAAAAACATCTATTCGACTCCTCACAATCCTGACATAAACCCAGACGTAGATCGACCTGACCACAATTCTATCACAAATTTGGTTTAATCTGCAGCGGGGGTTTTGGTTGATTCGCTGCTCCGTTGCCGTTCTCGCTCTTGATCGAGTTGTTGTCGGAGGGTGGTTCTAGGTAGTTTTGTGGGTATTCCCTCCGGGGCTTTATTCCCCTGACTACGGTATCGGTAACCCGAAGAGCCTTTGGCGCCGTCGTCGTTTGAGGGTGTCGAAGCTGCCTGCGAATGCCTAGGTGAGCCAGTAGAGCCATGGACGTTTGACGTTCCGGATGTTCTGGACGAGGCTCCTTTTGGGGACGTTTGACTGGCGGACGCCGATGATTCGGAACCCTTATAGTAGCGAGAGTTCGGTCGGGGTCTACCGACCTGTGGGAGTGGCGCCATTTGGGGTGCATTGTTCAGCTTGGCCGCCTCTGAAAACCTACTCTCAAAATCTGGAGCTTGCTCAGCCGTTAACAATTCAAGCGAGTACCGGCCGCTTTTGCTCATGTGGTCAAGGGGCGCGTTTAATCCAAAAATTTGGTTATCGATCAAAATGATCGAGCGATACTTGGTGTAGAAATCTTTCGGTCGCAATGAGACCGGAATATTAACCTGCTTCAAGTAGTTCAATCGACTAAGAATATGAGTGGCTCTGTCCTTGCCGAGTAGGGCGGAGATGTCAAGTTTGCGGTATTGAGCGATGAATAACGATGAGACGATCTCGGCATCGCTCAAAAAATCAGTAACGATCCATATGCGTTTGGAGGCGCCACCCATTTTTGATAGCAATTCGGTACGTAAACCGGAGAAGTCGGTAAATTCTTGTGGTTGGTCTGCGGCCCGAAGATCATACGAGAATGAACTAAAGATTGTAAGAGCCAAGAGCAGCCCACATTTTTTGATTTGGCCTGAGGTCATTGTTTTGGTCCCTTACGCCTGATAATAAACGCTCCAAACCCATCCATATCGTCTTGATTGCCAGCAAAAATCATTAATACGTTTTGCCGAGTCACATACTTTTTAAAGTAGTCAGGTAGACGAGAGACTGGTGTGATGATCTCAAACTCACCGGGCATTTCTTTTTCAAGCCATTTAAGATGATCCTCGGTCTCCTCGGACTCAAAGCTGCAAACTGAATAGATTAATTCTCCGCCCACCTTTAAAAGTCCAAAAGCATGTTTTATTAATTCTCTTTGTGCTGATGCCATTTCTGATATACCAGCTTCTGTTTTTTGCCATTTTCCCTCTGGGTGTCGACGCAGTACGCCCATTCCTGTGCACGGAGCGTCAAGTAATATGCGGTCGACTGGGTATACGGGTTTGTAATCTTTGAAATCACTCAGTATCCATTCGATCTGATCGTACGGACCCATACGCGTTGCGTTGTCTTGAGCCCTTCGCATTTGGCTCTCGCTTTTCTCCACAGCGATAATTTTGACTGATGGACCACCGATCTCCGCAAGGTGGGTTAGCTTGCCGCCTGGTCCAGCCGCTGCGTCAATGATGGTCATCCCTGGCTCAAGTTTAATGAGGTGCGGGATCAGCTGGGAGGCTTGATTTTGAATGGTGTAAAACCCTTTGGCAAACAAGCTTTCTGGAGTCATGTCCGGATGTTTCTTGAGAAGAATGCAACCTTTCAAACTCGTCTTATCGGATTGACATTGTTCATCCCTAAGTAGACTGTCTTGAAGATCCCGGGGTTGAATTTTGAGAGTGTTTGCGCGAATAAACAAGGGGGGAGGTTGATTATTAGCTGCAAGCATAGTCTCTAGACGCTCAAAACTGAATCGCTTGTGCCATCTGCGAACGATCCATTCGGGGTGAGAAAATTGAAGAGCTAGATATTCAACTGGCTTTGTTGTTTTGTCGGGTTTTGTAAAGTATTCCGCACGTCGAGCAATTTGTCTTAGTATTCCGTTCACGAACGGGACCGCTGAAGCTTCACCTTTTGCCCGAACATATTCCACACTTTCGTTAACTGCGGCTCGATCAGGGATGCGGTCCATATAAAAAATTTGATACGTACCGAGTATCAGAGCTGCTCGAACTTGTGGACTGACCTTGGACAGATCTCTTTTCTTTGACGTGTGTTGGAGAATCCAAAAAATCTTTTTGTACCAACGAAGTCCGCCATACAGAATTTCTTTAGTGAGATTACGGTCAATGCGCTTTAGATCTCTGGAATTTTGAGCGTACAGCTCCTCTAGAACCTCTTCAGGTTTTCTATTCTTTTCCATGACCTCGACAAAGGCGTCGAATGCGATGAGGCGGGAGATTGTGACTTTGAGGCTCAAGGTGCTTCGGGCTCCAAGGTGCTTAGAAAAATGGCCAGCAGGCTTCGCGCTGTCGGCACATTATATTGTAGGGGATCTGTGGTTTGGTTGATAGCTATGTGGCACTAATCCTTAAAAAGTCATAAATTACATAATATTACAACCATTCGCGGTGTTAAATATGCAAGGTAGACAAGACTTAGCAATCACGAGGAGGTCTATTGAGGCGTGCCTTGGATCAGGGTTCGGTAGATATCGATGGTTTTTTTAACCATAAAGTCCGCGCTACAAGCATCCAAAGCCCAGGCGCTACCTGACTCCGCAAGGCTAAGCCTCATTGCAGAATCTTCAGCGAGTCGCAATAAGGAAAGGCTAAGCGCGTCAGCATCCCCTGGTTGTACGAGGAGGCCTGTGGACTCATGTCGGATTAGTTCCGGAATGCCCTCCACGGCACTGCCGATGACTGCTGTCCTAGCAAACATCGCTTCTATTATGGTGCTTCCCAGTCCTTCTGAAAGGCTGGGTATGGCAAAAACATCAGATCCAAGAAGTAGTTCAGGCACATCCTTACGAAAACCAAGGAATACCAGAGCACCGGAGTCAACTAAAGAGCGTGCGGTCAGTTTTAACTCGGTCTCAAGCTCGCCTTCGCCCGCTATAAAAAGTCTCGCGCCGGGGTATTGCCGGATTAATTTACGAAAAGCTTGAATGAGAATAAAAAGACCTTTATCAGGTACAAGGCGTGACGCAGAGAGAATGTAGAAGTTCCCATCCTTTGCAAGCCCCCTAGTTCTGGATAATGCATCGCGAGCCTTGATTTTCGCCTCGGGATTTGACGGGAATCTTTTTTTTGAGCTTCTGATGACCGACAAGCGAGATTCATCCACTCCACCACTCATAAGAACGCCCTTAATAAAATTTGAGACACATATAAAGTGGTTGACTGTGAGGTCTATGAACTTCTTCCGAGACAGAAAATTCGGACGTATTTTCGCCGGTATTCTTCGATGAACTATGAGGACTACTTGCGGCAAGAAAAGGCGTTTTAGCCAATACGCGAACGCGTGGCTCTTCCCACAATGTGCATGGACTATATCAATTTTGTTTTTGATGCAGTAGTTGCGAACACGGATAAATTGTATGGGGTTTATAATGCTTAAGCGATGCAGTGGGACGTAACCAGTAATCTGAGCTCTGACTTTAAAATACAGCTTACTGTTTTTGGGCGACGCCAGATGATGCGTAATCTCCAACTGTTTCGATTCCTGAATAAGGGTCGTAATCTGACTTTGCCCGCCGCCCCAAATGCTCGAGCTGTCAATATGTAGAACATTTAATGGGTTTGTCATGGGGGTTTCCAATTGTGGATTAAGCATCTTACTCGCGGAAAATAATTAACGGAGGCAGTCTTCAGGACTACCTCCGTCAATAGTTTATCAAGACATCTCAGAACCGTCACCCCGTGCCCGCTAATTGCGGCTAGGTGGTGATTCAGTTATTTGTGCCCTGAGCGCGTGTGAACGCCTCGGCAAATGCCGTTTTCGAAGAACCCGATGCAGCGCCAATGTATTGTTTCAACTCCTCGCCATCAAGTCCCTTGATCGCAGCCTTGCGGCTAAGCGAGAATCGGCGCTCGTCAGCATCAGTTGAAAGAACCACGAACTCGACTTCATCGCCCTCTTTAACGGCGTCTTCAGTCTTAGCGACCTGTCCGTCAGCAAGTTCGCTGATGTGGATCATGCCTTCGATTCCAGGAGCCAGCTCAACGAAAGCTCCGAAGTCTGCGACTTTTGTAACTTTCCCTTTAGCCTTTGATCCTGCAGGGTGAGCCTTAGCCACGGCCAGCCATGGATCCTCTGTCAGTTGTTTAATACCAAGCGAGAACTTCTCTTCTTCAGTGTCGATGGAAAGAACTTTCGCCTCGACCTCATCGCCTTTTTTATAGAGATCGCCTGGGTGTTTGATGCGATCGGTCCAGCTGATATCCGAAATGTGGATCAAGCCGTCGATGCCATCTTCAATACCGACAAACACACCGAAGTCTGTGATGTTTCGGATTTTGCCTCTGATAACGTCACCAACTTGGTACTTCTCTTTCACGACTTCCCATGGATTTGGTTCCATTTGCTTCATTCCAAGGCTGATGCGTCGATTTTCGACGTCGATCGCAAGAATGACGACTTCGACTTCATCCCCAATATTGACCACTTTACTTGGGTGACGAACTCGTTTCGACCAGCTCATTTCAGAGACGTGGATGAGGCCCTCAATGCCGCCTTCAAGCTCGACGAATGCGCCGTAATCAGTGAGGCTGACTACTTTGCCTTTTGTTTTCGCGCCGACGGAATATTTTCCTCCAGCGACTGCCCAAGGATCATTGAGAAGTTGCTTGTATCCAAGGCTGACGCGCTGACGGCCTTCGTCGTAACTAAGAACTTTAACTTCAATTTCTTGGCCAACTTCAAATAGCTCGCTTGGGTGATTGATGCGGCCCCAACTCATATCCGTGATATGAAGAAGACCATCGATTCCACCGAGGTCGATGAAAGCACCGTAATCTGTGATGTTTTTTACGATCCCTTTAAGTGATGCGCCCTCTTTGATGTTGCCGAGTGTCGAAGCGCGCAGTTTCTCTCTGTCTTGCTCGAGTAATACGCGGCGAGATAGAACGATGTTGCCACGCTTCTTGTTGAATTTGATGATCTTGAACTGCAGCTTGCCGCCAATCAGTTTGTCAAGATTGCGTACAGGACGCAGATCAACTTGAGATCCAGGAAGGAATGCTTTGACGCCGATATCAACGGAAAGCCCGCCCTTAACACGGCTAACAATAGTTCCTTCGACGATTTCATTTCGTTCAAACGCTTCAGCAATTCTATCCCAAGCGCGAAGCGTTTCTGCCCTTTCGCGGCTTAGAACCATCTCGCCAGCGTGATCTTCAAACCGGTCAAGGTAAACTTCGACTGTTTCACCTACTTTTGGACAATCAGTTCCGAATTCGTGCTTCGGTACTTCGCCTTCGGATTTGTGGCCGATGTCGATAACAATTCCGTCGTCAGTTAGACGAACGACGAGTCCCTTTACAATCATCCCCTCTCTTACTTCGGATGTTGCGGGGTTGCCGGCAAGCATCTTCGCAAAATCAGACGTCAAGCGAGTATCAGTTTCAAAGCCTGTGTCTTCATCTTCCCAGCGAATGCCTTTGATTCCGGATTTGGTTGTTTCTTGTAGCATCGTTTTGAACTCTTTCTTCCCATCAATTTGGGTTCTGGCAACAGGTCATTCTGTCGGCAGGTGATCTGATGGAGGTCGGTTATTAGCATGTAATGTCGGTTAAAGTCAAAGCATTTCAGCTAATTGCAGCCAAATCTAGGCCTCGAAAATTCAAGGAAATGGCCGCTCGCGCCGATACCCGATAAAATAAGTAAACCTAGGGTATAATTGGCAAAATCGTTGTCGTTATCCCTGAAAATTAGGACTCCTGTTTATGATGAACTCCTTAAGAGTGATTGCAATTCTAACCGTAATTCAAGCCCTGCCGGTCAGTGCAAACACCGGCGGTTTCAAGGTTTCCTGCCCGAACCCCCTCCCAAAGGTGCCGGCAAACCTCCCGCGATCCGACACCTACAAGAATGTTCCTTTTAAGGCCGGTGAGATTAGCGAGTATGCGATTTCGTGGATGGGTATGCTGGCTGGGTACGGGACGATTGAAATTCAAGCGCCTCAAAAAGTCGACGGTATTTGGCATCGTGGCTACAGGATTGTTGGGAGGACGGGAGATTGGTTTAAAGGAATCTACGTCGCTAATGACTCGGCCTCGGCCGTGGTGAGACCTTGGGATGAAGGGGTGAGAAAATTCTACATTGAGCAAAGAGGGGGCAAATTTCTTGGTAAAAGTTTCACCATGAAAAAGTGGCTAGATTTTAATCATGACCGATGTAAGGTTTTGGAAAAGCAGGAGCATTCAGACACGGGAGCGTCAACCGTTGAGCGAGACGTTCAATATGGCGCCATTGATGCCATCGGCGCAACGCTTAAGCTTCGCACGTTTGATTATGTGGCCGGCAAAACAGAGCGGTTTCTTGTTTATACTTCAGAAAAAAATTGGTTTTTGGAAGCCACGCCGATGGGGGACGAGGATGTCGTGGTTCCGGCCGGCACGTTTAAGGCTACAAAGGTGAAATTAAGAACGTTTATTGGGAAAGAGCTGCAGCAAAAGGGTGATGTTTTCGTATGGATTGCGAAAGATAAAAATCGTACTCTTGTGCAGGTGCAGGGTGAGATTAAGATCGGATCTGTTTATATGAGGCTGTCAAAGTACACGCCCGGAATGTAACGAACTTGTGAACGATTCATTTTTGTCGAGATCCAAATCCTCTCGGGTTTTGGTCTATTTAACTGTTCTATGGCTGCAATCAAGCGCTGCGATGTCGGCCGCTATGATCTCGCAGACGCTTAGTCCACGAGAGATATTTAGAAGGACGGCGAGTCAATGGAGCGGGGATATTTTCCTGCTGCCGAAGTACGGTAACACAACCTTGGAGTCTTGGGAGTTTGACCCGAAGCATTGGCAGTCTAGCTCCATTTCTGGCAAGACCATCCCGCCGCACCCCATGACCATGCACGGTATAGCGTGGGACTATGACCTGCATATACCGATCGTATTATTTGACCCCACAGGAAAATTTTTGAAACACGGCGAGTACAAGCGCCTTGCCGTCCAGCAGGATATTGTACCGACGCTTGCGAAAGTGCTCGATATTCCAGCGCCGGCAAAAGCTGGTGGGCGAGTGTTGGAGGAGGCTTTGCAGAATGCCCAAAAGGTGCAAAATGTTTCAACTCGACCCCTGCCAAAAGTGATCATCATATTTATTCAAGATCAAGTGGGTAGGCACTACTACGCAGCCCACAAAGGAAAAGCGCCTTTTTATGAATCGTTACACAAGCGCGGTGCAAATTTTGTCAATGCCAGTGTTGCTCACGTAGATGTCGAGACGAGTGTCGGCCACGCGTCGATCGGCACGGGTGCTTGGCCGGCGGAGCATGGCGTTGCTGGTAATCGTTTTTTCCACGCGGGACTATGGCGTCAGCTAAGTTCATTTACGGTTGAATTTAACTCTTTGGATCCTTTTAAGAAAAAAAATCCGAGTCTGTTTTTTTCGCCGACCTTTTCAGATGTATGGTCAGTCTCAAGGGGTGGTAAGCCCGTTATTTTATCGGTGGCTCCGGTCGCAAGAGCCGCTATCTCCGTTGGTGGTCACGGAGGCTTATTTGCTGGGGGATCAAAATCTTACATTACCTGGACAGAAGAGAACGGAGGAGACGGAACGTGGACTACCGAAACCGAGACATACCGCATGCCAAATGCGTTTAAGGGAAAATCTGCGCTTGCTTGGGTTAAGAATCTTGTTGGAGAGAAACGCCAATGGATGGGTCACGAGTTGATCGATAAGGATGGCAAGGTCCATAGTCGTAATTTACTGGGCTCACCTGCATTGGTGAGGCAGCAGGGTGATCTTACAAGGGATGCTATCGATGAGCTCAGGATCGGAGAGGATGGCGAGACCGATCTCTTATGGTTCAATACAAAATCGACAGATTACTGCGGCCATTTTTACGGATATGAGTCAGATGAGTGCGGTGAGGTCTTATCTGCAGCTGACGATGAGGCTCGTAAGATTTCGGAACTAATAGATAGAAAAACTAATGGAAACTATCTGGTTGTTCTAACTGCTGATCATGGAGCTGCTCGTTTGCCAGAGCTTTCTGGAGCGTACCGTGTGGACCGAGTGAAATTGAAGGCGGAGCTCAATTCAAAATTTGATAAACGGGACAACAATATAGATGTCGTCCAAGTCATTACTGTGAGCCAAATTTATCTCAATCACGGCGAGCTTAAAGCCAACGGGTTTAAGATCAGTGACATCGTCAATTTTTTAAAAGCATACAAGGCGAAAATGGAATTTCCTTACAATGCTCTTGCTGCTGATTGGCTAAAGAAGGGTAAGCCTAGGGAGGCTCTGTTTTTTGAAGATGTGGTCGATAGAGCCTCTCTAAGTAAGCAATCGAAGCGGTAATGGTATCAGAGGCCGGCCTCCGCCAGTTTTTCGACCGCGACTATCTGGTGTTCGCTTAGACTCTCTGGAACGTCATATTCGACTACGGCGAAAAAATCACCTCGAACACTTTTTCCGGGCACTGGAAATCCCAAATTTTTGAGACGTATTTTCGTTCCTGGCTTTACTGCCGCGGGAACTTTAATTTTTTTAGTTCCGTCTAGTGTGTCAACGTCCTTGGAACAGCCACGCAGAGCTTCGGATAGTTTTAGCTTTAACCTGCCGTCGATGTCGCTTCCGCTTCTTGTAAACTGGGGATGTGAGGAAACGCTCACAACGACATATAAATCCCCAGGAGCTCCACCGTGAGGACTTCCAATGCCTTTACCGGCGACGCGCAGGCGGCCGCCATCCGCGACACCAGGTGGAATCTTGATGGTTAGGTCTCGCGACGAACCGTCCGAGAGGCTAAAGGCCAGGTGCCTCTCAGCTCCCTTGAAAGCTTCTTGAAACGATATCGTGATCGGGTATTCAATATCTTGGCCTTTCGGTGGAACACCGCCAAAGCCACTGCGGCCTCCGAAGCCTTGTCCGCCAAATCCTTGTCCGCCAAATCCACCAGCGAAACCGGCGCCAAAAATTCTGCTAAAAATGTCAGATCCATCGAAACCAGCATCGGTAAAAATATTTCTGAAGTCAGCACCCCGGAAGATGTCTTCTTGGCTGAAATTCTGATGGAACTTTTGATCTCCAAACGTGTCATACTGGCGACGTTTTTCCGTGTCACTCAGCACGGCATAAGCTTCGCTGATCTTTTTAAATTTCTCCTCAGCCATCTTATTGCCAGGATTTCGATCGGGGTGAAATTTCATGGCGAGTTTCCGGTAAGACTTTTTGATTTCGTCTTCCGAAGCGCCTTTTTTTACACCTAAGGTTTCGTAGTAGTCAGCCATGCCAATTTTTTGCCTCAATTGCGTTAAAGTCGCTTCAGTAGGATAAGTCTCAATTGGAGACTGTCAAGAGTCGAAGGCAGAACCGCGCCTTGTTTGGGAGGCTGCCTAATTATCTATAATTCTAGGGATTTTTTAATCCATTCGACCTTGGAAAACTGCCGAAGCATGCTGGCCTCGCTCGTCAGAGTTCGAGCCTGCTCAAATGTGAACCAGCCCACGTCGTGGGATTCGTCTGATACGATTGGCGCATCGGGAGTCGTCGATATCAGTAGGTATCTGACGTCATAGTGATAATGCTCTGCGTCCCGGTGATTGACGGGAATTAGATGGCGATCCAAATCAAAAGGAATCGGTGGGTAGCCTGCCGTCGTACCGAAGATATCACGCTCGTAATTCAGAAACTCAAGGCCTCTGAGCCCTGATTCCTCCAGGGCCTCGGTCATGGCAACCTCGTGTGCAATGTGGTGGCCGTCCGCATGACCGCCCAATTGAAGCCACATACCAAGTTTCTTGTGATGAGTCAGCAGTACCTTGGACAAGTCCTGGTTTAATACCAGGGCCGATCCAGTTATGTGGCCTGGCATATTTGAGCGGTCGAAACATTTTGCGTTGTCTTGGACAAAATCTCTAAAAAGGACGACAGCATTTTTATCGAAGGAGGTGTCGCGGGGCTGATAACTTGCCGTGGGCAGACACCACGTTGTCTCGTATGATTTAAGTGCAGAGAGAAGATCTTGCCGTAAGCTCATCTGGTTTGAAGCTCGCACCACAGAGTTGGAAATGGATCCAGCGCACCTTTATTTTAGCTCAGTTGGATCGGTGCTCGCTAGTGAATACTAAATCAATGAGCAGTTTTTTGCGGGCAGCGGTTTGCTGGTTTAAAGTATAGTGTTGGCAGTTTCTAGATTTTTTGGAGGATTCCGACGCCATGAGCTCTGTTACAAAGCTGTTTCAGCCCCTCAGGCTACGGGGACTTGAAATCAAAAATCGCATATTTGTCTCGCCCATGTGTCAGTATTCTGCCCGAGATGGTATCGCTGGTGCGTGGCACCTAGTCCACTTGGGGGCTCGCGCAGTCGGCGGAGCTGGCGTTGTGATGGTTGAAGCTACGTCAGTGGCTAGTCACGGTAGAATTTCTCCATCAGACACAGGCATCTGGAATGACGAGCAAGCTGAAGCCTTTAAGCAAATTACAAGCTTTCTGAAGGCCTCCGGTGCGGTTGCTGGTATTCAGTTGGCGCATGCGGGACGTAAAGCAGGAACTGCCGAGCCTTGGAATGGGGGAAAGCCAATAAACGGCAAGTGGGATGTGGTCGCTCCTAGCGCCATAGCCTTTGACCAAGGCTATCCTGTGCCCCGGTCTATGTCGGAGAGTGATCTGGATGATATGGTCAGATCTTTTCAGTCTGCCGCACAAAGGGCGCTCGCTGCTGGTTTTCAGATTATTGAGATCCATATGGCACACGGCTACCTCTTACACGAATTCTTATCTCCGCTCACAAATCAGCGCAAAGACGTGTACGGGGGTTCATTGGACAATCGTATGCGTTTCCCATTGCGGGTAGCTCGTTCAGTACGCGAGGTTTGGCCATCTGAACTTCCTGTCTTTGTGCGCATATCAGGCGTTGACTGGGTAGAAGGGGGCTGGGATCTGGAGCAAAGTATTGAATTGTCCAAGCAACTAAAGATACTCGGTGTCGATTTGATTGATGTTTCTAGCGGTGGATTGGTTCCCAACGCTAAAATTCCAGTGACGCCTGGTTTTCAAGTTCCCTTAGCTCAAGCTATAAGGGAGAAGGTTGATATACCGACGGCAGCTGTAGGTTTGATCACCTCGGGGCAGCAAGCCGAGGATATTTTGCGCTGCGGCCAAGCTGATGCGGTGATGATTGGGCGCGAGTTCCTTAGGGATCCTTATTTTCCATTAAAAGCTGCTCAAGAGCTTGGCGAGACAATTGCTTGGCCAAATCAGTATATGCGAGCCCGCAGCTAGGGTGGGAGCGGCGTTGAGCTAGCAAGCTCACCGTGTCACAATGCGTAATTTTCAAACAATGGAGGATCTGATGATGAGTGATTCAAGAAAGATATCGATGCTGAAAGCCGGTGTTGGTGCGCTAGTTATGGGGGCTAGCTTTAGTCTAGCACTTGCACAGGGTGGTGAATTTGAGAAGAGGAAAGCGGAGCACTTGGCTCGCATTGATGAGCAGCTTCAAAAGCTACAGCAACACAGAAGCTGTGTTAGCGGCGCGGTCTCTTTGGAGGATTTGCGTAATTGTGGCGATGTTATGAGGGAGTGGCGAAAAGACGAACGTAAGGAGCGCCGAGACGAGCGACGAAGGCCATAATCGCGGGGGGTCTCACGTCCGCCGTTAGTTGGCAACTTTGCCGCAGACTTGCCATCCTTTAAATTTGCTTTGAAGATCAAGTCGCATAAGTGTTGCCGTGCGACTTGTTCTGTACCACGAGCAAATAAATCCAGACTTTGAGGTTATCGGTTTAAAGCCCAAAGCCAATAAGTTTCGTTTAGCGAGTGGTCCTACAGCCCAGCCTAGTACGTCCGACGCTCCGTTACGAGCCGCCAAGTCGAGACGAATTGAGTGTATCAATTTAGAAATGCCTTTTGATCGAAACGCAGGGTGTACAACCAATCGACTGATATAAGCAGCTTTGTCGAGTTTGCTGATGAACATTTCGCCGACTAACTCATCTGGGATCTTATTTTGATCTATAATCGATACTCGACCGTAACCGACCAGCTGGGCTTTATCATCAAAGATCAGGACGTGTAAGGAGTTGTCCTCTAAAGGATCCAATGCTGTGATCCCTTTTGGAACTAAAAGAATCACGTCTCGATACTCGACCGATTCATATGACCAGACGTCATGAATCAGCGTCGTGACTTGCTGGCGAAGTTGGCAGGTTAGGGATTCCAAAATCATCGTTTCAAACACAGCCACCTCCCGAAAAGTTATAAACGTTTGCGCCCATGGCTTTTTGACCGGCTAGATCACATCAGAGTCTGATGAATGCAAATGACATTCCAATATTGCCAACAGACTGAATTTCATAAAACGTTGTGACTTCAGTATGTTGCAGGGTGTGTGGCCAGCCTTGCCAATTTGACGCAGCTATCAAAAGTTTACCCTCGGTATAGAATTGAGACTTTCGTGACTTTGATTTCCACATTAGACCTTGCGATAATATCGACTGACGAAAGCTAAATAATGCGCGGTTGGGGTGACATTAAATGAGTGGATGGTATTTAAAGCGTGGCACAACTGAGGTCGGTCCAGGTAGTGATGATCAGTTACGGGCAGCGTTTAAAAAAGGATCCTTGTCCCTAGAGTCACTTGTGCGCAAGGATGGCCAAAATGAATGGGTGGCTCTCAAAGACTCAGGTCTCTTAACTGACGAGGATAAAAACCCGTTCATGGCAGACGGTAAGGTGGAGAAACCAACCGGCGACAAGCAGGGAGCTCCAAATCAACCGCAGGTTGATAATAAGCCACTGATTCATCCCGATATGTTTAAAGAGAAGCCCCGTTACGGGCGGCGCTCCCCGCCAGTTTATGCTCCGGTAGCTGACAGGTTTATGGCAATTTTTATTGATGGAACAATTTTGTGGCTCGTCACCGCAGTTTTTTTCGAAATATTCGGTAGTTTAATGTTTTTGAGTGGTCGGATTACAACCTATATCATGTTTAGTTACATAATAAGACTTCTTATATACGGTGTTTATTTTGTGTATTGGCAGCACGAGTGGGGATACACCATTGGTAGGAAAGTCATGAAGATTCACGTTGAAATGGCCGATCGAAGCCGACCGGACATGAAGGCTTTTATAGTCCGGTATATGGGATCAGTGGTTTCTGGTCTGATGCTAGGTTTGGGCTACTTTATGGCTTTTTCCGACCCGAAAGTTCAGACATTGCACGACCGTTTAGCGGGAACAATCGTCGTCAAAGATTAGTGCCACTGGGTGACCATCTGTTATGTATGGATAGTCGTGCTTCAGCCTGACCAATTTGAATTGTTATCCGGTTATTGGCCGAAGCTGTGTCCAGATATCGATTTAACGTCTCCAGCATAAAGGGCGGGGGATTGATGCGTCGTGCAGGTAGGTCTTTATCCAAGACAGCTTTGATTACAATATGGATGGTGTCAGTATCCTGTTCCTGACTTGGTGAGGACGGGATCGTGATGGAAATCTCCGATGATTCCAGTTCTGCCGTAACGATCAAGATAGAGCACAGAATAGTCGTTGCTACAAGATCGACGTCAAGCTGCTGAAGCCGTGTCATTTCATCATGATTTGTGCTGTCGACAGGCTCGCCGATGATCACTTTAGTGCCAAAGCGTTCCAAAAAAGCAGATTCATCGTCAAGAAAACGTCCCAAAACATCACCGACGTTCAAATGTTGAATTAAAGGAGTTCGCGATGGCATGGCACTTGTTGCAAGGGTTGCCCGTGCAGTTATGCGAACAAAATCTGCCAAGAGCAAAGCATTGCCAATCGATGTGTTTGTCGGCGTCTCGGCAGCCATTAGCTCCAGTAGGCCGCGTAGTTGGGCGATGGGCGTATTTAAATTGTGACTGATTAATTGTAAGAAATTTTGTTTTAGATCACGAGCCTCATCAGCCTTTTGTGCTGCTGCAAGCAACCTTGATTTTCGGTAATTGTTCATCGCTATACGAAGAAATATCGACGATGTTAGCGTTACAAAACAACTAATAAATATAGGCGTTACCGGGAGATAGTACTGAAAATAAGGGACGCTGAATAAATTGAATGAGAGCAGTCCAACCGCGATAATTACGAAAAATATAATGCTCGTTCGATCGATTTTTCTAAATGCAAGCAACAATATCAGCGCAAAAAAGATCACACACAGTAAATAGCCAAACCAGATGGGAGCAACCTGCACCATTTTAAAATCCAATAGCATTGTTGTCATGGATGCCCAAAATATATGCCAGGGAATGCCATCGGCCTGAAGAGAGCGATTCGTAATAGATTTTGCGACGTAAGTACGCTGAAGAACTTCCTTGTTATCGCGAAACATAACGTCTTGTTCGGCGTTGTTTCCTATGAAAACGATTGAACCCTCAGGTATTGAGCTGGCTACGGGATCTCTCGCGTCTAGAAAGCTGAATTGTCGTAATGACCCGATGTCAGGCAAGTTCAGTATCATATTCGGCAGATGGTGGGGCAAATTTGTAGACGTGTATTTGTCCGGCTCTGGTAGAAATCTTGACAGTATTTGCTGCGGCATCCAGCTCCAGTCTGGCGAGAACGAACAATGCAAATTAATTTCGTGGTAGCAATCGCGAGCCTCAACAACGTTGTACCGTCTTGCAAAATTAGGATCGATTGTACCAGCTGCAAAAAAATTAAGGGCCAGGGTGACGCGATCGTGGATCTTAAGTCGATCAATTGCTGATGTCAGGGGCTCCAGGTATTCCGGCGTCAGCGGATGCGCCTGGGTTAGCCAGCTCATGACGATCCATTTGGGGTTATGCCTAGCGACATACTCCAAAACATGAGCATACTCCATTATGTGGGCGTCATTCAGAGCAGGATGAGGGGCTCGTTTGGTTACTTTAAGGTCAGTGCTTGTGGCCGAAAACGCAATGACTTGGTTCCCGCTCGCGCCACTCGAATACACCGAGTTACGTAGTGAAAATCTCAAAACTTCGCTCTCGGTCCTCGCAACTAGGCTTTCCCGCGGCCCTCCGAAGTACATGATGTGAATGATGAGCCATATGAGTAGTAGTCCCGTTACGATCGGGGCAGCAAATCGCAACCATGCAACCGGTGCGTTTTGTATTGAGAATGCGTGTCTTTGAGCTATTTTTTCCATGGTATGACCGCCCGGAACTCGCTGCCGATGCCGACGCTGCTATCCAATTCTACTCGTCCACCTAATGACTCGGCAAAATAACGACAAAGATACAACCCCACGCCTGTGCCTTTGGCCGAGTATAGCCGCTCATCATTTATCCTGTAAAAACGCTCGAAAACACGCTCGTGTAGCTCCGGGGCGATGCCAGGGCCATCATCTGTCACTGAGAAGACAACATGGCGACCCTGTTGTGGGAATATCCTGATATCCACAGTTGATTTGGGGTGTGCATACTTGACGGCATTGCTGATGAAGTTAAACAAGATCGCATCAATAAACTGTGCATTAGATTTAATGACTGCTACCTGGTCGTCGATATCCAGAGCGAGCGTTATGCCGCGAGACTGAGCTTTAACATCAAATCGCCGAACGATGGACTCTGCCATTTGGCGAACGTCAAATTCATTTAACGCAACATTGGACGAGGTGTTCCCGTCAGCTGTTGATAATTGGCCGATGCCGGTTAGATATTCATTTAGATCAGACGCGGCAAGAAAGAGCCTATCGTGAAGGGCTTGATTTGCTTGCCCCCCGCTCATTTCCGTGGGAGCGCTTCGGACTAGATGCGTTATCGTTTCTGTTGTTGCAGAAACCCAAGTCGAAAATCCGGTCAGGAAATATGACTGAAATTTGGCGAGTTCAGATTTTATTTCTGTTGCCACTTCTTGGTCGGCGATGGATTTAAGGTCAAGTCGAATGCGTCTTGATGCGGAATAAATCGACACCAAAACGCTGGCTAAAAACGTATCGGCGAGAGGGACTGATATGCTGGTCCATCTGTATAAACAAGCATGAATCGCAAATAGGCAAGTCCAAATAGCGACAGTTGCGAGAGTCGCGAATAGCCCGCCGAATTCCCATGACGCTCCGCAAAGTGCGGCGACCAGAACAGTTTGTAGAATTGCCGCCCACGCAGGCGGCATTTGCAAACTCTCACCTGCACTTAGATTGTCGATGGCGTTTGCAATTAAATATGTCGTACTAATACCGGAAAGATTAGTCGGAGCATATCCAGTCAGCGGCGTATTGGCAAAGGCCTGCTCAGTTGTTTGCACTCCAGATGATCTTGGGCTTGTGTACCCCGCTACGATAATACGTCCATCAAAATCGTTCATAGTGTTGGCGGGAGCTGACAGAAGTGTCTCTATTTTAGTTGTTGGATAGTGGCTTGGCGGGTTGAATTTGATGAGGTAATTTCCGCCCTTAAGAGCGTAATTCGCATTTGTCATGCTGGCCACTTTTGCAGGTAAATTGGTTGTTTGCTTAAGGCCCCGGTAGCTTAAAGAAGGCATGCTCCGCACGATAGCGTTACTTCGTGATCGAAATGTATCCGCAGCTGCCAAAGATTCGTTGATGTCCTCCAAACTGTCTGGCAGTTCGCGAAGGTTAGGGATCAGTTGGTTGTAGCCGATGGTTCCCATAACAAAGCGCGGATCGTATTTCACGATGTCCCTGAGCTCCTGGAAGTCAGGGTCTTCAGGCGGGAACGCATATTCTGGCATGAGGAGTACAATGGCTTTGGCTTCGGTGTTGGATAGTATGCCTGCAGCCGTTGTGAGATGACGAATACCAAGATAAGGTTTTTTATTTACATCCTTGCGAAGGCGTAGGTGATCTCCCTCCAGTTTGTCGATGCTGGCGTCATCTATAGCTAAAATGGCCATGCGTGTTGACGGTGGTGTTGGTGGCATCAAGTTTATACGGGTGTCGTAAAAAAAATTCTCAAGTTCCAGGCGAAAATTGGTGGTATAGAAGAGAAAAATCAGAACTGAAAAAATTCCTAGAAATATCACCGTCAGTGGATCAATCCAAATCAGTCGCAGGATTTGAGCGGCCATGAACCAAGGCTTTTCCCGGCGCTTTGGTGCAACGGGGGGTGTCATGGTTGTTCCGGTCTCCAGTCGTGTGCTGTGATTGATAAGCTCGTTTGTCCTCTGAAAATATTTTTAGATAAGCTTACGATAAATGAGTGCGGATAGCCCGCGAAGGCGCTATCGATAACCTCGTTAAACACAAGTATGCGGTGTCTGATGCCTCTACAATCTAATGTCACCTTGCTGTGCTTTTTCTGACCGGTTGTTTTGTCGTGCATATAATCAATTTGCGTGACGGTTCCGGATAATCTGAACTTTGGCTCCTCAAAGCAGTGGCCAAAGGGTTTCATGTCTTCTAGGGTCGTGAGAATATCGAGGCCGAGTAAATCAGCCGGAATTTCACAGTCGTATGATAACGAGCTCTCCCAAATTTGGGGCGTTGTCTCGCGTCGTCTACCCGCATATGTCTCCAATCGGAGGCGGATCTCGGTTTCATTTTGCTCGTTAAATGAGAATCCTCCGGCCGCTGCATGGCCACCGAATTTTAGAAATAGATCCTTACAATCCTGCATGGCCTCCGTAACATCAAAACCTGGAATGCTGCGCGCTGATCCCTTGCAAACTCCGTCCTTACGCTCAAATAGCCAAGTAGGCTTCCAGTTTTCTTCGGCAAGTTTACTTGCGGCAATGCCGACTACTCCGGGATGCCACGAACCACCGAGAAACAGAATAGGGCTGTCTTTGCTTAATTCTGCTTTTTTTCGCGCTTCAGTCACGATGGTCGACTGAATATTACGTCGTCGCTCATTAGCCGAATTCATAAATGTGATCAGATCCGAGGGGTCATCCTCGATGAAGGCTTTGATGACAAGATGGGCGTGTTCCAGACGCCCTACCGCATTAATTCTGGGGCCCAGTTTAAAGCCCACATCTTTTTCGTCAGTTTCCGTGATTTGTGCAGCCGAGCGTAGCTTGGCAAGAATCGCGCGTTTGCTACGCATGAGGGCATCGACACCCATTTTGGCTAGCTTGTGATTGACTCCGTTAAGAGGCACGACATCACAAATCGTCGCCATGCCCGTTAATGCCAAAATGTCGGTCCAAGTGTGAGTCGGTACATGGTGACCAGGTAAATGGGTTGCCAATTTTCTCAAGAGCACAAATGTGATGCCGCAGCCGCACAACTCCTGATACAGAGGCTCAGGGTGAAGTTTGGGGTTCAGAATTAGACAGTCAGGCATCTTTTCCGGTTGAATTTTATGGTGATCCGTGCAGATGAACGTAACGCCACGCTCTTTACACCAAGCGGCTTCAGCGTTGGCGGTGATGCCTGTATCCATCGTGATAACGAGGTCTGCTTTTTCTGTTTCAACCAGGTGCTTGATCGCGTTTAAGTTGACCCCATAACCTTCTTTAAAGCGGCATGGGATGTAGTGCACGAAATTGGAGAACCCGATGGCTTTAAAAAACCAAATCCATGATACGCATGACATCGTACCGTCCACATCATAGTCAGCGTAAAGGGCGATCCGCTTATTCTGAATGATAGCGTCGGATAGCGCGTCCAGAACACTGTGAAGGCCGTGGTCTCCGTACTCCAAGTTACTAATTGGAGTGAAGTTGCGTGCTGATTTGACGATGCGAGCGACATCGTCGAAGGATTGAGGTGTGCTTGGGTCTCTTGCAACCCAATATTTAAATTTTTGTCCAGGTTTCATACAGTCGTTTATAGGACGGATGGCCGTAACCTGCAAAGCGAAGTCACTGTGCTTTCTCACTTTGATCATTTATGCGTCATGGCCTTGGTGGTTTCGCTAGGGCTCTAGATCGACGTTGTCTCGGTTCAATAATTTCAATGGGTTATATTTTTTTTGATGGATTTTACCTTAAGGTCATGGTATCTGGCCCATCCAACTTCAGGAGATGCTTCTATGAAAAAGTTAGCAATTTTGGTCCTTTTGCTCAAATCCACGTCTGCATTTGCTCTTCCATTAACCCCAATGTCGGCCAAGGAACACGCAGCGCCGGCTTTTATGACAGATGCCTATGATTTCGAGGGAATTGTCCAGTTAAGCAATTGCTCGGGATCGCTTATTCGATTTGACTCATCGAAGCCGACAGACAAGGCCGTGGTTATGACAAACGGGCATTGTGTTCAAGCGGCTGGTGGGATGATTGCCCCGAACACGTTTTTACACAATCAACCTGTTAGTCGTCAGTTCTCGGTTCTATCGCGAGATGGTCAAAGCCGAATCGGTACAGTAACGTCGACAAAGATTATGTATGCGACGATGACGGGCACGGATCTCGCGCTTTATGAGCTTAATGAGACTTATGCGCAAATCAATTCTAAGTACTCGGTGGAGCCTTTGACGTTGTCATCTGGTCGACCTGCCCAAGGTCAGGGTATTGAGATCATTTCTGGCTACTGGCGTAGGGGATATCAGTGTGGTTTAGACGGCTTCGTTTATGAGCTTCGTGAGGCTGGTTATATTTGGACAGACTCTATTCGCTACGAAGTAAATGGCGGTTGTAAGACAATTCACGGGACATCAGGCTCACCGATCATAGCTGAGGGCACACGGGTCGCGATTGGTGTTAATAACACGGGAAGTGATGACGGAGAGCGCTGCACCATGAATAATCCATGTGAAGTGGATGAACAAGGCGCTGTCCTAGCAGAGAAGGGCCGGTCATACGGTCAGCAGACTCACCATGTTTATTCATGTCTCAATCTAAGCAATCAGATTGATCTGCAAGTGGAAGGCTGTAAACTTTTTAAGAAATAGTGTTTTTTGGAGATACTGATGGGCGCCCAATGGAAGCATGCAGGTAAGATGGACGCGGCCAACCGCAAGGGAAAGTTGGTCGGCAAATTAGTCAAAGAGATTATGGTTGCGACCAAAATGGGTGGTCCAGATCCCACGGGTAATGCGAGGCTTCGTGCTGCGCTTGAGGACGCCCGTAAAAACTCTGTTACGAAAGACGCTATTGAGCGCGCAATCAAGCGAGGATCAGGGCAAACCGACGATGGGGTGACCTATTCAACGTTGACCTATGAAGGTTTTGCGCCCCATCAGGTCCCTGTGATCGTTGAGTGTTTGACTGAAAATAATAATCGGACAGCCGGTGATATCCGTGTGCTATTTCGCAAGGGTCAACTAGGAAGCAGTGGGTCGGTAGCCTGGATGTTTGACCGGGTGGGTGTCGTCGAAGCGACGGTCTCTAAACCAAGTGTCGATATCGAAGAAGCCGCGATTGAGTGCGGCGCCCAGAACGTGGAAGCCATGGATCAAGAGGATGTGCCAACCGGTGCGACCGGAGCAGTTTTTCATGCGGAGCCCACTGATCTAGATGCTGTGAATAAGGCGTTGACCGAGAGGGGATGGGCTATATCCAAAGCTGAGCTGGGATACGTCGCAAAAAATATGATCGAGCTCGCTCCAGAAGCTCGCAAAGAAGTCGAACAGTTTCTTGGTGACATTAACGACTATGACGATGTTCACCGAGTATACACGGCAATCAGGTAGCAGCAACGATCTCCAAGGTTTCTCCCAAAATACTATGCCGTCCAAATGACCCAAAGTCATCCTGTGCGGCTAAGACTTTGACGTCTTTTTTGTTACGAGTGAATTCCAAAATCAAATTTGCACACATGATGCAAGGCTTTAGCGTAGTGACGACGGTCGAGCCGGGCGCCAGCTCATTTATGTTATGTCTCGTTAATTGGGCGAAGGCGTTAACTTCGGCGTGCAACATTTGATTTTTCGCGTTTGAATTCGTGGCTGTAACCAAAACTTTGCCGTTTGGGTCTAAGATAGTAACGGCCACGCACCGATGCCGTTGAAACTTTTTTTGCGAGTTAAATGAAATTCGCATATCTTTTTCAACCGACAGAACGCGTTTGAGCGCTTCATTGGTATTTTCGAAAGTGCCGATAGCATTATCGCATCTGTATTGCTCAACACCAGCCTCCAAAACCCTTCCGACATCCAAGTGTCTATGGCTAAGAGTAAATGCTTCCGTAATATCACGGAATTCGAGGTTGCGCTTTGCGCAAACCTTTACGACACCTCGCTCCCAATTTGATAACTTGTAGTTGGTCTCGATAGGTATTCTTAGGTATCTAAAGCGTTCGACACCAAACTCTTGATTGATGCCGTAAACAAGCTTTGTCAGGGGCGTTCGCGTAAATTGGGACGGACTACCAACATCATGATTGTGGTCTGAACGTGCGAATAAAAGTAACCCACCAGGTGCGACAATCCAAGCCTGGTTACCCACCAACTCTTTGGAGGTTGCAAGGTCAAAATTTTGGCGCATGTGCGGTTTAATCAGTTCGCACCCAAGTGCTAAACGTGAAAGGTATAGGTGAATCCAAATGGGATTCACTATTTAATTCTTTGAACGCTGACTTGGAGAATTCCGGATAAGTGGTATCTCCCTCGACGTGCTTATGAACGGTGGTGAGGTATATCCGGTTGGTAAGCGGAAGCGTCTGCCGATAGATGTCGCCGCCACCAACGATAAAACACTCGTCGCCCCATTTGTTTTGTACGCTCTCGCAATACTTGATAGCGGCTTCCACGGACGCTTTTAGAATCACGCCCTCAGGCAACCTAAGGTTTTGATCGCGGCTGACGACGATTGTGAGCCGTCCCGGCAGGGCTCTGCCAATTGAAGCCCAGGTTTTTCGCCCCATGATCATCGCGTGGCCCATGGTTGTTTGCTTGAAGAACTTGAAATCTTCTGGAATGTGCCAGGGTATTCCACCGGCAGCTCCGATGACCCGATTCTCCGACATGGCCACGATGTGAGATACTATCATTGCAAGGTAACTCAGATGGCGACGGGCGCTTTGATGGCTGGGTGTGGATCATAACCGACCAGTTCAAAATCTTCGTATTTGAATCCGAATATGTCACTCACCTCTGGATTTATTTTCATGGTTGGAAGTGGGCGTGGGTCGCGCTTAAGCTGAGTCAGAGCTTGCTCCATATGATTTGAGTATAGGTGCGCATCACCCAAGGTATGGACAAAATCACCAACCTCAAGCTTGGTGACCTGAGCGATCATCATGGTCAGTAGGGCGTAGCTAGCTATATTAAAGGGGACACCCAGAAACACGTCAGCACTCCTTTGGTAGAGTTGACATGAAAGCTTGCCTTGGGCCACATAAAACTGGAAAAATGCGTGACAGGGTGGCAGAGCCATGGATTCTATTTCCCCAGGATTATAAGCCACAACGATGTGTCGTCTTGAGTCAGGATTTGTTTTAATTTGATGCACAACCTGCGTAATTTGGTCCAGGGTGCTTCCATCTGGACGTCTCCAGCTCCGCCACTGAGCCCCATACACACGCCCAAGATCGCCATGTTCGTTCGCCCATTCGTCCCAAATTGATACACCGTTCTCTTTAAGAAACCTAATGTTGGTGTCTCCAGCTAAAAACCATAAAAGCTCATATACAATCGATTTCAGGTGGCATTTTTTTGTGGTGACGAGCGGAAACCCATCTGAGAGATTAAAGCGCATTTGATGACCAAATACACTTTTTGTTCCAGTCCCTGTTCTATCGGACTTATCGACGCCTTCTTCTAGAATGCGACTCAGAAGATTATGATATTGAAGCATAAGAGTGTGCCTTTCCGATTTACGTGCGCTCGGCAAGAATTCAGGGCCTGCATGAATTCTTTAAATTTGAAGCCGCAGATGACGCGCGAACGACTGAGCCAACTCTATATCTAATTTGAGTCGTTGAAAATGATTAATTAACTTAATAAATCCGGGCTGTTGGATGGCTAGCGTTACAGAAAATTAGCCTCTAAACCCGAGCCAAACCCGAACGTTAGGTGGGGCGCGCATCGCTGATCGGTACGGTGCGCATAAATGGCTTCAAGCGCTTCGCCAAGGTCCGCAAGTTCGGTCAGATATTCACCCCCAAGACCTTCCTCACGGGAGGTTAGGCAAACCTCATAGAACGTCATACGCCTCGTAGATTCATTGAGTGGTCGGTCGTTTTTTACTGAAAATTGTGATGTGTCTCGCATGATTTATTCCTCAAGGGCAAAGTTTGTTCATGATCTATACAAGCACATCTTGTGCCATGTTTTATAAGTGTGGTTAATGTCTTTCAATATTAAGGGCAGCATTCGGGTTTTTGATAGCTGACTTGAGAGCGCAGAAAATCGCTGACGGCTGAAAGCTCAACCTCGAGGTGCGAAAGTAAAGACGCAAGCTCAGCGCAGTCGTTGATGGCAGGATGCTTCTCCAGGGTGTGTTCAATCTGTCGACATAAGTCGGCGCATGCATTCGCTCCAAACATAGAGCAACTGCCCTTAAGAGCGTGTGCGATTTCTCCTGCAATTAGGTTGTCATTGTTTGTGATAGCTAGCTTCAGGTCGCTCATTCGCTTCGAATTATTTGCGCAAAAGCTTTCGGTAAGCTGTTCGAGTTGTCCGCTTGCCCGTAATACGCGAGCCATACTTTCGTAAATGCTAAGATCAATTTTTGCCATGGGTAGATCCTCGTCCGATACCAATATTTAGCCGCTTCGCCATTCTATAAATGTTGGCACGGTAAATCCCAGATAATCTCGCAGCTTCTGATAGATTGCCGTTTGCAGCGCGTAACAACTCTAGGAGAAAAGAGCGTTCAAAGTCGTCAACACTGGCTTTATAATTCAGATCGTTCAAGGTGAATTTGCGTGATGGTACTTTTATGGCTCCTGCCTCTTGCGGCAGCATCAGGCCAATGTCTAGTCGCTCGCCCGTACCCAACACAACAGCTCGCTCAACGGCATTTTGTAGTTCTCGTATATTGCCTGGCCATTCATACTGAAGAAGGACATCCATATCATGATCGCGCGGCATTTTTTGGTGTTTGCCACATTTACGGTTGTAAAATCCCATAAAATGTTCGGCGAGAATTGGTATGTCATCCAGTCGTTCGCGAAGGCTAGGTGCCCTAAGAGTGATGACAGCAATACGGTAGTATAGGTCTTCACGGAACGTCTGATCCTGCATCATCTGCATAAGATTCCTATTGGTGGCGCATATGATTCTTGCTCTTAATTTCGCCGGCTGAGTGCCCCCGAGAGGGGTGAATTCGCATTCTTGAATCACCCTTAAAAGCTTTGCCTGCAACGACGGCTGAAGCTCGCCGATTTCATCGAGAAATATAGTTCCACCAGATGCAGCATCAAGAACGCCCCTTCGGTCCTGCTTTGCATCTGTGAATGCGCCCCGCTTAACACCGAAAAGCTCGCTTTCAAGTAGTTGCTCCGGTATGGCGCTGCAATTTATCGCCACAAAAGGTCCTTGCACCCTAGATGCTCGATGGATCGCTTGTGCAATTAGCTCTTTGCCGGTACCAGATTCACCGTTGATCAGGACCGTGCTGCCTGTTGGACCTACTTGAAGTATGAGTTTTGCTAGTTCAATTAAAGTCCGACTACGCCCTTTGATTCCGCATTCTTCAAGAAAAGTCTCTACCTGGTCATGGGCGGCAGAATCTGTGAATAGTGATTTTATTTTTGGTAAAAGAGAATCTACTGGATCTGATTTTAAGAAAAATCCGGCAGCACCGTTTCGTACTGCCTCGACGGCTTTGTCAATGCTGCCAAAAGCTGTCATTACGACGATCTTAGCGGAGCAGTATTTTAAAATGTCCTGGATGCGTGATACAGCGTCGACGCTACCGAGTCGCATGTCTAGCAAAATAAGGTCTATTGGTTTGTGCTCGAAGAAGTCGCGGGATGGGATTTCGCTTAACGGTATGGGTTCAAAACCGATACTTTTGAGTGCTGCCGAGTAGATGATGCGGGATTCTTCTGTGTCGTCGATAACCAGTGCGATCCGGCGACTTCGTATGATGTGCATGCAACTGCTCCTTTGTATATGCTTTTCGAAACATTCGTTTCGTGCTGATGTGTATCGCTCTGATACAGTGATCTAAATTCCTGCTGTTGAAGGCGGTATTAGTCAACGCTAGGCCGTACCGTCAAGATAGTTTTGTCTATGAATGCTACAAATTCGTTTACGACTTGTGTACGGTGGAGCAATTTGCTGCGTAACCTAAATAAATATCTATCGCCGCGTCTTAGGCTGAAGCTTTAGAGTTCTCACGGCTCAAAAAGAGTATCATGGCAGTCATAATAAAAAATAATCCGACGCCAGGCCCGAATAATAGTGCGATTTTTGATGTTACAGTTTCAGTCGGAGTTGCGTTTGGAGAATATCCGCTCATCGCAAGCAATTTACCGCCAATTGCGATGGATATGCCTCTTGCCGATTTAGCCATAAATTTCCATATACCAAATACAAGTCCCATAGCTTCATTCTTTATATTTTGAAGCTCGGCCGTATCAACGAGTAAAGACTCCAGTAATCCCGATGATCCCAGAAGTATCCCGCCGATAACCGCCAACGCGTAGGGTCCAGCGAGATGTTGGGGTGGGAATAGAGGGTAAAAAATAGCGCTGAGGATGCCGAGTATAAGGGTTCCCGTGGCTATTAGTCGGTGCTTGGAAAACCTTGAGGCGGCTTTAACCCAAAAAGGCAGGGTGGCACACAGGCTGAAAATAAAAACGATTAAGACCTTGCCGATCGCCTGCTCGTCCAGCTTCAGACTGAATCTGTAGTAATACATGGCGAGGACGCTATTTAGGCCTTGGGCGAACGTAGCGATAAAGAATGCAATCATCAGAGTTCCGACCTTTCCTCTCAGAACGTCTTTGATTTTGTGCGGTGCTCCGTGTGAGTCGTCCTGTTGCCATGTGGTGATTTTTTTGCATGAGAAAAAAGTAATTGCGCTGGATAGCAATGCCACAAAGGCTATGACAACCGCAAATGTGAATTCAGGCGCTATCAGCGAAATTCCAAAAGCATTCACAGCTGCTGGAATCAGTATACCGATCAGAAACCCAAAAAGAGTCATGGCGGATCGCCAAGCATAAATAGATGTTCGGTTTAGAGGCGGATCGGTAACGATTTCGTTGCCGAGCGCCAAATGTGGGACTGAAACCATGGTCATCGCGGTGTTAAGGACGATATTAAGTAGTGTAACTTCTAAAAACGTTGTCCACATATGATCGCCACTTCCGGTTTTTTGAAGATCAAATAGGAAAACGAACGTTAAAGCTAATATGGGTGTCCCTGCCAGTATCCAAGGAAGTCTCGGTCCGTACTTCGACCTCGTTTTATCCGAGATTTTGCCCATGATTGGATCGGCAAAGGCATCCCAAATGATGCCAATGCTGACAGCATAGCCTGCCATATCAGCGCTCATGCCGATGGAGGCGGTAAGGTAGATCAGTAAATAAAGCCGGAGAAAACTTTCGATCGCACTGACACCAAGCTCGGCGAATCCATATCCAACCTGGGTAGAAATCTGGCTTGAAGTGTTTGACAAATAAAGCTCCGCTTTTAAAAAGGTGTTGAACTGGCTAGTGGACGATTAAACGTTGAAAAAGAATAATTGCAATGGCACAGGCGATCGTGAGTCCCAGCCAAAATTTAAGCCCCGGTAAAAATGGTGGCGTTGACTTAACATAGTCCTGATAGCCAGGCTTTTTGTTGGCGAGGCTCTTCTCGAGAAGATCGACGCCGCTGATTTTCCTGATAAAAAGCGTCATAATTAACGGTCCGGCTAGCACCATGATTCCCGCCGTTCCATAAGGTATTGCAAAAATTCCAAGGCCCCACCACTGCAGCGCGTCTCCAAAATAGTTGGGGTGACGAGTCACTGACCACAACCCAGTGCGAAGAAGCTGGCCCTTGTTAGCTGGGTTTTTCTTAAACTGGGCCAACTGCCAGTCACCTCCAGCTTCAAATGCAAAACCCACTATCCAAACTATAAATCCTGCGACGCCAAAATGAGTTATTTTTGAAACATCTTGATTCGACATCACAAGAATTATGGGAGCCGATACCAAGAGCATGAGTATTCCTTGGAGGGCAAACACGCTTAGGAAGCTGTACCACCAAAAGCGTGAGCCATGATGATTGCGCATCTCGGCGTAGCGGTAGTCCTCACCATGGCCTCGATTTCTCAAGTGAATATACAAACTGAGCCTTAGCCCCCAAATGGTAACTAAAGCTAAGACGGCTGTTCTCGTGGCATTATATTCTGCTGATGGGACGGTGAGATGTAAAACCCATGCAATTAGGACGAACCCTGCGCCCCAGAATCTATCAACAATACTGGCATCCTTGATGGGCAAGCTGCAAATCCAGAGGCTGGTCATCATCGCAAACGTGGCAGACGCAGCAATTTTGTATGCTGAAACGAGATCCAAGAGTGGCCTCCGGCAGCGCAATGCGCACAAAAATTAAGCAATTCGGTTACTTGCACTCAGTTTAAAGGATCGGGAGCTTTCTAACTATGAATATTTTGCTGATCGTGCTGATTGACCGAGAAATAGTGTTTCCGCTTCTGGCTTGGGCCCTTTAAACTGTTCATTCCTAGATGAACCACGGACTGAATGTTTTTTTGGAGAGTCAATGGCGAAGATCGCAATCGTTGGGGGTGGGATTTCCGGTATGACGGCAGCATGGCTGCTACACGGACGACATGACATTACCTTGTTTGATGCAAACGATTATCTTGGTGGTCACACGCATACGCATTCGCTCGAGGCTGATGGCCAACGCTGGCTGGTTGATTCTGGATTTATCGTGTTCAATGACAAGACGTATCCAAACTTTCGTAAGCTGTTAAAGCTTCTCGACGTTAACTCAAGAGCAACGACAATGTCATTCAGCGTGAAATCCCCGCGAGATAGGCTTGAGTACAACGGTACGTCAATCAACTCGCTTTTTGCCCAGCGACGGAACCTGTTTCGCCCGAAGTTCTGGCGGATGATTAAAGGGATTTTGGCTTTTAATGACGAGTGTAAGCGATTACTTAAATTTGATGCTACCGATGAGAGTCTCGGAGCATTTCTACGGCGCATGAAATTTCCTGAGGAGTTGGCCAAGTATTACATCAAGCCCATGACAGCAGCGGTATGGTCGTGCGGAACTAAGCGCGTTGAGGATATGCCGATTCACTTTTTGGCAAGATTCTTCGAAAACCATGGTTTTCTTAACATCGACGATCGACCGCAATGGTACACGGTGATGGGGGGGTCCCAGGCCTATGCAAATAAAATCGCAGCGCGTCTTGGTTCATCCGTTAGGCTTAAGTCGCCTGTGAGTTCGGTGTCCCGGCTGCCGTCGGGTGTTGAGGTCAAGACGAAAGCCGGAGATGTTAGAACGTTCGACCAAGTTATATTAGCAGCTCACAGTGACGAAGCACTCGCGTTACTACATGATCCCTCGGCTCAAGAAGTACAAGTGCTCAGTGATATTCCCTATGCTAATAATGATATTGTAATGCACACAGATGTCCGTTTAATGCCGCAGCGAAAATTGGCCTGGGCGGCTTGGAATTATAATCTTTTTGATGACCGAACTGACGATGTTGCCGTCACATATAATATGAATATACTGCAAGGATTGACTTGCCCGACGCAGTTTTTAGTGAGTCTAAATTGTGAAAAACATATCGATCCTGGAAGAATTATTAAACGACTTAAATACTCCCATCCAGTTTATACAGCGCGTACTGTAGCCGCGCAGGCGAGGCATTCCGAGATCTCAGGAGTTAATCGAACCCATTATTGTGGTGCTTACTGGGGCAATGGATTCCACGAAGACGGGGTTGTCAGCGCGCTACGGGTAGTCAAAGCTATTGATCCTGAAGTTTCAATCTAGAGAAGGGAGCGCATTGGATAAGGCTCTGCAAAATGCGATTTATTTTGGTGACGTAAAGCATGAACGATACGTTGATGCGGGGCATAGATTTAAGTACCGCGTTTTTATGCTTTGGCTTCGCGTGGCGGACGTGGATCAGCCGCGCCTAAGATTTCCTTTGGTAAGTCGAAGGCGTTTTGGACTTGTTTCGCTTCGAGCGGCTGACTACATGGCACATCGTAAAGAAGCCAACCTCGAAACTCGTTTACAGGGAGAGATCAAAGATAAATTAAGTCAGCAATGGATAGGTGAGGCCTATCTTCTGGCTCAACCCCGATACTTTGGTTTTGTGATGAATCCTCTCGCTTTGTTTTATTGTTATGATGTCACGGGTGAGTTGGCATATGTCGTGGGTGAGATTACAAATACACCGTGGGGCGAGCGTCATTGTTACGTTTTTAATATGAAAGCGGACGGTCGAAAGCCTAGCAGGGACTTTACGTTTCCTAAATCGTTTCACGTGTCACCTTTTTTGCCCATGAACATGGAGTATACGTGGCGTTTGACTGTACCGAGTAAATACCTCGCCGTAGGTATTTGGAACCGAGTGGGCGGGAGGCTTGATTTTGAGGCCCATATGACGCTGCAGAGAGCGGCTCTTAAGTATTCCACCATGCTGAAATATTTAATAAAAATGCCATTTATGACGTGGAAAATTTGGTTCGGAATTTATCTGAATGCTGGTATACTTTACGCTCTCAAACGCGTGACTTTTTATTCCCACCCCAAGAAAACGGGGACCTGACCGGAGGCTTTGAATTATGAGTGCAACATTGGATCGATCCACTGTGTTGTCCTGGGGTGGCGAGTGGCTGTCAAAGCCTCTTCGGGTCTTAGTGCTTAAGCAACTTGGAAAAATAACCTACGGTTGTATCACGGTTTCCGAAGGCGCAACCGTGACAAAGTTTGGTACGGCGCGTGACGGTGAACCTCAGGCGACGATTAGAGTTGAGCGGCAGTCAATTTGGGAGCGTGTGGTTTTTGGTGGAACAATTGGTGCCGCTGAGTCCTACATGGACGGTGATTGGTCGACCGATAATCTCGTGTCACTAGTTAGGATATTTTGCGCCAATCGAGACGTGATGGAGTCCATGGAGGGTGGCTTGGCATGGTTAAAGTGGCCGGCACTCAAGGTTTGGCATTTTGCGCGTCGAGATACAATTGAGCAGGCTCGTAAAAATATTTCAGCACACTATGACCTGGGTAATGAGTTCTTCGACGCATGGCTAGATCCGACCATGGCATACAGCTGTGGTATCTTCTCCCGAGAAGATACCACGATGATTGGGGCGTCTCTTCGTAAGATATACACGCTGTGCGAAAAGCTTCAGTTAGATGCAAACGATCACTTACTTGAGATTGGTTCTGGTTGGGGCGCTCTCGCGATCTTCGCGGCTAGTAACTATGGCTGCAAGGTGACGACTGCTACCATTAGCAAGAACCAATTCAACCACGTAAGAGATGAAGTTCGACGTTTGAAGCTCGAGCATCTGGTTACGCCAGTGTTTTGCGATTACCGTAAGCTGGACGGAAAGTTTGATAAAATCGTCAGCGTCGAGATGATTGAAGCTGTTGGTCATCATTACTTTGATACGTATTTTGAAAAGGTGAGTAATCTATTAAAGCCCGACGGTGTTGCGGCAATTCAGGCAATCACCATTCGAGATCAAGCTTATAACTATGCGGTTAGAAATGTTGACTTCATTCAGCGTTATATATTTCCGGGTAGCACTATTCCGTCAGTGACGAGGATGATGGAATCCGTGCGTGACAAAACCGATATGATTCTTACCGGATTCGAGGATATTACCGACCATTATTGCTTGACGCTCAGTCAGTGGAGACAGGCTTTTTGGCGAGCTGAGCCACGGCTGCGAGCTATGGGCATGAATGATCACGGTCTTAGAATGTGGGATTACTATTTTGCCTACTGTGAAGGTGGTTTTGCGGAAAAGGTTATCGGAGTTTGTCAGTTTATTTTAAGTAAACCTAAACACAAGACGGTGCTAAGTCCCGGAGGACAGTTATGATCTCAGGTATTGCGATTGCAGAGCGCGGCCTTGCGCCCGATGCGCTGATAAGAGCTGGTATCAAGCGCCTTTTGAAGGATCGACTCAAAGAGTGCGAGGGACGATCAGGCGAGACCGCCTGGGAGCAGGAGTGTAAATTTTTTGAGGCCATGAATAAGGCTCCTTTGGCTTTGCATACGGCAGATGCTAACGCTCAACATTACGAGGTTCCAACTGAATTTTATGATTACTGTCTAGGGGCCAGGAAGAAATACAGTAGCTGCTACTTTCCAACGGGTCGAGAATCCTTAGATCAGGCGGAAGAGATCATGCTTTCGAAGACCTGCGAACGCGCGCAGCTAAAGGATGGTCAGAGCGTGCTCGAGCTGGGCTGTGGTTGGGGTAGTTTGTCGTTGTGGATGGCAGAGCACTATCCTAAGTCCAAAATAACCGTGGTTTCAAATAGTCGCACCCAGCGCGAATACATTGAGAGTAAAGCTAACTCTAAGGGATTCAAAAATCTTTCGGTGATTACCTGTGACATGAATAATTTTTCCACTGACCAGCATTTTGACCGGGTAGTTTCGGTTGAGATGTTTGAGCACATGCGTAACTGGAAGCTGTTATTTGAGCGTATTTCTGGCTGGCTGAAGCCGGATGGCAGGCTGTTTTTTCATATTTTTGTTCACCGTTTCTATACGTATCCTTTTGAGACAGAGGGAGAAGACAATTGGATGGGTCGGCATTTCTTCACGGGTGGCATCATGCCCGCGTTTGATTTGCCGCTCCGGTTTCAAGAGCATTTAAAGATTGAGTCGCAGTGGCTCGTCGACGGGCATCACTATGGTCAGACTGCCGAATGGTGGCTTAAAAATCTCGATGCTAATCGAGACCGCGCTCTCGATGTATTTAGACGCCATCCAAATCCACAGGGTGAGAGTGCCACGGTATTGTTTAACAGATGGCGCATATTTTTTATGGCCTGTGCCGAGCTGTGGAATTTTGAACGTGGACGCGAGTGGTGCGTCGGTCATTACCTTTTTTCAAAACGTAGTTAAATATGGCCGGAGAGTCCTCGATAAAAAGCGTTTTGAAGGAGCGACGATCATTTAAAGCGCCGCGAGAGTTTTCTAAGGCTGCCCATCTTGGTAGTTTTGCCGCGTATCTAAAGCTATGGCGTGGTTCCATAAAGCGCCCCGAAGCTTTTTGGGCCAAGCAGGCAAAGGAGCAGCTGTCGTGGATTCGCCCTTTTAAAAAGACACTTATTTGGAAGCCCCCCTTTGCTCAGTGGTTTGTGGGTGGCAAATTGAACGTGTCTCAGAACTGTCTAGACCGGCACTGTGTTGGAGCAACCCGTAACAAGGCTGCATTGATTTGGGAGGGTGAGCCGGGAGATAGTCGCGTCCTGACGTACCAAGATCTTCTGCGCGAGGTGTCTAAATGCGCCAATGCGATTCGGCAATTAGGCGTTAAGCCAGGCGACCGAGTTTCCATCTATATGCCCATGATTCCCGAAGCGATCATCGCTATGCTCGCTTGTACGCGAGTCGGTGCGATGCATACGGTCGTGTTTGGTGGATTTTCGAGTGACGCTCTCGCTGAGCGCAGTCAGGATTCTGGTGCACGACTTGTTATTACTGCAGACGGTGGTTGGAGAAAGGGTTCGGTTGTTCCTCTAAAAGCAAATGTGGATGCAGCGCTTGAGAAATGCCAGTCGATCGAAAAGGTATTGGTTGTAAAAAGGATAGGCTCTGAACTCGCTCCAGTGTCGATGAAGGCCGGCCGCGATATTTGGTGGCATGACATCGTCGAAGCGCAGTCAAGGGACTGTGAGCCCTATGCTGCGGATAGTGAACATCCGCTATTTTTACTATACACATCGGGTAGTACCGGAAAGCCGAAGGGAATTTTGCATACCACGGCTGGTTATCTCCTGGGCGCTACGTTGTCATCTAAGCTTGTTTTTGATCTAAAGCCTGAGGATGTTTTTTGGTGTACGGCCGATATCGGTTGGATTACGGGCCACAGTTATCTGGCTTATGGTCCCTTGGCCAATGGAGCCACGGTTGTGATGTATGAGGGAGCTCCAAATAATCCCGACTGGGGTCGATTTTGGGAGATTATCGAGAAGTACCGTGTTTCGATCTTCTATACGGCTCCCACAGCCATTAGGGCCTTCATCCGTGCCGGTGATGAGTGGGTGCGTAAATATGATCTTTCAAGCCTGCGGCTTTTAGGCTCAGTGGGTGAGCCTATTAATCCTGAAGCTTGGATGTGGTACCGCGAAACAGTCGGTGCAAATCATTGTCCCATAGTGGATACATGGTGGCAGACAGAGACTGGCGGCATCATGATTTCGCCTATTCCCGGAGCGATCCCGCAGGTCCCAGGATCTGCGACCATGCCTTTTCTCGGTATCGATGTGGATGTCGTGGATAAAAACGGCAAGTCGGTTCCGGCAGATCACGGCGGTTTTCTAGTTGTAAGAAAACCATGGCCAAGCATGCTTCGCGGTATTTGGGGTGATCAGGAACGGTACAAACAAGCCTATTGGTCGCAGATTCCTGGGGTATATTTTACCGGGGATGGAGCACGGCGAGATAAGAAGGGCAACGTTTGGATCATGGGTCGTATCGACGATGTCTTGAATGTTTCAGGCCACCGTTTAAGCACCATGGAAATTGAAAGTGCTCTGGTTAGCCATGATCACGTCGCCGAGGCAGCTGTAGTCGGTCGGCCCGATGATTTAAAGGGCGAGGCAATCGTTTGTTTTGTGAGTTTGACATCAGGAATTCAGCCTTCGGAGAGTGTTAGGGTCAATTTGACTGCGCATGTTGCCAAGTCCATCGGTGCTCTAGCGCGTCCCGATGAAATTAGGTTTGCAGATGCACTCCCCAAGACACGCTCTGGCAAAATAATGCGACGACTGCTGCGTGACGTGGCGTCGGGCAGGCAGTCAGCTCAGGATACATCAACGCTTGAAGATCTTTCGGTCCTGGCGCAGCTTCGACAGGATGAGGATTAAAAAACCCAGCCTCTGGCGGGCTGGGTTTTTAGTAAATTTTTTGATTAGCTTAGTTTCCGCCACATAGGCTCTGTAGTTTGTCAGGAAGACCTCCGACCTTTTTGTCGACCACAGCACCGGTGCGGTCCACGATCATAACCGTGGGTGTCGCGCTTACTGATGAATTGAAAAGTGCGGCAAACTGGGAGTGTGTGTACTCGTAAGATGTCTCGGCAGTATGACGACCGCCAACGCTTGCATTCCAATCCTCAAGTTGGTTTTTCGGGATAACTGTAAGCGCGCGACACTTCGACCCTTTCATCATTTGCTGGAAGCCTGCATTATTTTCAAGACTCTTAGCGAGGCTCACGCAGGGGCTACAGCCAGGGCGAGAATAGTCCACTACTAAATATTTCGTTTTGAAAATAGTTGGGAGAGCAACGTTTCCACCTGGGCCCGTCAAACTCACGTTCAACTTAGCTGGTAACGCAGGTAGCTGGGTTCCAGGTTGCGGTGCCGGTGCGGGGGTAACAGGGGGCGGCACCACGGGAGGCTGAGCCTGGGGCGGAGTCGCGGGCTGCTGTGGTTGTTGCTGGGGAACTGGGCTTGGTACTGGGAGGCTTTCAGGTAGGCCTATACGTCGACCTTCTTCTGTTAACGCCAAACTAACTCTAACAGAGATGCGGTCGTCTCTCGTTTGATCAGCTGTGATTCTGGTGGGCGCGGACGGAGCGTAATACACGGCGCCAAGGGTTTGTAGATTAAATCCATTTTGAGGTGTCTCGAATTTACCAAGCTCGATTTTTAGGTCGTAATCGCAACCCTTCATAACTTTTTGCTGGACGGTTGTTGTTCCAAGAGTCGAAATCACTTGGCTAATAGACGTTCCAGACGGGCACGCTGCAGGATCGACAGGCTTGATGGAAAGCCGAAGGCCTGTTACCGGTTTTTGACCATCTTTAGTCGCCAAAGCATCGACAGCTGGCATGCTCATTTGGACAGAGGAAAGTCTGGATGACGCTTTACCGCCATTGGAGTCCATGTTGCTCGTAGGAATACACCCAGCCAATAACGTTGTTGATAATAGTATAGACTTGCGCATGGGAGTTCCCTTTCCAAAACTTGGCTTCAACTCACTTCTAAAGAACATAACTTCCTCCCACTCCAGCATGATTAATTATAACCTTAGAATCATAAGACTGATACTGACCTACAAAAAAGTACAATTCGGGAACCAAGTCAGTGACTGGTCCATCAACAAATCGGTAGCGAAGCCGACTCTGAATCATTCTGCTGTGCCTGCTAACAGATTTAGATTCAATCGAGCGTGGTTTTTCTCTTTCAAAATGATCTCGGAATACCGCCGCTAGAATAAATCTATCGCTTAGATGCTGGTGTAGTTGCGTTTCCCACTCCCGAGCCGAAATACGACCATAGTCGGTCTTGAGCGAGACGTCTGATGTATCTTCGTATGCGCCGACTTTAAGGTGGACGCCCGTCAACGTGGACGATATGAAATATCGCCCCTCCAGCGAGGCCGCGTTAGCTTCAGGTCGATTAACAGACGTTATTTTAGCGATACTACCCATAACCATGGCTTGGGGGCTTGCTAGCCAAGTAACATTGAGGGAGTAGCGATTGCCTTGCACACGGTCTGGGGTTAAAACCCGTCGGCCATCAGTATCGAGGTAGCTCCGAGCCGATTGAGTACTATTGCTACGAAAACCTTCCATCTCGGTTAGGATTGTGGCCTTGTTCCACCACTGGCCAACTCTCACCGAGTACCAGCGACTCAGTGAGTTTTTTGACGTTTCAGTTGTTTGACTCGTGTAGCCAGTACTGATACCAAACGACGATAGTTGACCCAGCGTCTGAGTTAGGCCAAGACTGGCTCGACGCTCATATGAAATGTCTTGTGATTCTGAATATTCCGCGGGTGTTCCAGATTTTATAAACGTACCGCTAGCTTGTATTTGGGTCAGATTTCCCTGACCTGATTCGCCAAAAAGTTCAGTTGTTATTGACTTGGACGCTGCAAACAAGTTGTCAAATCGATCCTGGCTCTGAAATCGGACGCAAGCGACTTCCCCGCGCATTTCCGATGCAGATGCAGCAAGGCTAGCCTCGGATGTCGAGAGCATCATCAAGCCAGTTATAAGAATTCTTGTTAGCATCTTATTTATCCTATGACTAACGACATGTTGGACATGCACTGCCGCTGTTACCACCACCACTCACGGCAGAACGTTCGAAAGATCGACTACTGAGTGACGGCAAACTGTCCGCCATGATCGACGTTTTTGCAGGATCCATGGTGGGATCCAGTAATCGCCCCTTGTTCAGGCTTAGTCCTGGGTAAACACAAGAGCTAAGCATGAGGATTGCTGACATCAATACTAGGCGAATCATAATGTTGACCTCTAGATGATCAATTTTTGGATAAAAACTCTAAATCAGCCGAGCTTGGGTGTCCCTTTATGCGTTTCACAACCGAGCCGGTTTTGTCGACGACTAACAGATAAGGGAGACTCTCGACTCCATTAGGCTCAGCAAATGATGTACCAGAAGCATCTAGGTAACTGACAGGTAACGCGCCTTTGGCCTTCTCTTCCTTATTTGAGAAAAACTTCATAGCCACGTCTTTTGTTTCATCCAAGGAAACAGAGACGTAACCCAGTTTTTTATTTTTCTTCAAGATATCCGTCATTTGTCCCATGACAGTCCCGCAGCCCGTGCACCAAGATGCCCAAAACTGTATGACAGTCAGGCTGTTTTTGCTGGTATCTCCAGCGAAGCTAGCACTGGTTGAAAGAGCTGGTAGCGGTTTTTTTGGGGATTTCACCTTTTCAATCTTAGAACTGTTGCCTGCTAATCCAGGATCAGAGAGCATCAGCCATCCAAGCAAGACTGTAAACATGACCCGAAAAGTGTGTCTTCGTATAAACATGATATCGGTCCTCCTTGTTGATCTAAGGTTATTTCTGGACGCCAAGCGCTGCAGCTACCGCGGAGTCTACTTGCTTGTAGGCGTCATCCATATTCAGAATCCTGCCCATACCAGCTTTGTTTACCAATACATATAATCCGAATGACTGCGACGCATTAGCTCGGATGGCCTTCAGTACGGATCTTGTTTCATCAACTACGTAAGACGCATTATTAGCGTACTGCCTTGTAAAGTTTTGGTACTCAGTAGTCGTATAATCCTCTATCGCGTTAGGGAAAACGACAACCATGGATACATTAGGGTTATATTTTGTGAGGGCTCTTGCAACTTGCGGCGAGTGTTCCATACAGGGTTGGCAGTCCGGCCCAGAGAATTGAAACACAGTTAAATTCGCAGAGTTTTGTTTTGCAATATCGGCTAGCGAAATCTTAGATGAGCCCCTCGTTACTATGAGTTTGCTAGCTCCAATATCTTTGAGAGTGCTGGTGGTTTGATCGCCCCCGGGAGGCGTGGTCTGCGAAGGGGGTGGCTGTTGGCTTGGTGCCGGCGCCTGCTTCGAGGGCATACAGCTCGCAAAACCTAACAGAACTGCTGACGTCGTTATGAGCTTAAGAATCATGGCGTTACCCCCAAGGTTAGGTCTAGACAAAATCACCGTTCCTTATTGTAGCAAATATTATACCGCCCATCCCAAGCAGGCATCATCCTGAAATCATTGAACAAAATTAAATCAAAAGCTGATGGCAGGCGTCAATGCTTTTGACACTGTCAAAAGCGGTGCAACTGCAACCGAGGCTAGCGCGCAAGTGGGACCAGGGGAGTAGGGGCAAAAGCTAGTTTTTTTGGGTGTTTGGGAGTCGGCGTAGCATTGAGAACGTATAAATTCCAGTTCGATGACCGTCATTAAATTGGATGGTCAGGGCGTACTGACCAACTGATTCAACCTTCAGCGGTCGAACGGTCTCGGGGACTGATTCCGGCTTTAAAAGTTGTTCATGGGTCCATTCGTCAATGCAGGTTGCACACGGACACTTTCGGCGAAGATCAACCACATCAAATGACGATATTAAGTTATCTGTCCACGTGATGCCCAAAGTCCTCTCGTCAATTTGACTGATAGACTTGACTCTTGGCGCTGGTCCATTTTGAACTCTTGCGGTCATTTGCGGGGTGCTGGTCGATGTCATACTAAATTAATTCTCCTAGTTGAAACTCTCTGGATTTAAGCGCGCCATTCAATGGAAAAGTGGTTGAGCGCGTCCTTGTAAGCCTCGTGAATCATCGAAACCTGTGCAGCAACAGCTCCTGCAATGTCTCGATATGCTCCTGCTGCGGCGGACGTTGCATGAGATTCAACCAATGGTTTGCCCAGATCACAAGCATTCGCTACGTTTGGCTCCATCGGAATTTCACCGAGAAAGCTCACGCCGAACTCGGAGGCCACGCGTCGACCTCCACCGTCTCTGAAAATATAATGTTTTTTTGAGCAACCATCACACAAGAAGTAGCTCATCGTCTCGACAACGCCGAGCACTGGAACTTTCATGGTATCAAACATCGCAATGGCTTTTCTTACATCGATTAACGCCACATCCTGCGGTGTCGTCACAACAACAGCCCCTGTAATAGGCGCAGTCTGTGAGAGAGTTAATTGAATGTCGCCCGTTCCTGGGGGATAATCGATGATCAAATAATCAAGTTCTCCCCAATTGACTTGGGTTAAGAATTGTTTGATGACGCCTGAAACCATCGGCCCTCTGAGTATCGTCGCCTTATCGCCGCCCGCAAACAGACCAATCGACATAATTCTTACGCTGCCAGCAAGCGGCGGATTTATGAGATTACTGTTGGACTGCTCTGGTTTATTAGGTTTTGTCATATGGGGGATGGAAGGGCCATAAACATCTGCGTCTAAAAGCCCGACTGATGAGCCACTCGCAGCTAGAGAGTATGCAAGATTGACGGCCGTCGTTGATTTCCCAACGCCACCTTTACCCGACGCCACGGCAATTATATTCTTCACACCGCCAAGACTTGCAGCAATTGGGCTTCCCGCTTGCGTGACTTTGCCCCGAGTGGTTGCTGTCATATTTACTGTGATATTTCCGATGCCAGGAATTTTACGCAAAAGCTCTTCGGCTTCGGTTTTCATTTTATCTTTAACAGGGCATGCAGGTGTCGTGAGGTTGATATCGACGGTAACATCAGAGCCAGACAACTTAAGGTTTCGCACAAAGCCTAAGCTTACAATATCCTTGCCAAGATCCGGGTCCATGATGGCAGACAAAGTCGTTATGACAGACTCCTCTGTGACACGACTAAAGTGGCTTGATAGTTTTTCTTGGACAGTTTTAAGAAGGCTCATAGTTGTTGTCCACTCCGCTAGAAATTAATGTTCGTGTTCCTCAAGAAAACGCTGGGCCTGAATCGCGGCCTGACAGCCAAGGCCCGCGGCCGTGACAGCCTGTTTGAAGACTGGGTCCGCAATATCTCCCGCCGCAAAAACCCCAGGTGTCTTGGTGGCGGTGTGATTTGTGGTTTTAATGTAACCATGACTATCCACGTCAACCCAAGGTAAGAAAATGTCACTGTTTGGTTTGTGGCCAATGGCCATGAATAGACCATCGACTTTAAGCTCTTGCTCTTTGCCGTCTTTAACATTTTCAATCACGAGCCCCGTTAGTCCCGATTTATCAGCAATCGGCTTTTTGACCGCCCAGGGAGTCATGATTTTTATTTTCGGATTATTCAGTACGCGATCAACCATGATCTTTGATGCGCGGAATTCAGCCCGTCTATGTATCAGATAAACTTGCTGGCAAAGTTTTGATAAATAATTAGCCTCTTCCATGGCGCTGTCACCACCGCCTGTAACTGCGACCACCTTGTTTCGATAAAAAAAGCCATCGCACGTTGCACAAGTCGATAGTCCTCGCCCCATGAGCTCCGACTCTCCAGGCAATCCTAGAGTTTTCGCCGTAGCGCCAGTAGCGATGATGACAGACTTGGCTTTGAATTCTTTCTTGTCTGCCCAAAGAGTGAAGGGCCTTTTTGAAAAGTCTACCTTTGTGATGGTTTCATAAATGATCTTGGTTCCAAAACGCTCCGCCTGAGCCGTCATATCGGTCATCAATTTTGGTCCCATGATGCCATGTTCAAAGCCGGGAAAGTTCTCGACTTCGGTTGTGGTTGTCAGTTGTCCACCGTGCATGGAGCCGGCATAGATCACGGGCTTAAGATTGGCCCGAGCGGCATAAATTGCAGCCGTCAGTCCAGCGGGACCGGTTCCGATAATAACGACATCATTCATCCAAGTGCTCCTAGTCTGCAAAGTAATCACAGCAAAATCTTAGGGATCACGATCATACGAAACTCGCTGGACGAAGGCAAAGTCTAAAGGCGCGCTGTTCACTCAAACGTTTACTGTGCGGGTGAGTCCCGTGGATCGCAGACGGGAAGCTTGCGAGTAGAAATTAGGCAGCAATCCTCAAAAACATCTTAAGATAATGATATTGTTTTAATATTTATCTTCCGAATGCTATGATCAAAACAGTCTACATGCGTTTTTTGTTTGATTTCAGCCTTCCAGTGATAGGTCACGTTGGAGACGTTCGAATGAGACATTTCGCTCTGTTATTTGTAGTTTTTTCGCTCCAAAGCTGTCTGATGGTTGGAGTTGATAAAATCGATGCCGTCGAGGGTTTTGATTGGGATACGCTTAAGCGCGACCTCATCGTTATGACACCTTTGATGGATTTGCGAAAAGACGTCGTGACCCCACCAGGCTTTGAAAAAGATGTAGCGGCATTTAGTGAGAAGGAGATCCTTAATTATCCGGAAATTTTTAAACGCGTTTTCTTCGAATACCGCAAAGACATCCGAGTCTTCGGTGCCGGTGGTGCGTTTGAAAACATCTCCAAAATCCCCGGTCTTTCAGAAATGGCCAGAAAAGTTTTGGCCAAGGAGACGCTATCACCCGATGAACAAAAGCTTTTGAATGACTCACGGCAAGATAAGCGTTTTATCTTTTTCTTTAATTTTACGAATGAGCGTCTTGAGTTTGAGTACTCCTTGGTTAGACCTTCTGAGGCTAAGGGGCTTTATGTGGAAAAAAACTATGATGCCAAGCGCACAATGACGCTTAAGCTTGCGCTTTGGGATTCGCAAGTTGCGCAGACTGTTTTCGTCTCGGAGAAGACTTTGACGCCGATGCATCGTAACCAATTTCTCATCAGAACAGGACTATCTCCTAAAGCCGTAAAGGGAGATAAGGGGCGTTATGAATCTGCGCGCGATCCAGACTTTTACGACATGACCGGTCGCGGCACTCTAGAAGAAGAGCTTCGAGTGCATAGTGCCCGCTTTCCCACAAGTTTCCCCAAACGTGAGCCTAGTTTTAGAGGGAGTTTTAAGGACTTTGCTTTGACGCTACCGATCAAGAAGTCAGAGCAGAATCTAATCGAGTACGATAACTTTACAAATCATCGACCTGAACTGACCTGGAGGTCGTCATCCCTTGGTAAGGAATCTTTCACGAATTATTTTTTAGGTACATCGTCCCGGATTTACAATTTTTACCGAATCGGTGGTGGTTTGGTGCTTTTTTCCAATAAGCCTGAGTTGAAGTATGCTGGGGAAACTTTTATTGTCGATGATTTTTGCCTCTGTTTGACGATGGATCTTGAGTGGGATTTGTCAGGCATGTTTAGAGTTATGACCGGTAGCATGCTGGGGGCTGGAAGCTTAATGCATAGAAAAAAAGGATTGGTTGTACCCGAAGGCCAGGATGATCCATCCAAGAAAGAAGACGGCTACTACTACGCAGCCCCTCGAATAAAGTTTATTTTGGGACCTAAGCAAGGTTTGCAGTTGGGTTTGGGAGTTTTCCAGCAGTTTTACTCGGGTCTCGTAGAGCCGGTTATTTTGGAGCACAAACCGTCGCGTTGGGGTGCTGACTTGACCTTATCGCTTCAGTTCAGAGGCTTTTAAAGCAACTCACGGCAACCCTTGGGTTAATGTTGGGATAAGAATGGCAGTTCACTGACGTCGGGGTTCGTTTCGGCATTTGACTTCGCACCTAAGAATGGATTTCTCTCGCTACTTGAAACGAGCCGGGCAAGGGCTGTGGGGCCCAATCCTTTAAGGTCGACGGTTCTGTAATCGGCAATGGTGAATCTGCCACGCAGTATCTTCGTGGTGTCATCGCTAATAATAATATCACCGGGTTCAGCCACATGTTGAAGGCGGCTAGTGAGATTCACCGTTTCGCCCCAAATGTCAAAGCTAATGCGCTTACCACTTATAACTCCACCCACAACGGGACCCGTATGTATGCCTACTCGTATCTGGAAATCTGTGTTGAAATTCTTGTTGAATGACGAGAGGACTTTCATGAGCTGCAGGGCAAAATGAGCCATACGGGGCGCGTGGTCCTTGCTAGTGACTGGGCAACCAGCAGTCGCCATGTAAGCATCGCCAATGGTCTTGATTTTTTCGACTCCATGCTGATCAGCAAGTCGATCGAAACGATGGAACAATTCGTGAAGGATTGTGACGAGTTGCTTGGGATCCATGGTCGTTGTAATGCGCGTAAAATTGGCGATGTCAGCAATTAGAACAGTTACGGACTGGTAGGATCGAGCGAGATTTGAACCGCCTTTTAGCCGAAGTTCTTTACCAATAGCCTGCGGAAAGACTCGCTGAACAAGTGAATCTAGGATGTCGCGGTCTCGCTGAGAGGCGCGATGAAATTTGTACTGTAGTCTCGTCGTGATACAGCCGTTCAAACAAATAGCTAGTCCTGCAACATTTGCCATTAGTATGTGAAACCATAATGTGAATGAGCCGTCCGGGGTCAGGTGGGGGTTGCTTAGGCGTCCGGTTAATACAACAGCAGAGGTGCTTAAACCTGCGATCAGGGCGCCTGAAATACTAATAGTTTCGAAGGCGTAAAAAACGATGATGAGAAGAGTGAGTAGTGGGTATGCCTGAATCATGGTGTCCCTCGTCTCGAGGGAAAGAATCGTAAATCTTGTAACGAAATATGCGATTACAGTGGGAATGATAGGGGTTAAATATACCGCGATGATACGAAGTCGACCCACTGACCTCAGGCTGATGTGACAAAAAATGAGATAGGCTTGGATGGCTAAGATTAGCAGTAAATGCAAGGGACGGGATTGGTTGGTAGAGTTCACAGCAAAAAAGACAGTCCAGAGCGCGACGCTACCCACCAAAATGGCTACCTTAAGAGGACCAGAAATCAAGCGCAACTGGTGCAGTCGGTACTCGATTTCCATAGAGCGATCCAACGGCCTAATGCTTTTTCTAATGTCGTGACCAAGCTTTGCCAAATAATTCATGCCAGATATTCCAAAAAATCACAAAGACATCAGTAGTTTAGCAAAAAAAAGGAGGTAGACCAAGTTGGCCTGCCGAAGTTAGAGGTTTCAGGTAGCAGCTATTGTCGCTGGAGTGTGCCCTAGTTGCTGAGCTTTTAGGGCTATTTTATCTTAAGATTGAAAAGCACTGGGTCGGCGGAGTTCATGCTTTGATGAAGGCGCTCAGCCAATTTGATTAAATATCGTCTTGTCGAGTGAAACGGTTCATATTCTGCACCTTGAGCATCCAGAGCTCTGACGGCTGCGTAAGTTGCCCTAAGTGCCTCTTGACGCCGCGCAAGGAATGTTTTCGGGTCCACGAATGTAACGTTTGATTCCACAAGTTGCACGTGACTCCTAAGTCCGAAATGATCAGATGGTGTGACCCCGTTTAAACCATATAAGTTCACGAACGTCTTTTGGTGTGTGACGGAGTGATTTTGCCCGCGACGGGACCAGATGTAATCCAGTACACCACGGTGGCCTGGCCAATGATGAACATTGTTTTCACAGTAAGTACAAGTATCGGTGGCATAAGGTCCATTCGTGGCGACATATGCATCCGTCAATCTTGTGACGCTTTGCAGAAGATTATACTCCGTTGAAGCGGGATGAAAATTAAAATCACCCGTTATAACCAAGGGATCCATTGAAGGATAATATTTAAAAAAGGCTTCTAAAAGCTGAACGACCTGGGCAATCCTTACGCGCTGACTAGTCGGATGTAGGTGGACGTTCATCAGGCGTATTTTTTGATCCTCATTTTGCCGAATCGTGATCATACTTGATCCGATCCCCTTTATCACACCCAGAAGCTCTCGCACATTATCCATCAGGCCATCAGTGTTAACCTGGAATGGTACAAAACTCTGTGAGGATAAAATTTCGGTGGTAAAGGTGGCCAGTCCTGATTGGCCTATCTGTGGTCGTTGAAAGTTGTCAAACCGCACGCTCGATAAACTGAACATACTCTCCGCTAAAGCGTCTATCATCCAGTTGTGGTGCGTGTCGCTCCAAACCTCCTGCATTTGAACGATGCCACAGGGGGATGCGCTCAGTTCCTCGCCGACTACGACCGTCCTTTTTTCTAGATCGCGTGAATAAGCCGGACCATATGCGTTGAACGTTTGAATGCATATGGAGTCGGTGTCTGCTTTGACTATGGATGGCCAAGTGCAACAAAACAACAAACCGATCGCAACGATGGCTTGCCTAAAACTTAATTGAAAAACCAAGGATAAGCGGGAATTCATGATGGCAACTCGATTGAACTAGAGGTATTCTTAAGGAGAATGAAAATTTTAACATAATTTTATTAAAATTCAACAGTATTATGCATTTAATGGAGTTTCATTAAAATCATGAATTTTCCGGTATTTACGTACCCTGTAAAGATCCTGGAGCACCACATCGATGCTTATGGTCACGTTAACAATGTCGCCTACATCGCGCTATTTGAGGAGGCACGGTGGGACATGATTACCTCAAAAGGTTGTGGCCTAGACTATGTGCGGTCTTCTGCGATTGGACCGGTTGTTCTCGAGATTCAGTGCAAGTTTCGCCGAGAAGTGCGGCTGCGGCAGGATGTATTTATCCGAAGTGTTATGCAGTCGTGGCGTGGAAAGATTGGTGTGATGCGTCAGACAATTGAAGATCGTGACGGCAATTTATTCTGCGAGGCACTTATTACGATGGGTTTTTTAGACCTAAGCACGAGACGACTTGTTCCCCCTGGCTCCGACTGGTGCCGAGCCCTCGGCATCTCAAGCTAATTGTTGACGCCAATAAATCCTGGTAGCTCGCTGGCGGCAGGCGTCTTCGCAAGGTTTACAGCTTCTTCTAAAGCGCCCTCGTAATTTTCAAGAACTTTGGTCTTTTCAATTCGTGTTCGATAAAAATTGGCCCAGTAAAACTCCTGAAACAAAACGTCCAATTTTTTATTGGCGCCGCGATCTTGAGCGTCCTCGGCCAGGGTTCTGTACGGGTCATCCACTAGTTCATTCAGACTTGTTGGTAAATGCAGTGGGCTTTGCGGACCAAGCCCGCTTTCATCGTAAAGCCAAACCATCTTTTCACGAACCAGTTTGTCCCAGAATTCTGTCATGGGGAGATCCGAGTAGTCGGCCATGATTTTCACCGTGAAGAGGTTTTCGCCGGCCTCTTGCAGCGCTTTGGCTCTGTGATGGCCGTCAACTAGGTAAAAAATATCCTCAGGGCCCTTAATAGCAGTGCCGTGCTTTAAAGATTTTGTCGCCAAAGTTCCCGTAGAAGATTTTTTTTCCGACTCAATTTTAGCCTTCTTACGAGCTACATCACGAAAACCAACACAGAACTGCGTGGGTCTTAGCTGACTTAAATCTGCATTACAAAGATTGCCCGGAATAGTTTTTTGAGAGCACACTTCCAAACTTACAGGCGCAGAATCGTTGTTAGTTAACGCTACGGGCTCCTGAAGCGGAGATGGACTCTTGGCGTCACGTGTGCATCCATTGAGTAGCAAGATCATAGAAATGACGCTCGATGCGCGGTGCAGTGTTCTTAAGAAACGCCAGCACATGAAAAAACCTCCATAATGGACAACGTGATTTATTCATAAAACGTTGTCATGACGTTCACGCGGCAGCAAGAAGAATCGGAAAGCGCCAAAAATTAAGCATGGATATCCAGTTGTCGTATGTTTTGTCCCCCCTTTTGATTAACTATCACGTTGCTGCTGTGGCTGGGCGGTGGTAGGCTAAACGTCAGTTATATCGCCTGTTTTAGTGTGTGGAGTGACCATGTCTGAGCGCTCAATTGTCATCACGGCTGCCTTGCCTTATGCGAATGGTGATCTCCATGTCGGGCATATGCTCGAACACCTTATTTGTGATTTCTGGACGAGATTTCAGAAAATGCGGGGCCACGACGCGCTGTTCCTTTGTGCGGACGACACCCACGGCACACCAATTATGATTGCAGCGCGAAAACAGAATATTAGACCTGAAGAGTTAATCGATAAGATATGGCATCGCCACGTTCAGGATTTCAAAGATTTTGAAATCCATCATGACCACTACTCGTCAACCAACTCGACGACGAACCGCCAGATGGCCGAATTTTGTTTTGAAAGTTTAAAAAAGGCTAACGTGGTTGACATCAAGCCCATGCGTCAGCTCTATTGCGGGCATGATAAAATGTTTCTTCCAGATCGTTTTGTCAAAGGTACGTGCCCGAAATGCGGAGCGGCCGATCAGTATGGGGATAATTGTGAGGCTTGTAGCGCGACCTACGATCCCCTTGATTTGCGTAGTCCAGCCTGTGCTTTGTGCGGTAGTTCGCCTAGTCCCAAAGACACGGAGCATTTGTTTGTGCGTTTGGACGACTATCGAGAGTTTCTCAAAGAATGGGTGCCTGGCCATGTCCAAGCAGAAATTTCAAATAAACTAAATGAGTGGCTGGCGGGAGAGTTGAAACCTTGGTGTATTTCCCGGGATGAACCTTATTTCGGCTTTGAAATTCCTGGCCATCCCAAAAAGTACTTCTATGTTTGGATGGATGCGCCGATTGGCTACATTTCTGCAACTAAAGAGTATTGTGACAAAAATGGTAAACAGCTATCGCGATATTGGCAAAATCCAAAAGCTGAGATTTATCACTGCATTGGTAAAGATATTGTTTATTTTCACACTCTGTTTTGGCCTGCAATACTAAAAAGCTCAGGATTCAACACCCCAAAGCAAGTTATGGTGCATGGCTTTCTAACCGTTAACGGCGTCAAGATGAGCAAGTCGCGGGGCACGTTCATCATGGCGAGAAACTATCTAAAGTTCCTAGACCCAGCATTTTTTCGTTACTACATGGCATGTAAGCTCAATGATGGCATCGATGATGTTGACTTTAGTTTGGATGACTTTACCCAGCGCGTAAACTCCGATCTAATAGGAAAAATCACGAACATCGCATCGCGTGCAGCGCAGATGCTTGCGAGGTTAGATAACAAAATCGGCACGATGGCCGAGGATGGCGCGCAACTTGTAAAAATGGCCCAGAGTAAGTCGGTGGAGATCGCGGAGCATTATGAGAATCGCGATTTCGCGAGAGCTATGGTCGTCATACGAGAAATAGCCGATGCTGCAAATAAATTTTTTGATGACTATGAGCCATGGAAGCTTGTTAAATCCGATGAGCAAAAAACTAGGCAAGTTCTAGCAGCGGCGTTGAATGTGTTTCGCATCTTGACTATTTATTTGAAGCCGGTTCTACCGTCGTATGCCCTCAAGGTAGAGTCTTTATTTTGTGAAAAACCCTATTCATGGGAGTCTGCTAACGTAATCCTGCGCGACCATTCGTTGGGCGTTTTTCAACATTTGCTGCAGCGGGTGGACCCAAAGAAAGTTGAAGATATGATCGAATACCAAAAGGCGGAATCAGCGCAGGCGGCACCGCCGCCGAAGGAAACATCGGCGAAGAATGAAAATTCATCTGGACAGGGTGAAATTGAAATTACGGATTTTCAAAAGATTGATCTCAGAGTTGCCCGTATTGACGCCGCGGCTACTGTCGAAGGCGCCGATAAGCTTCTGCAGTTGACGCTAGATTTGGGTGGCGAAAAAAGGAATGTGTTTAGCGGTATTCGGCAGGCATATAAGCCTGAAGACTTGGTTGGACGATTGACGGTGGTTGTCGCGAATTTAAAACCCCGGAAAATGAAGTTCGGTTTGAGCGAGGGTATGGTTTTGGCGGCTGGTCCTGGCGGCAAAGATATTTTCTTGCTCAGCCCCGACTCTGGCGCACTCCCGGGTCAAAAAGTCACGTGACAAATCAGGACGACAAAGACACGCTTGGTCGTAAAATCGAACAGTTAGCAATTGTTCTTGTAAGACCATTATCCGCCGAGCAGGTTGGTTATACGGCCCGACTAATGGCGAGTTATGGTGTAGAGCGAGGTGCGCTGGTTGCGCCAAGTTGTGACATCAATAGCTTAGAGGCCAGACGTGCGGCGTCAGGGCAGGGAGCTATGAGGCTCGCGACAATGCAGACTCACACTCGACTTAAGGATGCCGTCAAATCAGCTAAATACGTCATTTCCGTAGACGCGCCTATCGATGGTAAGGATAAGGTTAGCCTATTGGAATTGGTTCCAGTAGTGGCACAGTCTGATATTGCTCTAGTCTGGTTTTCCGAGCAAGAGCCCCGTTCTGCTGAAGAGGCTATGCTAGTTACGCATAATCTGCATTTACCGAGGGCTAAGTCAGAGATGTATCTTCCGACGAGTCACTCGGTTGGAATTTGTCTTGCGCGTATTTTTGAAGGCCTAGAGACTGGTGAGTGATTTGGTTTCAGCGACCTGTTTCAAGCGTTGGCAGTATCGCTCAAGCAAAGATACAGCGGTGGTCCGCGTTAATCGTGTCGAGTCAAATCGAAGGCTTACGCTCAGCTGACCAGCATAGTAATTAATAGCAAATGATGCGCTAGTGCGCGGCCGAACTGGCGGCAAAAGCTCGTAGCTCTCAAGGCGTAAGGATCCGACCGTCAGTTTTCCGTTCTCGTCTACCAAAGAGGAGTTCGAGAGCGTGGCGCCCAAGTTTGTCAGTACGGCGGTCGCAGAGCAATATGGTAGGTCCATAAATATTTTGATCGCGAGAGGGATTTTGCCACACCATCCCATAAAACGGGGCAAGGTAATCCCCATGCGATTTTGTTTAACATCACGGGTCTCTGCGACGATGCCAGTCAGCAAATTTTTACTGCTGACGTCCTTGTGACTTTTGTGCAGAAAAACCATGCTAACGATGTTTAGGCAAGATTGTCTCGCGTCTTGTTCGGTCCTGAGAGACGTAGCTAAAGCAACGCGGATTTTATTTCGAATTCGTCCGAGAGATTTGTTCCAAATGCTTAGAGTGTGGAACAGCTCATATAACAGTATATCATTGACGGTAACCTGGATGGATCTCGCGGTCTGCCTTATATTTTTCATCGTCTCGGTGCTAAAAACGTATCTTTCGGATGCGAATAAATCGGCACGGCGCGTAAGTTCACCGGTTTGTGTGTGAGGGTGGGCTAATGGTTGCGCTAGGAATTTAAAGTAGTTAAATGCGCGCTCGAAGTCCTTGAAGAATCTGTTTTTCCACTCGGACTTAGTTAGCCAAAAGTCTCCGCGAGATCTGAATAAATTTGGATCAATCGGACGGAGTTTGTGGGTTGTGATTCCATTAAGACGAGCATAATGAATTAAAAGCTCTTCAATAAACAGTAGCATTCCAACTCCGTCACAAACACTGTGATGAAATTGCACGAGGAGCTCGCTCTTAGCGTTGGCCGTGTCTGGGTTGGTTTTGCTATTGCTATTGTCACGAATCCAAAGTCGAAGTCCGATCTCATTTGTTAAGTCTATATGTGTAGGATTTTTTGGGTGGGACACAGGATCATCAAGAGATGTCCATGAAATAAACGGCATGGTTAGATTCGGTTCTTCAATCCAGTTTATTTTTGACGTTCGTGCTCCCGGATTTCCGGATAGCTTCATTTGAAACATTCTGTTGCGCTTTAGGGTTTCCTTCAGTGCAACGACGAAAATGTCTTTTTGAAAATGACCGCTAAACCAAAAACGCATTTGTACAACCATAGAGTGTGTCGGTCGATCGTCGGCGTACATGTAGTGCTCAAATGCCACCATGGGATGCGTGTTGCCGTGGTTGGTTTGTTTTGCCGTGGGATGCGTCATTTTGTGCATGAGCCTAGGTTAGTATCAATCTGTTTGAATCCCGTATTTTATTCATAAGTTCCGCCAGTGTCCATTAACTATCGTTATTTTGCGCCCAATTATTGCACTTTGTTTTTTTGGCATGGTTCTGGCTACTTCGGCGTCAGGTTTTTCGGGCGGTCAAGATCTGGAGGTTTTCATGAAGGTTATTCAGGCAATGACAAGGAATGTCATTTGTATAAAGCAAGACGATACCTTGCAGAGGGCTTATGACCTCATGCTGGAATGGGAGATTCGCCACCTTCCAGTGATTTCAGATGGTAGATTGGTAGGTATTATAAGTGATCGTGATCTTTTACCACAGCTCTCTAAGCGCGAGTTAGGGCGTCTAGCGGGGCTTTCAGTTTTTGACATAATGTCCCGCAATGTGCTTACGGTTTCTCCGGCAGATACAATTTGGCATGTGGCCAATCTTATGAGTGTCAACAAGATCGATGGGCTTCCGGTTACGGACGGCCCCGATCAGCGCCTTGTTGGATTGATCACATCGATGGACTTAATTGATCTTCTTAAAGAAAAGGAAGTACTCGACCTCTCCCAGACAATCCCTTGGAGTTACAAACTCCAGGGGTCTAATCTTGATTCGACCGTACCTTGAGGGTATTCCGGCGGAATTGGGATTCCTGTCAATGGGGTTTGTCGTGGAGCTTTACTGGCTTGAATTTTTTGCTGACACGAATATTTATCAGTTCCACACAGACGCTAAAGCCCATAGCAAAGTATACGTATCCTTTTGGTATATGAAAGCCTGAAGCTTCACCCACCAAAACAAGTCCAATCATAAGAAGGAAACTTAAGGCTAAAATTTTTATTGTTGGATGGTCATCAACGAATTGGGCAATCGCGCCACTGGCAACCAGCATAACGATCAAGGCGATCACATTCGCAGCAACCATGATGCCGAGATGCTGGGTCATTCCAACGGCCGTGATAACACTGTCTATTGAGAAAACAAGGTCAATCAGCATGATTTGAATAATAACCGCGCGGAACGTGGAATACTTAGCTCCACCTGCCGCGTCCGAATGCTCGGCACCCTCAAGCTTGTGATGGATTTCTTTGGTAGCTTTGAATAGAAGAAATAAACCGCCTGCGAGCAAAATAATTGATTTGCCTGTTACATCGACTCCAAGAAATGAAGCTAGAGGAGTTGTGAGGCTTGCAATCCACGATATGACGGATAGTAGTAGTAATCTCGTGACCAATGCTCCCATGAGCCCGATTTTCCTTGCGGTATCTCTTTGCTCTTTGGGGAGTTTTCCAGCGAGAATAGAGATAAAGATAATGTTATCGATACCTAATACAACTTCAAGCGCTGTCAGTGTTGCAAGACTAATGAGATTTTCGCCGCTAAAAAGTATGCTGGTTAGGTGCTCCATGAGATCTCCAGACTAGTTAAACAGAAATCACGCCCCAGAATTATTGTCGCCATCATGACATAGCGCCGCGAGCAAAAACCCATGATCGCCTGTGTGGTTTGCAAAATCGAGATGTGGCCAGAGCACTCTCTTTGGTCGAAAGCCTACAGCCATGCCGCAGGATTTTAGCATCAATCGATCGTTTGCGCCGTCTCCTACGGCGACTGTGTGTAATGGGTCAATGCCTAGGGACACACACCAATCGAATACAGCTTGTTTTTTTCCGTTAGCATCGATTATAGCACCTTCAACCTCGCCTTGCATCAAATCTCCATCCCACGCAAATCGGTTAGATTTGAAGTCAGTAAAGCCAAGTTTTTGGGCCACAGGAGCCGCGAACTCTCGGAAGCCGCCGGTGATCAAAAAAGTTTGTATTCCATTTTTGTGGCACCAGTCGGAAAGATTCTGCATGCCAGGGCATAGTGTGGGTTTTATATTATTCAGCTCTGATTTTCGAAGGCCCGCCAATATTTTAAGTCGTGCGCGCAACGACTCTGAAAAGTCCATCTGCCCGGACATGGCTACATCGGTCAAAGCTTCGACTTCAGCTTGTTTACCCGCGAGCCTCGCGATTTCAACCAAAGATTCTTCTTCTATCACAGTGGCATCCATGTCAAAAAATATCGCTGTTGGATGGATAACCTGTGCTGGAATAATTCCGGCACTCTCGCCGGAACGGATCTCATCGTAGGCTAAATTAAGATGATTAGATTTAGGTTGATCGATTCGCCAAAACAACTGGTTATTGACAATAAAAGAGCTCATCCCATTCTGGTGTAATTTTTCACGGGAGATGACTCTATCACTCAGGATGACTCGCGCGGCTGAGCTCATCCGACTTTGTTCAAAATAAAGGGGAGCCAAGAATTCACTAATTCCCGATGAGCCTCTTCCAAAAGATCGATCCAAGATGGTCGGCGTGGGCTTTTTAATAAACGCATACCCGCCTCCTCTGGCATCATATCGGCTTTTCGGCGGTTGCATGGGTGACATGCCGCGACCACATTTTCCCACATGGTGGTACCACCACGGCAGCGTGGTTTGACGTGATCAATGGTAATAGATTGATGGTTCATTCTGTTGCCACAGTACTGGCAGGTGTATTGATCTCGAAGAAGGATGTTGCGCCTTGTGCATCTAGAGTTCATCGTTCTTCGAAATGTGCGAACATACCTTTTGAGGCGCACTACGGATGGAAGTTTAAAAATCCGGCTGACTGACCTGACCACTTCATTGTATTCCGCCAAGACTTCTGCTTTAGCTGTGACCACTAAGCACATGGCTTTCTCCCACGTCACCAAGTGGATCGGCTCATAAGCTGCATTTAGAACCAGAGTGCGCATGTCGGGACCTTGAGAAATTGCTCACTTTCCCCATTATAGCATAATAAAAACCCGTATCGGATGAGGTGTATGAATTTTTATCTTTTTTAAAATTATTTTATGCGTTTTATTGGTTGCCGGGCTTTCTGCTTGTGGTTGTCGGGACCATGCTAAGGACTTGGCTGGGCATTTTCTGCCGGTTTAGTGGAGGGTTCTTTCGTCCGACATACCTTCGGTTGCCAGGCAGGGGATACGTGATGATCATTAATCGTTTAAAGAGTGAGGCATCGAGATTTAATCTCACGGACGCTTTGCGCCGGCTTTTTACAACAGAGTATTCGTCTTTTGATGAGAAATATTTTGTAACTCAAGCCATGGAACGTAGACGGCGGGTGGGTGGAGATATCGCCATTAGACTCGGTGTGATTTACAATATCATTTTGCCCGTAGTGAGCCAATTTGTAGCATCTTCGGATTTACTGCCTCTGATCACTGCATTTCATCTGACGTTGCTAGCTTTGACGCTGCCGATGTTTCTTCCACTTTTCCAATTTAAGCCAATCATTGACAAAGTTGGAAGAAAATATATCTTGCCGTTAACTATCCTGACGCCTCCTCTATTCTATGCATCAATCGCAGCTACGAAATCCCCAACATTTCCGGAGCCGCGACATGCGTTGCTGATGAATCATATTTACATGGTGAGCATTCTGATTATGCTGGTTCATCCTGGTCATCGTTGGCAACGATTTTTATCGATGATCTTTTTGGCGGGTGTTTCGTACTTTGCCTTTCACCGACATCCTGTCGGAACCGCCATATCAGTATTTGCTTCTTTATCACTCGTTCTTTGTTACGTGAACACGGTCTGGCTAGAAAATCAGAATTGTGCCATCGCAAAACGCGAGTTCGCGCTGATGATTCAGGCGGCGCCCGCTAAAATTGTTCGTCAAGCATCTCTTTCTAATGACGATTTGGCTCATGCTTTTGCGCCCACCCAGCGTCACTGTGTTTGTATCAGTTCTGATTGGCGAGGGTATCAAGCAATTTCGGCCTCCATATCTCCGGAGCATCTCGCCACAGCGCTGGGATCTTATTATGAGATGATCGATCGCTCATTGGCCGAGACATTTAAGGATGGTAACTATTATTCTGATTGGATTGCTGATGAGTTGTTTGTTGTCATTTTCGCAAAAGATACGGCGGAAGAGAAAGTTCTAATAAATACAGCTCTGTCATTTGCAAGTGGCTTGGTTATAAAGAAACAGGAATTTGTGGATACAAGCGGTCTTCAAATTAGCATCGATATCGGAGTCTCAAGTGGTTTGTCCTTGATTGGAATGATGGGGCCGCCAGGGCACAGGAAGGCCACCGCGCTGGGCGATGTTCCGGGTCAAGCGCGACGATTCCAGATGGCTGGTAAACATCTTCGGGCGAAGTTTGGTGAGGTTGATCGTGTCATATTTGGTTCAAACTCCCTTATGCAAATTACAGAGCCGCTTGACATCAGGCAATTTGATCTGAGTGGAGATGAGAAGATTCGAGATCTTGGTGATCGTGCACTGTTTTATATGGAGCCGGTAAACACGCCAATGAAACGTGCAGTTTGACGTCAGCTATGATCTTTCCAAATATCAAAAAAGAGATATTTTTTCAGGTCCCCAAAGTGCTTTTACTTGCGATTTTGGAGCCACTTTTTTGATATGCTCAATCATTTGTGTCATCGCAGGCTTATCTCCGTGGTTGATGAAGATGTGGCTTGGCAATTTTGTCATGCGTCCTAGCCAGCTTGTGATGTCCTGCCAATCTCCATGAGCCGATAATGAGGCAATTGTTGCGATCTCTGCCTCAATCGGAAACTCAACGTGATGAATTCTCAGTTTGTTAAGATTGTTCGGCCGATCTTGCAGAGTCCGCCCCTTAGTGCCTTCTGCCTGGTATCCGCAAAAAAGTATGGTGTTTTCTGGGTGCGGCAGGCGCGCCTTGAGATGATGCAGTATGCGGCCGCCATTTAACATGCCGGCAGCCGATATGACGATCATGGGGCCATCTCGCATGCAAGCCATGAGAGATTCATCGCTCGATATGGTGGCTTCAAATTTTGCTGGTAGGAATCTTGCTTCTGGATTTTCAGACGAGAATTCTAGCCCCTCCCTATGATCTTCTGGATGGTCTAAAAAGACCCTGGTGGCTATTTTTGACATGGGGCTATCTAGCAGAACGGGAACTTTGGGAATCAGCCCGGCATCCTCGGCACGTCGGATAATATAAAGTATCTCCTGCGCTCGTCCAACTGCAAATGCCGGTACAACGAGTACACCGCCTCTTTTAAAAGTGCGCATCGCGACGTCTGAAAACTCGTGAACAACATCATTTCTGATATGTAATCGGTCTCCGTATGTTGACTCGACAACTAAAACATCGGTTTCGCTGATGGGATCTGGTGGCCGGATGGTTAAACTTCTTTCGTGCCCCAAGTCTCCGCTGAATGTAAGAATTTTTGTGCCGTTTGTTTGGGCTAATGAAAACTGAAGTATGGACGCGCCGATGATATGACCGGCGTTAATAAATCTTACGCTCACGTCTTGAGCAAGTTGGATCCATTGATTTCGCTCCAAAGGTTTGATGTATTTTAGGACAATCTCGACATCTTCTTCTGTGAATAGAGGTAAAGCGGGCTTGTGGTTTGAATAGCCAGTTTTGTTGGCGTAATTTGCAAATTCAGTCTCAAGGTAAGCTGCATCCCGCAGCATGACTGGCAAAAGATCGGCAGTGCCGGTGCTACAATATACGGGGCCCCGCCAACCTTGTCTGAAAAATCGTGGCAAGAAGCCAGAGTGATCTAGATGGGCATGGGTGAGGACGACAGCGGCCACAGTTTTTTCCGGCACAAGAAGTGGATCCCAATTTTTCTGCTTAATATCTTTCGGTCCCTGAAATAACCCGCAATCGACCAGAACCTGGTAACCATCAAATCGCACAAGGGTGCGGCTTCCTGTAACACCGCCGACCGCGCCCAAAAACTCAATATTAAATGTCATTTAAACCAATCCGCTTTGGGTGTGGGAGCACTCATCTTTTGACAAGATTACGCAAATCATCGAGGTTTGACTGTACGTCATCCGGAATATTAGTTCCTCCAGAGCCCGAGTACTCCATGAGTATTTGTTGTTCGAGGGCATCTAATGCCTTTAATGCAGTTTTTGATTTCGGATTTGCTCGTACCGATGCTTCGAGATAGTAATCGGTCTGGGTCAGCCATGTGGAGCGTCCGATGAGGGATTCGGTTATGCCGAGTAAATAATAAGCTTGCGCCGTATTTTCGGCTGATATTTTCTTGTTCTGCATGTAGGTATTCAGCATTCCGCTGGCGACGATAAAATCCACGAGTGCAGTTCTATCCATAGGGTATTCCATGGACATCCTAGCACTTTGCACAATCTTATTGGCGCGAGACAGCTCTCCACCGCTTTTTGAAAGCTCGGGAGCCAATTTTTTTAGTGACGATTTCCAGGAGGCGACCTCTCGAGCCATGAATGTGGGTATGTCGGTACGCTTGCCCAATCCGTCAAGAGCCGCAATTGCTCGCTTAGGATCTTTCTTAACTCGAATGACGACCTTTAAATATTCAGGCAGTGTGTCCATGGCGAAAAGTTCATTTGGTTTTGGCCAAGTCTTAAACATTTCTTCCCAGGTTACAAGCGCGTCATCAAACTGGCGTAGAGCAACTTGTAACCGCGCCTTTTCGGGGGGGGAGAGTTTGTTAATACTGACGTCTTTGAAGAAGTGATCCATTCGAGGTGCGTGACCTGGATCAGGTAACTTCATGTGGCAGCTCACACAGTTTTCTGAGACCTGCTGGAGAAGATATCTGGATTCTGCGAGAGCGCCTTTGTCATACCAAGTGTAAATATCTTTTATGTCACGTGACATCGATTTTGCAATAAATCCGTAACTACCTTCGAGTTTTTTAGTGTGTTCTACCAGTGCATTTGTGCCATCTCGCATATTGCGTAGATCTGCAAGGATGCGGTCTCTATTCTTAGGATCTGAGAATTCTTTATTGCTCATGCTGAGTGGTAGAACGTTAGTGAGGCTAGAAAAGATCTGAGCCATGATGCTGCGAGTTGCGGCTTGTTGATTATCCGTGGGTGTCGACGACGATCTTGCATATTGTGCAAAGAGAGCAGATGACATGAGCGTGATAATTATCGCGCAAAATGGTGTGGAAAAAGTTCTTGGGTAACGTTTTAACATGCGAAAAGCTCCTGCCCGTTAATTAAATAAACTCACGGGTATTGTAGCATAAATTTGGTAGCACGACGCGTATTCGGTTAAATCATGACAGAACTAGTAAGGATTTATTAAATTTTGAAGCAGATTGCGGCAAAAGACGCACAAAGGGAAAATTTTTGTCGTTACGCAAATTAATGTGACGGTCATGTTTTAGGATACAAATTGCATAGGAGAAAAGTCGTGGTAAGTTGAGGTGAGGATATTAAAGGAGGTTCACATGTCAGCATATGTTGTTTGGATGGATTCAGGTCACGCAAAAGTATTTCATCTTAAGGGCGGAGAAGTGTCTGTGACGAAAGCGGTGAGACATGACCGCGATCATCATACCGCTAACAAAAATGATTCAAAGCATAAGGATAGCCCGAAGTTTTTCCAGGACGTTGCAGATCATCTCAAAGGGTTTTCGGATCGTGTGCTATTGGTTGGTCCAGGTGTGTCCAAGAATCATTTCGTTACGTATCTAGAAAATCATCATCAAAGCGATCTGGCGCATCGCATTGTTGGTACTGAGGCTATGGATCATCCAACGGATTCGCAGATCATAGCTTTCGCGCGCAAGTATTTTCCTGCCGGAGTGATTTGAGATTTTTTGAGAGGAGAAAGCTCATGTTGGATCTTTCGAACTTAAAAGTAGTGGACGTCATGACGAAATCACCGAGATGTATTGAGCCCCATCAGCCCGCCAAGTTGGCGTGGCAATGGATGGATGAGTTGAAAGTCAGGCATTTACCGGTGAGAGAGTCGGGCAAGATTGTCGGGATTATAAGCGAGCGCGATCTTGGACTTCTCGCATCGCCGGCCAAGGCCGGGCGTGATTTAAAGTCACAGAAGGTGGAAGACGCAATGATATCGAGCGTCTTGACAGTTTTTGAGACTGATAATGTGAAAAGTGTTGCGACTACGATGTTGACTCATAGGGTTGGGTCGGCTGTTGTCGTGGGAATTGACGGTGGTGTATTGGGTATTTTTACCGACTCGGACGCACTCAGGATTTTGAGCGGTCAACTCTAGCATGCGTCTCAATCAAGTTTGCGATAAAAACGGCGATGTCTGATTTGCTGCTGAGATTTCGCGGCCTCTCCGTAGCCGTCTCCGCAAGGAATGCAGTAGCCTTGTGGTCGCGGTCGCTCACGGCGGTCAGCTCGTTTGCTATCAGCGCGGTGAGCTTATATTTGGAGATGTACTCATCTGCCAGTGTTTTGGCACGAGCTTCACTAAGGCCGACTTCAAGTTTGAAGCCTATTTTTGCGCCGCTTTTAATGGTCACTTGATCGATTATCTTCGGGGTGGGCTTGAACGTTATTGTGAGGTTGTCATGTCCGGATTTTAGCTTTCCCAGGGTTTTTTCCGATGGTTCGTAGTCTAAAACTGATGCACAGAATATACCTCCGCATAGACCGGAGCTTTCTGCCGTCTTACATTCTCTAAGCATTTCTGCTGTGGTTGTGACGAGGCGAAGACTACTTGCAGTACGAGGTTTGTTTTCGCAGGGCCCACACACGATGAGCGTTTGAAAGCCTTGTCGAAATAATTCTTCTCCGATCATAGAGCCAAGTTTTCCAGAAGAATAATTTGATATATAGCGAACGTCGTCAATGTATCCTCTGGTGGTGCCCATGGTCAGAAGTACTGGTTGGTTTGGTCTAGTTCCGGAATTTATGATGTGTGCGACATGATCAGCGAGCACGTCTGGCTCAGGAAATTTTTGTTTGCCTTCTTCTTCTCGCGCGTTAAAACGATGTACGTTTGGCCAGGAGCAGATTTTCTGTAGATGTTCTTGCATAGCTGGAGCTGCGCGAAGGCTATCATGCATCGCTGGTAGCAGCATCACCGGTTTTTGTTGGCCAAGAGCCGATGCAATGAGTGCTGTGCAGTGAGTATCAGTCATGCCGCGAGCAATTTTTGCTAGTATATTTGATGATGCGGGTGCGACAACGACGCAATCACCTGAAGCGATGTGGCTGGTACTGCCAGCGAATCCCAATACAGGATCTTTGCCAGCCGCCCATGCGACGGCCATCGGAGTGATGAATTGCGCTCCACCTTGTGAGAGCCATACGGTGACGTCAGCTCCCAGTCGGCGTAAAGACCGAATAAACCGAACTGATTCAACCGCTGCAATTGAGCCAGATATAACTAGATCCACGCGTTTGCCGAGAAGCGCGTTAGATGTGGGCGTTACGTGCAAGTCATGAACAGTATCGGTCATGTTTAGCCAAAGATGGGTCAAGCAACACCTAGTGTTCAAAACTAGATGTTAATTTTGGGATGCTGGATCCTGTGTTTATTTGCTCTTAGACTTTGCTGCAGCCGCGGCTTGGGCTTTTTCGTTCGCATTTGGCTTGTTTAGTGGCAAGCTTGGGGCAGTTGTGCCCTTGCGTCGAACGGCATTTTTTCTATCAGCGCCAAGTTTTGCAGCTTTGCGTTCACGAATATTTGTCAGTTTGCGTGTTTTAGAGGCCATGACTTGAGGTCCTTTCTGTTCTTAACCGGCGGGCAAAATATGTCAAAAGGATCTGAATTTCAAGCTAAAATCAGGTTGTCTCAGGCAAGATTACGCGAGATTTTCGAGGATATAATAGCAAGGCATGGCTTCAGAGGGGCTAACTTTTTGCATCCCCGTGGTTACTGGTCTAAAGCCATATCGTATGAATAGCTTACGAGCGTGTTCCATCTGCGGCGTGGTTTCCAGGTAAAGCCTCTGATATCCATGTTTTTTTGATTCTTCCAGGCATCGCTTTAAAAGGCGCGCTCCTATCCCATGTCCTCGACACTCCGGTAGAACGACGAGGTCACGTATTTCGCCCAGGCCTTCGCATGGCGAAAGGCCGTGGAGTGGACCTAATCCCGCGCCTCCGATAATGAGCCCGTCGAGACGCTTGTCTTTTGCGACGATAAAAGTCGAGCTCGCCCCGCTGTAGGCGTTTTGGAAGTTGTCAAGGCGCCTAAACGTGCTGGCAAGCACGGTACCGGCCTCCTCGTAGGCTCCGATGCCTCGACGTACCATGTCAGTAACCGTTTGTTGGTCACTCACATTCATGGGCTCGATGACGACATCTTCAACTGTCATCATTCCCAAGGCGGCTACGTTCAAACCAATATTTTGACTTGATTCATTTTGCATCAAGTAAATGACATCCCGTTGCGTTGAATGAGTCACGTTCTATCCGACCGAAAAGCACACTTTTGGGTAGGCGTTTGCGTTTCGAGGTTCGCGAATCTATATGACTTGCTAAGGCTTTGCCAGCGGTAAATGAAGGTTTCGACACCTACTATAAATGATCAAATTAATTAGTATCTTACAAGGGTCATGGGTATTCGAAAGCCCTAGTTGTGCTGAGATTGTGGGCAATTGGTGCGCGGGACGTGGTTATTCTCCTAAAGCCCGCGAAGCTTTTATAAAAGACCAGTTGGCAGGAGCTTACATCTCAGTGTTCAGCGTGAGACCCTGCGGTATGTTCGTTTTGGTGCGAGTTTTGGGTATGACTATCTTCGTTAACGGAAGAAGGCTGCGAGGATGACGCTCTGGAGGAGAGGTGCTTGATTGCTGCTAAACATCCGAGAAAAAACCCTCCACTCAAGCCAAATGCAACGGCCCAAGCCATCATCTGTTTAATAGAGGTCGAAATCATAGAGCCCTCCGCGATTTTGCGGCCCAACATTGACGCCGGCAATTTTCAGCCACGTTTGAGTGTCTTCGGCAGCCTTTATCTGAATCTGAGTATAATTAATAAACGTCTAATTTTACTGATATTTTATGGGCATTCTGGAGGTGGAGCCTCCATGTTCGGCACCATGGCCCCAGTGCTGGCATTCATGATGACTGTTGCGCTCGCGCCGCAGGCCTCACCGTAAATGGCGTACCAAGGGTAACTCCACATGTCAGGGTGAAGATGACGGTAGACTTTGACGCCTTGGCTGTACTTGAAGGTTTTGTAGCGTTGCTGGCTGATTGTGATGGCTTGCTTGATGGATACGCGTATTTTGTCGAACGTGCCGATCTCTCCCATCGGGGTACTTTCCATAAGATTGCTACCAATGTCCCGAAATTTTTTCAGTTCTGTGCTGATGAGAAAACCGCAAGGACCATTCATCGGCATCGGTTTTGCGGTAACAACCGGATATCCGTCATTGTTGTTGTCGCCTTTATCGGCAAAATAATAGACTTCCACGGCCATGCCAGCACACGCCGCGTCCGAGTCCGGTTCTTTTAGCATTAAGGCCCATAGTTGCTTGTCTTTAAGATCGTCCGTCACGACGTTTTTTAAGTGAGACTTTAGGGTGGCGACGTCATAATCTTTTACGGGTAGCGCTTTGTTCATACTGTCTGACATGGCCTGACTCGTTGAGGCAAGATTGGCTTCTTTAGAGTTGGTCGTTTTACATGCGGGAAGTGCGACAATTGTAAAAAGACAAATGATGCCAAGGCGTGAGGCGAGGGCATTCGCACGTAGTTTGTAGCTCATGGTGGACGGTCTCCTTTGTTTCTCGCAGCTCAAGAAATTCTCTGCGGGTTTCATCGAAGTTCGCTTAAGCCGGCAGATCAATTGGAGTATCGGATGGAATCAAGGTGAGTTTGAAGGGGCTAGGGGAAGAGTTTGTGATCTTGTCTAAGCTAAACCCCAAATATTGCTTGATGTATTAGCTTTTTAGGGTACACTGCCAACCTGGATTTTTGAGCCCAGTTGGGAGGAACGCGATGTTTTGTGAAGGTTTTCGCCGGAGTATTTGTAGATTTTCGCACCGAAAAATTTCTGTTCGGCTAAGTGCCGCGCTGTTAGCTTTGTCGTGTGTTCTGACGACTCAGTTTATTCCAGAGACCGCTATCGCGGCGGATGTGACTTTTTTGTCCGGTATCTATGAAAAATCCAGTGCAAAAGTTGATGGGTCCTCCAAAGGCTCTACGAGCACGGTCAGTCTGGGGGGGCGTTTTTCGGATGATCTGACGACAGAGACGGCGTGGGTCGCAGAAGGTGATCTTAGATTGATAAGTTACTCAGTTACCGGCGGTGGTCCAACTCCTGATAATGCTCTGGGGTTGAAAATTGGCGGTGGTTCTCGTTTTTACTTTAAGCCGATTGTTGAGGCGGTCGTACCTTATGCAACTGGAATTGTAACCTTGCGAAGTGAAAAGAGCGTGCAATGGCTATCCAACGGTTATAAGGAAACCACGAAAAGTGGTCTCTATTACGGGGCTAATGCGGGTATCCGGGCTGGATTGGGCAGTAACTTCTTTGTTGAGCTTGAGTTTGATTTCTTTGAGAGCCCGTTGTTTGCAGTTACCAAGACCGAGACAGTGTCTACAAATGCAGGCGTGACGGCTACCATTAAGGATGAAACCACGGAGACCTCGCTTTTTGCAAAGTCTTCTGTGAAGTTTGATGAAGCCAAGGTAGGTATAGGGATGCTGCTCTGAAGTGTGAGGGTCGTCTCCTAACGTAAATATTAAAACTTTAATTTTATAGTTAAAAAAGGGATCGTAAGTATGCGTAAGAATCGTCCGCCTCGAAATCGCAAAAAAACCGCTAAATATCGTGCAAAAAAGAAAATCGCCCGTCGCCGTAAGGTTATCAAGAGCGTGCCTGGCAAACGTGCTGGTTTGACGACTCGTCGTGGCTACAAAAAGTAAAAAAATTTAATTTTTGTTAGATCACTTTGGGATGTGAGAAATTTTCGAGCGAGTTGTGCGTCGCAGCATAACTCGCTCTTGACATGAAGGTCACATCAACCGCATTTGAGGCTCTTTGCATGAAAATAGGAATTTGCACAGGTGGTGGAGACTGTCCCGGGCTTAATGCTGTTATTCGTGCAGTGACCAGACACGCAATTCTAAACCACGGCATGGACGTTCTTGGTATAGAATGTAGCATCAATGGGCTTTTGAGCGATCCCCCTGCGGTAAGGCCTTTAAATTTACGAGATGTTGCTGGCATCATCGATTTGGGTGGTACGATACTGGGTACATCCAATAAGGGGAGTCCTTTTAAGGACCCTGCTTCCGGTGATGCTGCGAAGAAAAAAGCATTTGAGACTTGGAAAAAGCTGGGACTTGATTGCCTGCTTGTGGTGGGCGGTGACGGCACTCAAAGAATGGCTTTGCAGTTGCATGATACCGGAATGCCCATCATAGGTATCCCCAAGACGATTGATAATGATTATGAGGCCACGGACATATCCATCGGCTTTATGACTGCCGTTGATGTGGCGTCAGAAGCCATTTCTCGACTGCATTCCACTGCTGAAGCGCACAGCCGTGTCATGGTTGCTGAGGTCATGGGTCGAGATGCGGGATTTATCGCGCTTCATGCGGGTCTAGCGTCAGCAGCAAATGTCATTTTGATTCCGGAAATTCCTTTTGATTTTGATGTGATCGTGCAGGCCATGGAGAGTCGCAGGAAACGCGGACGAAATTTTTCCGTGATCGTCGTTGCCGAGGGCGCTCGAGAGATTGGCAAAGAGCCAGCATTCAGGTCATCTGCAAGTGGAACGATGCACCTAGGAGGTATAGCCGATGAGGTTGCCCGTCAAATTCATGAGCGAACGGGCATGGATTCAAGAGTGACAGTCCTTGGACACATCCAGCGCGGAGGGTCTCCGGGGACGGTCGACCGTATACTGGCCACCGCCTTTGGAGTTCACGCCGTAGATCTCGCCGCACAAAAAAAATACGGTCGAGTCGTAGGATATCGTCAGGGTAAGATTTCCGATATTGGTTACGAGGAGTTTACCGAAGGTGCGCGTGCGATAGCGCTCACAAACCCATACCTGCATGCAGCCGAATCAATTGGAATCTGTCTTGGGCGCTAACAACACAAGCGTTAGTTTAATTATGGTTTTTTTGGTTTTTTGGGTTCAAGAGCTAGCGCTTTGATAATGTTTTCATATGCCGGCGGAAATGGTTCATGGCTGGATATAAAGACGACGCGTTTGGTGTGAGGATTGCCACTAAAGGCGTGAATGTATTCGTAATTAACGCCGTCGAATGCAGCCGGAGTAAGGTGTTCAAGTTTTTCAGCAGCATCAAACGCAGGCTTGCTACTCGTAAATTGTGTTCGAGATATTTCTGATTCTTTGCATTTATCTTGTCCTTGATCAATAAAGCAGAATTTATATTGATCCTTATTGCCTAGACGGGATTTTATAATCCACCGCTGGCCATTGTGACCCATAGGTCCGTCCGAAAAAAGAGCCCACCCTTCAGCTTTAGGGCCAGCTTTTGCCAACTGCCTCGCAAACTCCTCTTGAAATCCCAATTGAACCTTGCCTGGCTCTGAAGACTTAAGTTGCTTGGGCTCTGCTTTTTTAACTGGAGGGTCTTTTTTCGCTATCAAGTCTGAAGCATTTTTAGCGGCCATATCCGATGAGGCTATGGTGACGTCAGTGGCAACTGGTTCAGCGGGCGATGCGCCATGTAAGGACGAGCAAGACAACGTTTCTAGGATCATGAGAAAGGATAGAAACGGTATGAACTTGGTCAATTTCCGGATGCGTGCCATGCAGAAAATCCTCGCTATTACTGTCAAATTTTATTTGTCGCTACAAAACTTAATGCTCTTGATGACCCGTGGGAGCTGTGAATTGTCTGATACGATATCCACGTATCGAAATTTTTTCATCCAAGCGGCTTTTGCATACTCCATGTCGGCTTGAAATCGGCAGTCTTCCTTATTGGTCGTCCGATTGCGCGCGCAGACGGGAATCATGCCTGCGACGGTTGTCGACCCTTTCAGATTTGGTTCGGGCTCCAGAGTCCATTGGCACTTTTTCTTACCCTCAGGGTCACAACCTGTGATTAGACATACCAACGCTGCTGTTAGGCTGATCCCAAGCAATCTATTTGGGTGCTTACGTCGCAATACGAGTTCCTCTCCCGTGCTCAATCAGCTATATTATGCCAAATAAAGGCAAATAGATCGAGCCATTGTCCAAATTATTGATGATTTGCGAATACTAGGGTCGGGAGCGGGTTTCAAAGTTTGAGCGATGTAATCCCAAAAGTTGAAGAGTATTTGTCGCGTTTTGAGCGACTTTCAAAATCTGTGGCAGCAAGTTACCGGGTGGAAGCCATTGCGCCCCAGGTCTTCGTGATTCACCCAAGCACGGAAGCGACTGGGCGGCGGAGTTCCAAGCCCGATAAAGACGTCGCGATAACCATCAGCGCATTGATCCATGGTGTGGAGGTCGCAGGACTTGCCGTCATTGTTGAGCTCCTTGAGCTCGTAACAAGGGGGGAGCTCATCATCGAAGCCCCACTTGGCATTGCCCTGGGAAATGTTAAAGCTGCCTTGGCTGGTGTCAGGTTTGTGGAGCGGGATCTCAATCGATCGTTTGGTCGGGATGCGGCAGTGCTGCTAGAGGAAAGACGAGCCGATGAGCTCGAGCATTTGTTCACAAGGTCGGCTTATCTATTAGACATACACCAGGTGAAGCTAAAAATTGATCGACCGTTTTGGATATTTCCGTATACGAAACATGGATTTCAATTCGCTCGCGCCGTGGCACCGGACGTATCTGTCATAACACATTGGGGGCGGGGGTTTTCCTTGGACGGGCAATGTAGTGATGAGTGGGTCAACGGCCAGGGGGGCGCTGGAGTCACCATTGAGTTGGGACAAAACGGTTTTGATCCAGTACAAATCGAGCGTGGGGTGCGCGTCTGTTCAAGGTCGATCAGTCTATCGACCACAGGGACTTTTGGACATTCTCTCCCAAAAGAGGTTTCAGTTCAAACAGCTCCGATTTACACATGGGGTGAAATCATCCCATACCCGAATACCGGACAACCAGTCTTGAATCCGGGCTGGCATAATTTCAGGACTGTCAAAGCAGGTGAGGTCTTGGGAATGTTCAATGGTTCTGAGATAAAAGCCAGCGTCTCCGGTCCCGTGCTCTTTCCCAAATATCCCGATCCAAGACCAGATGGCACTTATGCTCAGACGCCACCGGCGGCAGAGCTCATTAGGATTCTTCGTGAAATCACCGAGTCCGAGTTACCTAATTGGGGACACCCGACTGATTGAGTATTGATTATACAGAGGCTGCGGATCGGATGAACCAATCTATAAACGTATTCGCCACAGCATTTTTAGGGTCCGCATCATCACTTGTGGTCGGACTAGGCGCAATCGGCCTAGTCCTAAGGTTTCTTCGTCCTAGGTCGACCTTGGATGGCGTAGCAAAATTTTATCTAGTTATCGCTAGTCTTGCTGCACTGCTGAGCCTAAATATCTGGTGGCCCATGTTGTGGCTCGCGGGAGTTATTTGGTTAACTCTCGCAGCAGGCTGCTGGTTTTTACTGGCAAGATGTCGCCTCGTGGTGCCTTTGTTTTTAAAAGATTACTTCGAGGCGGCATTCACGATCAGGCTGCTTTTTTTTACTTTGCTCGTAGTGTTATTGACGGATGCTCTTGCCGCTGGTCTTCCTCTTTATCGTTACGATCAATGGTCCTATAGTCTGATTATTAGCAAGTGGATCGCTCACCTGGGGACGCTTGCACCCCCCGTCACGGATGATCATATATTTTTCACTGGAATCTATGAGTATTTGGGGATTTTGGCCAGATTTCTAAGCACGAGTGATGCGTTTCAACAAGGGTTTCAAAACGCCTTGTCTTTTTGGCTTGTGGCTTTGCCGGCAGCAGCTCTTAGCTTTGAATCAAAAAAGCCGTCTCTAAAACACGTAACAGCGGCCGCGGCTTTCATCGCAATAGTAGTATTCGGTACGGGTGATCATCAAGGACTTGTCAACGCAAAGCCTGATTTTGTGAATATGATGATCGCATGTTGCTTGATGCTTTCATTGTTTAGGCGTAATTGTGAGCAAAAGATTGCGCCAGAGCTGATCGGTGCGTTGTACGTTATCGGACTGGCATTTAAGTTCACATGGGTTCATTTCATCCTGGCCTCCGCTCCCGTGATCATCGGAGATTTAATCGTTGGATCTCGCCGATCGACCAGTCCGATCTCTTCGGCTCTCAAGGGTTTAGCCAGCATGTGTTGGGGTGCTGCGTTAGCCATCCCAATCTTAAGCCCCGTCCTCATCAAAAATTTCTTTGTTTTCGGCAATCCGTTCCATCCAGCACAGACACCACTAGCCTCTAGTGTCATTTGGAATGACCGCATGGCTGCATACTGGAAATATATAATGGGCAAGCCCGATAGTGTGTTTGGTTTCATTGAAAACCTTGTCACTACTATAAATACAATCCCAGTTCGGCTTCAAATCACGTTGCCAGTGATTATTGTGCTTTCATGTGCGTTTCTGTGGCAAGCCAGATCTGCCGTTCAGCAAAGATCGGGTCTTGTGAGAGTTTGGGCTCTGATTATAGTTTTATTGCTTTACGTCATTACTTGGGGATTTTTTTATACCGGGAAAACCTCTGATCGATTTGTGTCTCCGCTGCACGGGATGATGTTGGCGTTCATTCTGGTCATTTGGTCTAGGGTGACATTCAGCGCGCTGTTGATATTGTTGACGGTCACGCCTGCGTTGTTGGTTAGTCAGTTCGAAGTCAGCTTATATGAAATCAGTATGGCATTTTCTAGAAATACCGCCGAGTTTCACGATGCTTTCAAAAATTCCCCCTCTGCTGGCAATAAGTATTTGCGTGCTATTGCGAGTCATCGTACGGCAAACTATCCTGACGCCAGATTTAACCAGTCAGTTCTTATGTCGGATTTCTTCTATTCGTTTTATGGAGCAAGTCAGAACTATCCGGCTAATGCGGCCATTGCTTGGTGGACTCTTTCGTCTAACGGCATAGATCCAGATCAGGGGTGCGCAAAGGATCTATTCAAAAAACGCGATATCCGTTATGTCCTCGCCATCGTTGACCCTGGGCTTTCGTCCTGGCCAGGGGCCGTCTCAAGGATGGTTGACTCCATGAGCGAGATTCCTATTGACGGCGGCAAGCTATGGTATGTGCACGATTTTGAGCAATTGAAATGCAACTGAAATGAGGACACCCGACTGATTGAGTATTGATTAATCAGCAGTGAAGACTAACGCCTGAGTGCGCGTTGCATGGAGCGATTAGCTTCTCGTTCTTTTGTGGACGCCCTTTTGTCGTGAAGTTTTTTACCCTTGGCAAGGGCGATCTCGACTTTTACGCGCTGGCCCCTTAAGTATATTTTTGTTGCAACGCAGGTCATCCCCTCAGCTTCAATGGCCCGCTGGATTTTTCCGATTTCTTTTTTATTCAGCAAAAGTTGACGCGGTCTTTTCTCGTCGTGATTCATGATATTGCCGTGCGTATAGTGACTGATATGGACGTCTCGCAGTGTAGCAACAAATGCATCGATATCCACCCAGCCATCAGTCAAATTACACTTACCGTCCCGTAGGCTCTTAACCTCAGTACCGGTTAAAGCGATCCCAGCCTCCCACGATTCGCCAATGGTAAAATCGTGATAGGCGCGGCGATTAGAGGCGATAATTTTTATTCCTGGTCCAGCCATGTCCTTGACTTTAGAGCAATCATCCTAAATTAGCAAAGAAACTTCACGCGCTATTAGAACTGCAGTCTGCATCGCTGGCTTATGGGCGATCTGAGCGCAAATGAACCTGTAATACTTGTAAAGCAGCCGGTGTAATCCCACTGATGCGACTGGCTTGTCCTAGTGTCATGGGGCGAAAACGCGTCAGTTTTTCCCCCACTTCAAACGATAGGCCAGGGATTGATTTGAAGTTCATATCGGGGGGAATAAGAACTTTATCAAGATACTGGGAGTCTTTGATCGCACGCTGTTCTCGAGCGATATAGCCTTCATATTTTATCTCGATAGCCACGCGTCTTACGATATGGCGTGGATACTCTTGCAGTCGTGGAACGAGCTCGATGAGAGTGTCCACATCAAAGTCTGGGCGTCTTAAGAGGGTGTCAAGTTTAGTGCCTGAGTTGTCATTGCCGACATAAAGTGATCTTGGCATCTCGACTTCGCCAAAAGTTTTGGTTTTAACAAACTGCGTGATCTCACGTATGAGTTTTTGACGCTCAGAGAATAGCTTGTAGTCATCATCTGACACGAGTCCGAGTGTTCGGCCTGTATCTGTTAAGCGTGAGTCAGCGTTATCTTCTCTCAAGTAAAGTCTGTGTTCGGCCCGGGACGTAAACATGCGGTAGGGTTCTTGTGTGCCTTTGGTGATGAGATCGTCGATCAAAACGCCAATATACGCCTCGCTGCGTCCTAGAACGAAAGGGCCTTTACCAGCGACTTTGCGCGCTGCGTTAATGCCCGCTATGAGGCCTTGGGCTGCCGCCTCTTCGTAGCCGGTGGTACCGTTGATTTGACCTGCTAGAAACAATCCAGGACATTTTTTGACTTCTAAGGAGGCATTAAGCTCCGTGGGATCAACAAAGTCATACTCGATCGCGTAACCCGGGCGGATAATCTCGGCTTTTTCAAGTCCACGCACCGTTCTCACAAATTTGATCTGGGCTTCCAGAGGCAGTGATGTAGATAGTCCGTTGGGGTAAACCTCCACGGTGTCATAGCCTTGCGGCTCCAGAAATATCTGGTGGCTATCGCGGTCGGCAAATTTGACAACCTTATCTTCAATGCTTGGACAGTAGCGAGGTCCAATGCCTTGAATAACGCCACTGTAAAGAGGCGACATGTGCATGTAGTCACGAATAACCTGATGGGTCGACGCGTTTGTGTGAGTTATATAGCAGGGTATAAGTTTTTGTTTGATGCGATCATTACTAAAGCTAAAAGGGATGATGTCAGCATCGGAATCTTGCCTATCAAGTATGTCCCAGTTAATGGTCCTTGCATCAAGTCTTGGTGTGGTACCTGTCTTTAGTCGACCCACCCGAAGTCCGGTCGACTTTATAAACTCTGCAAGACCGATGCTAGGCGCATCGCCGGCCCGGCCTGCGCTGATTCGTTGGTCGCCAATATGAATCAGACCATTCAAAAAAGTTCCTGCAGTAATAACGACTGATTGGCAGTAAAATTTTCCAAATAGTTTGGTCTCAACGCCAATCACTCGTGATAGCTCACCGTCATTTTCAACGATAAGCCCTTCCACACAGTCTTGCTTGATGGCAAGGTCTGAGGTGTTTTCAAGTTTGTGTTTCATGTAGCGGCGGTATAGATCCATATCCGCCTGGGCGCGAGACGACCAGATAGCGGGACCTTTTTTTCGATTGAGAACACGGTACTGAATGCCCGTTTCATCGATGGCTTTGCCCATCTCACCGCCGAGGGCATCAATTTCTTTGACAAGATGGCCCTTGGCTGTACCTCCAATGGCGGGGTTGCAGCTCATGGCGCCAATGCGCTCGACGTTTTGTGTAATGAGTAATGTTTTGGCACCCGTACGTGCCGCGCTTAGAGCAGCCTCACAACCGGCGTGTCCGCCACCTACGACGATGACGTCAAACGATACGTTGTCATCTGATCGGGTGTTATTTGCAAAACGTGGCTGCGTGTCAGGCATAATTGTCTAGAGCCCCAGACTGAGGTTGTCTCTTCAACGGATATTCTGTTTAGAAAAATGGTTTTAGGCAGATTTCTAATAGAATCCGGCCCCTATCTAATGGAGATCAGTATTAATTTCAAGCGAATTTGATGGACCCAAACCCTAGAAATTTCAATTTTAGAATTGTGATTTCAGTGAGTTAGATCTATCCAGAGGCGCTGTTTGAACAGCCTGTTATAAGGTTTTGATGCTACTGACACTGATCCTTTTCGGTGCGAGTTCGCCAACCGATTGACTTTAAATCGCCCGCCTCGCAGCCATTTCGTGCTGTATAACACTGTCCGGTTTTTTCATTAAACATGTCGGTAAGTGACATCGTGCACATGCGCCCGCCCTTGTCGCAATTGCCCGTTATGGGGTTATAGACCTGGGAGTTTGGGCATTGGCATTGGGTGGATTTGCCAAACTCGTTGATGGAGCGGACGCATTGAAGACCAGCTTGGGTGACCTGGGTGGTTTGGGTTGGTTTACTGGCAACGGCCGGCTGAGCTTCTTGCACTTGCGAATTTTTTTGAGTCTCTTGTTGGGTTAAGGATGTGCAAGCGAACATGAAAATTAATTGAAGCATCGCGGTCATTACAATCTTGAACATGCCTTAAATTCTCCAAATTTCTCTAAGAGTATTCGTTTGATCTTGCTTTGATTTTAACTGGCATTGGGATCACGCTCAAGGTGGCTTTGAGAATAATATTTGGTTCGCTGCGGCTGGGAGGGTATAATTTGGGACTAGACGATTTTATATTACAGCCAATTGGAGGTCGATCATGCGTCTCGTGACCATTTCGTTATTAGGTGTTTCTTTGGCTTTCACGGCTTGTAAAACGACCTCTGACGAGGCTGCCTTGCGTGAGTCAGCCAATCCTGATTTTGAGCCCAATCAAAAATGGCGCATCGAGAAGACCGTCAATGACGCGGCATCTGCGGTCAACGCTGCCCTTCGTCTCAAGGGTCGTGATGGTGCACTTCTCGTAACGCCAGAACTTATTTCAAAAACAAAATGTATTGTTGCCATGCAAGTTGATCGTGGTGCTTTTTTGCTGGGTGGTAGTGGCGGCGAGGGTTTAATGTCTTGCCGAACTGGGGCTGGCTGGAGTGCGCCATCCTTTCTGCAAACCGGTGGATTTGATCTAGGAGCTGGCATTGGATGGGAACGCTTGCAAACAGTTGTGTTTGTTGCTGATCAAAATCTCGCAACTAGTTGGCAGCAAAACGGATCATTCAGTGTTGGTACTTATGCGAAGGCCATCGCAGCTGACGCTGCCGTGGCTCTCAAGTCTGCCGATCAATTCGGCTTGGCTGTCGTACAAGCATCAAACGGTGGACTATTTGCTGGAGTCGGTGTGAGCTTTAACTCGCTCAATCATGCACAAGAGATGCGAAACCAGCCGGTTTACGGTGATTTGTTGGGTGGCGGTACTCCTGATGACGGCTATGGGCGCAAATGTAGTACTTACATCCTGCCTGGGCGTCGCAACGGCTGTATCTTCGAATGGGAACGCCGAACTGGTAAGAAAGCTAAAGCAGTGACGTCAGCCGAAGTTCTACAAACTCCAGCTGACAGTGCACCGATGATTACGAAGCCCTTTAACGATCAGTTGCGACAGGTCAACTGAGGCCAATATTAACTTATAGGGATGTTTGCAGAGGCACTGCAAACTCACTTATGATCGCGAAGTGATCGGACAAAGGTGCAACGAGCTGCTTGTTGTTGTACGTTAGATTGTAAGTCTCGTGCATCGCCGTGCCTGTTTTAATAACTTTCGTATTAGCGCCAGAGAACAACACATAGTCGTACCTAGCATTCGGCTCAGGGTCGTAAAGGCTACCGTTGCGAGATCCAAAGAGACCGTTGGCTATCAGTGTGTTATTTTCGTTGTCCCACGTGTCGCAGGTGTACTTACACTCTGGTCTAACATGTGCGAATGGGTCGTCGAAGACTTGACGAACTTTATCGTAGAAACCATTGGCACGGTTGCTGTCAAAGCCACCCATCGCTCTGTCCCATACGAATGGAGCTGTATTCAAGTCGGCGCCAAGTATTTTTAAATTAGCCTTCGACGTACGAGTCCACTCAGTGAGCTGGCGAATTTGCGCCAAGAGAATGTCTTTTTCTGTATAGTTGTAGTCATGCTGGTCAGCATCCCAGGGAAGAAAGCTGGTATGTGCATTATAAACTTCGACCTTACCAATTCCATTAATTTCGAAAGGCACTCTTAGGACGCCTTTGTTAGCGTAATTGTCGAATCCTGCATTTTCCTTCCAGGCTTGGAACTCGGGACTGCCCGCTGGCTTGATATTGCTCTTGGCAAGAATCATCAGACCATTGCCCAAAAAGAATGGGGGTACCATACTTTTAGTTTCCATCTGATAAGCCTTGTAGCCCTTTGCTTCCATGGCAGTGGTCAGTGACTGCTTTGACTTATCGGTCCAGATTTCCTGTAGAATAATGATGTCAGCACCTGTGCGTGCTAAAGCGTCAGGCAAGAAATAAAGACGTTGATCAGATGTTGCCATGGCAAGATTGTCGGCCGGCAACAAGTACGTGTTGTAGGATAGTACCTTCAAATTGAGGTGAGGGGTTTGATCCGTTTGGGCTTGTGTGTTACCCGAGGGGATAGTCACGTTGCCGCGGTCGTCATTTTTTTTCTTCGAACCGTTGGCACCACAGCCAGCGGTCAAAAATAACGTGGAGGCAATTAAGGCGCTCCAAAAGTTTGTGTTTGTACTTATCACGTTTACCTCCAGCTTCAGCGGCACCATCTGCTCTGAGATAATGAGGTCAGAGGGGCCTTGGCCGACTCCGGCAGGAGTCAGCTTCAATTAGGAACTGGATTCTAATAAAACTATTTAAAAAAGTCAACTTATTTTATTATATTGTAAGCCTGTCTTAAAAATAGGGCTTTAAAATTAGGCACTTCCTTATCCCCGGTAGTTAAGGTATCCAGACCTTGATATGGCGGATGATTTACTCAATTTTAGCGATAATTGGCGTAGCCTCGGTGGCCCGGTGGGGGAGCCCCATGCAGGATTAAGGGCCGATGTTTACCTGGCTCGGCTTTATCCGTTTCTAACTCGTAGCGGCTGGCAGCGTAGAATGGATGACGGTCAGGTCTTGATCAATCGACAGGTCGTGAAGCCCCATTACAAGCTAAAGCTGATGGATCTCGTACATTACTACCATCCAGAGGTGGAGGAGCCAGACGTCGACTCCGATATCAGGATTCTGTGGCAAAGTGGTGCCGTGATGGCCGTTCATAAGCCGGGTAATTTGCCCATGCATGAGAATGGAGCTTATCGGAAGCACACGTTTGCTCATATTTTGCGAGAGAGAGTTGGGCCTGAGTGGTCTGCCGTCCACCGGCTTGATCGGGAGACCAGTGGAATCGTATTGTGCGGTGCGACGCATCATGTGCGGCAGCAGCTGGCCGATGATTTTGAAGCAAAGAAAATCCAAAAAGAATATCGACTGATTGTTTCCGGGATACCCGGTGCTGATCGATGGACGGTTGATGCTCCACTGGGGGATTTAGCGTCTAGTAAAATTAGAATAAAGAAATGGGTCGTTGATGGTGGTCTGTCGGCTCAGACCGAATTTGTTGTTGAAGCGACAAAGAAAGGATCTCCAGGGCCCATGGCTTTGCTTCGGGCCTTTCCGAAAACAGGACGGACTAATCAGATTCGAATTCATGCGGCGTACTCGGGCCACTGGATTATCGGAGATAAGCTCTATCACCCGAATGAAGACGTTTTTTTAGATTATTGGGAAACCAAGAAGACTACCGAGTTCTGCATAAGTCAGACGAGATTTCGCCGATGCTGTCTCCACGCCGCAGCCTTGGACTTTACCCATCCTGAAAGTGGTGTTCGTTGCCGCATTGATGCGCCGATTGCTGACGATATGGCGGCATTTTGGGAGACTCATTGACTGTGAACCGGTCGTGTTCACTACGGGTTTTCCGCTCTAGCTTGAATTCTTCGCCAGTTAGTTGGCTCCAGGCGAAGTGGGACGTCAACCGAGTAATTATGCGTCATGATTTCATTAGTGGTGTTGAATACTCGGAAGCACCAGCTGTGATGGGTATCCTGGTAGTCGCCAATTGGAATGGCTACTGAATTACCGTTATCGTCACGCCAGTTGTTTTTGAAGAGTTCTCGGCATCGAGCAAGAGGGACCTCCGTCTGAGTGACGTTCTGATCTGCGTGCTCGAAAAGAGCAAACCACGCGTCGGTAGCTTTGATGGGGTCGATTTTGGCTAGTGATAAAATTTCTAATGCCAACTCGTCGGCCTCTTCTTCGATAGTATAAACCCCTAGACCAACCTGCGCGGCTGCTATAGCGGGATCCATGCCGCCGCGGCCTCTGCCAGCTTTCAAGTCTCGACAAAGATTCTTGAGTTCTTCTCGTTCAACTGGCTTGTGATCTGGATCATTGAGCATGTAGCAGTGATTGTAGTGCTTCATGTCCTTGACGACGTGGGCGCGGTAGTAGTGCGCCAGCTCATGAGCTAAGACTGCAGCAAAACTTTCCTCTGTTGGGAGTATTTTGAAAAGTCCTGATGTGACGATAAGCCAGTTCGGCGCAGCTTGTGTAACAAACTCAGGACTCCACTGGGATGATGTTAAATATGATTCTCGCTGACAATCTTTACCGTAAGCCCAATGGATTTGGCTGGATGATGTGTTTTCAACCGTGCAAGGGGTATGGATTTTTGTAAACCACCGGCTGTAATCTCTAGGGTCGTCCACTGGAATGCTGACCTCTGGTGGAAAGATGTTGTGTGCCAGTTTTCCATTACTGCTAAGGTAGAGTGGATGCGTCATTTTTAAAGTCGTTTCATCGACTGGTTCAGTTGTCATCTTTATTTTGAGTTTGTAACTGACGGTGCGACGCTTTGCCGCAAAGGCATCCGGGCTTGCTTTTTTCATGACAATAATTTTCGGGTGCGGTATTCCAGCCATTTTGGTGGGGTATTTTTTTACGACTACAGAGTGAAGACGATCGACCCATGCCGAAGAAATCTGCGACAGCTCATGTGACTCGTCTAGATAGGTCGAATTATTCATGCGGATAAATCCGCTTCGATCCAAGTCCAAGTATGTCCAGCGACCGTCGTCCCAACTCACATCACCCATGGTATGTTTTATGTCAGATTGCGACCGTGTCGTTTTGCAGGCCCAAACACCTTGGCTGGCAAGAATGGCAGACATTATCAGCAATTTTCTCATGAGTCGTCCTTCCTTGCCCTATGTGGCTGGGAGCTATTTGTTTTATTATCTGGATCAGAAAAAGCCGACTATTAAAAATTACAGTCCTAGCAGCACCTTCGTGAGTCTTTCGATTCTGTTGATTGGTATGACGCTTGATCCAGCACGCCCCACTTGAATAGCTCCCTGAAGCATATCTGGAATCGATTTTACGATATCTGATGCGATAGCAACTGGTTTAAATGTCTCATCTTTAATTCCATCGCGTACAAGTTCATCTAAGAACAATATGTGCTGCTTATGCATATTAACGAGTGCATCCTTGACCCGTCCTTGCAGGAGAGGCCAAGAAACGGCAAACGCGCCGCCAGGACATATGTGGCCGTGGTTGATCATATTTCGGTAGTGATCAAAATAGCGCGTCAGACGATCAAGGGCTGAAAGGTGCTCTACGGTTTCTCGCCAGTTGGAAAATAATTTCATATCAGCTTCGATAACGGCGCACGCGAGTTCATCTTTGCTTGAGAAATAATGAAAGATGCTGGCTTTTCGAATTCCAAGCTCATTGGCTAACTCCTGCAGGCTCAAAGCGTCATAACCAACAGTTTGTGATAGAGCAGCTGCTTTTTGTAAGAGCTTTGATCTTGTGTCAGCGCCTGTTGAATTCGATGTGCGAAGCGAAGACATGCGGTGGCGCCTCCTGGGATGTTAATTAAAAATGAACTATCTAGTATTTTCACCTGAAACCCATCTGTTGTGAAGATTTTTAGGCTTTATGAGCCTGATCGGAGTTCCAGAGTTGCTTCGTAGCCTGATTAAACCTTTTTCAGGCGGCAGCTTGGCGGGCAAAAATCGTCGTAATTACAGCGATAAGTAAAAAAATTTTTAGATTTCTAAAGGATAATTGCTCGCGCCAATCCACTTTTGGGTGGAGCTCAAGCATCCAACCGACTTTTGTAGCGGTACGACAAATTTCTAAGAAAGGCTCTTTGACTGGGCGAGATGCTACTGCAGTTGCCGAATTTATTCATTACTTGTCAAAATTTTTTTTGAAGTGAAGCTCCGTGATCATTAAACCCCAATCAATTAATTTGTCACCAAGAGAGTTAAGGTCGATTTCAAGACGCTCGAGGCCATCTTTATAGGCATCGTCATCAATTAATAGTAACTCAGACGTCTCGCGGTTTCGGGCCTCGTTTAACACAAGGTGGGCAGGAATTTTTTCTCTAAGAGTCATGGATGTACTTTCATGGTCAAAGCCTGTATGGCTCGCTTCGGATTTCATTTGATCGACAGTCCAGAAGCGTTTCATGTCAATTTCTCTGGCTTTGGGAAAATATCTAAAGATCCACCAGTTGGGGCTTTGCTCAGGTGCGATATTGACAATTTTAAAATGTCCATTGTTTTTCAATACACGGTGAACGTCTCGCAACGCAGCCCTTGGATCGTCAAAGTGATGAAGTGAAAATCTACTGGTGACGTAGTCGAAAAATCCCTCTTCAAACGGTAATGTTTCGGCTTTCCCCAGATGGAAATGGGCTCTACTTACTTTTGTTCTGGCACGGGTTAGCATCGCAGCACTTGGATCGATACCGTGCCACTCGATATTTTGATGTTTACCAGATTTGCTTTGACTTTCGATATAGGACCCAGTGCCACAGCCTAGATCTAAAACGCGCCAAGGAAGGCCTGCGCTGAGTTTCAAAATGGGATCGTCTGGTATGTCGTTTCTTATGGGGTTGTTATCGTAACGACTTGCGATGTCTGAGTAATCGACTTTGGTCATGTACGTTCAGCCTTTTAACCCAGAATTAGCTTAAAGTAAGGTGTCAGCGAGATTCTCCACCGAGTGTATGGTGAGAGCTCCCAAATGGCAGTTAACTCCATCTCTGAATCCATGCCAATTTGCACGGATGGGAACGGCTCCGGCAGACTGCGCTGCCGTAATGTCGACATCATGATCACCAATCATGACGAGCTCTGACGCCTGACAATTAAAGTGATTGGCGATCAAGTGTAGTCCATGGGGATCGGGTTTGTGATTCTCAATACAATCACCCGTGATGACAATCTCAAAAAATTGATCAAGATTGTTTTTTTTGAGAAGCCTCATCGCCGAGCCAAAGTCGCGACTTGTCCATGCAGCAAGCCGTTTTCCGCGCTCTGTCAGTGTTCTGAGGAGAATGCTGAGTCCCTCAAAAACTTGAATGTGCTCGAGGTCTAGTTGGCTTTGCAAATTCATATAGTGGAGGGCATCTTGCGTGGCCTCGGCCGATAGCCGAGTGGCGAGAAACTTTCGAGCGGATAGCCCAGCAGCTAAGGATTTTTCCGCATCTGATAGCTGCAGACCATTTTTTTCGAATACGGTTTCTAAAATCGCAAAATAGAACGGAGTGGACGCGAATATGGTGCCATCCAGGTCAAATACCAAGAAAGTGCGGCCTAGAGCCATCTAGCGTCTCATTACCTTATTGATCAGTTAACTTTATCGGATCTGCTTAACCGTAATTAGACATCGCAAGCCCGGGGGTTTGCAACTTCAAAATACGTGAGATCTACGATTACGGTGAGCTAGAATGGGGGAGGCTTAAAGTGGAGCCACTGGCCGGATTTGAACCGGCGACCTACCGCTTACGAAGCGGTTGCTCTACCAGCTGAGCTACAGTGGCAATAAGACCAGCAAAATAACAGGAGGCCCCCTATCTCTCCAAGAGGAAAGAGGGCCTCCTGATGCACTTTGCCTATTAAAGAGTCACATCACCAACCATGAGGGAGCTGTGGCCAGGGAACGTGCAGAAAAACTTATACTTTGTACCTTTTTTGAGCTTGCTGGTGGCAAATGTCACCGTGTCAGATTCACCGCCGCCAAGAAGTTTTGTGGCTACAATTACGCCATCCGCGCCCGGCGCATAGTCCTTTGCGGGTCCAGCTTTAGTAGCGGCCTCGATGGTTTTTTTCATGTCGGCTTCAGCTGTGATGACGATGTTGTGTCCCATCGCTGCTTTTGGAAGTTTGCCAGTATGTTTAAGGGTTAGCTTAACTTCTTTGCAGCCTTTGGTGGCAATGGCTTTCGTGTTGAATGACATGGAGTCAGAGCCTTCGACGGTGACGTCACATGTTTTGCCGTAAGCGGCGCCGGACAGAACTAATGATGCGATTACTAGTGAAAGTCGTTTCATAAATGAAATCTCCCCATCTAAGGAATTAAAATAACACGTTACTTGAACCCCGAAAGAGTAACGCTCTGGGATCTTTTCACCAAGTTAAATTCTTACATGCCTAACATCTTGGGACGCCCTTGCATTAAAACTTATAGGTGCCCAAAAAACGATCGATGCGGTGATTCACGTACAATGGGTCGTCGAGGTGGGGGCAATGGCTACCGTGAGCTATAACTTCAAGCTCAGCCATGGGAAGACGTTTGGCCAGCCATCTGCATTCTTCAAGGGGCACCATATTGTCCTTGGCGCCGGCCAGAATGAGGGTCGGGCTCGCGATGATGTCGTCAAACTGGCTTACATCAAAGTCACGAAGGTCATCGGCTAATTCGTAAAAAATGTTGGGATCGGTGGCAAAGAAATGCTTTAGGTACTCTTCGATGTCCTCGTTCCTGGCCAGCGTCGGATTAAAACCTTTAAGCCTAACCAGCTCCCGGGCTAAAGCCGGAGCTCGACCTGCAGTCTTGTTTAGAAATTTCACCCAAACCGGCGCGATCTTATTGAGGGTGATCATGAGTTTGAGAGCAGCCCGCCCGGTCTCGCCGATGCGCATCGGTCCAAACGGATTTCTACCAGGAGCGCCTTGTAACACGAGTCCAGCGCATTTTTTAGGGTGGTCGTGGGCAAATTGCAGGGCAACAGTACCCCCCATTGATTGACCAAGGATGACGGCACTTTCAATGGAGAGTTGATCAAGGACTTCGTTTAAATCCTGGCTGAGAGTTTTTATCGTCAAAGGACGAAGTGGCGTGCCGAGCGATGATGAGCCGTGTCCTCGGTAATCCATGTGCACAGTGAGCCGACCGGCTGCCTGGGCGTGGGCTAGCTGATATTTCCAGTGAGAGATCGAACAGCCAAGTCCGTATAGAAACACGAGCGGTGTTCCCCATCCGCTTTTCACCCACGTTTGAATCGTCGCTCCATCTCGCAGGGTGACCGGGGCAGCTGCCTCGGCGGCTTTTCTCATGTCATAGGCATGCTGCACGTGAGATCTTCCTAAGTTACACTTTTGTGGCCTTTACAAGGATACATCAGGCCACCATTGGGCAGCAATAGAGGGCCTTAAACGACCTCTAGCTCTTTTGATCCCGACGATCGAGAATTTGCGCGGCAATACTCACGGCGATTTCGGCTGGGGTGTTATTACCGATGGGCAGTCCCATGGGGCAGTGAAAACGTTCGCAGTCATCTTTAGAAAAGCCCTCACTCATGAGGCTTGCGCGAATGGTTCTGGCTTTGACCTTACTGCCGATGACTCCAATATATGGTGTATGCTTAAGACCTAAAACACTTTTGAGAACCTCTAAGTCAAACGCGTGCCCCGGGGTGGCGATAATGTGATAGGTTCCCTCAGGAAGTGTCGTCGGGACGTCGCCAAGTTTGGATGAGAGGATTTTTTTAAGTCTAGGATGGTCTGGCTGTTTATCGAGCCATTCCTGCCGACTATCCACCCAGTAAAGTTGGCAAGCGAATGTTCTCAGTAGCTGCACGAGGGCTTGCCCGACGTGACCAGCGCCGTAAACGGCCAAATTCCAGCTCTTGTGTTGGCTTGATTCCACAAAGATGGTCGCCACTCCGCCGCACACCATCCCTAAATCTTGGTTAAGATCAATTTTGTAGAGCTTGGCCCCGCTCTCGGAGAGTTGCTTTTGAGCAAGTTCAATGGCTTTGGCCTCCAGTTTGCCCCCACCGATTGTGCCAGCGTGTAGTCCTGTTGATGTGACCAGCATTTTGGCCCCGACTTCCTGCGGCACGTGAGCATCGATCTTGATAAGAGTGACGACAGCATACGAGCGGCCCTCGGTCTCAAGCGCGTGACATGCAGAAATGAACTCACTAAAAATCATACTGTCCTAGTTGACCCCGTTAGTCGAACTGCTCAAAAATCCCTGGATCAAGGTGCCTAAGTGTTTGCTCGGCTGTTGCGGGGATGGGCATGATATTTTGAATGTTAAAATTAAGGGTTTTAGGGTCGTGCTCGGCCGCATACCGGATACAGTCTTTAACGGCGGCCCACACCGAAAGAGACAGGAGTAGGGGTGGTTCGCCGACGGCTTTTGTGCCGCGGATGTTAACGATGTTCTCGTGGTTGTGGGCCAGGGTTACGTTAAATATTCTTGGTGTGTCTTGAACGCTAGGAATTTTATAGGTACTAGGCGAGTGCGAGAGCAGAAAGCCTTCCTTATTATAGACAAGGTTCTCAGTTGTGACCCAGCCCATTCCCTGAATGAATGCACCGGTCACTTGGCCGAGATCAAGTCCCTCGTTTATTGGACGGCCTAAATCCATGAGAATATCCACGCGGCGTACTTTTATTTCGCCCGTGAGTCTATTAACTTCAACTTCACTAACCGCAGTGCCTTGGGTGAAGTAATGAAAGGCCTGACCTTGACCCTTTAACTTATCAAAACCCAGATTTTCGGTTCGGTGATATCCGTACTCTCCCAGGGAGATGCGGTTGAGGTATGCCTCGTTTATCAATTCTCTCAGTGATATTGAGAATCCACCTTTGACGTCGACACGGTTTTTGTGAAAGGTCGTCAATTCATGTGCTTTCTCAATGATGTCCGTGATGACGACCTCAGGTGCGGTGCCAAGTCCTGCTGTTTTTGAGGGCCATGTGTCAGGCGGGAGGTCTTTTAGTTTTACTGCGAGTGCTGCAAGGCGTTTTTTAATCTCCCGGCTCGCCTTGAGGGCGGCAGCTCCGTTAATGTCCGTGCCCGTGGAGGCTGCAGTAGGAGATGTGTTGGCGTTTTTGTCCGTAGACGTAGACATGACGCGAATAAGTTCAAGCGACACGCCAAGTTCTTCTCCAACTAGCATAGCGATTCTCGTGTTGACACCTTGCCCCATTTCAACGGCGCCCGTTGATACTTGAATGGAGCCGTCTCGGTGTAGTTGAACGAGGGCGTTGCCCTGATTTAAAAATCTCGTGGTGAACGATATTCCAAACTTCACGGCCGTCATGGAGAGGCCGCGTAGTATTCTGGATTCCGGTCCGTACTTATCGTTAGATGTCAGAGCTTTGTGATTATGGGCGTCGATCTCTCTGCGGCGTCTTCGGTAGTCGGATGAGACTTCTAGGTCATCAAAAAGCTTCGGTAAGAGATTGTTGTCTACTTTTTGTCCGTAGTGGGTCGTGTCAAAACCAGGGCGGTAGACGTTGAGTTTTCTGATGTCGAGAGGGTCTTTTTTAAGAGTTCGGGCTATGTCTTCAATAATACCCTCGATGGCGGCAACACCTTTTGGTCCACCGAATCCACGGAAAGCCGTGTGTGGGTGATAATTAGTCTTGCAAACCTGGCCGATGACTTCGACGTTTGGGATAAAGTAGGCGTTATCGGAGTGGAGCATGGCCCGCTCCATGATGGCCGTTGAGAGATCTGCGAAGGCTCCACCATCAGAAAATAACCTTGAGCGAAGCGCCAAGATTCGACCGTCGTCATCAAAACCCACGTCATAATAAATTTCAAAGGGATTCCGCTTGCCCGTCATCACCATGTCGTCGTCTTTGGTTAGGACGATTCGTGCTGGACGACCGGTGGCCTTGGCAACAAGAGCAGCATATGCAGCGATCGGACTGGCTTGTGACTCTTTGCCACCAAAGCCTCCGCCCAATCTTTTTACTATGCAGGTGACATCACCAAAAGGTCGGCCAATCGCTTCAGCCACCACGTGCTGAGTTTCCGTGGGGTGCTGCGTTGATGAATGAACCACCATCTGCCCATTTTCACCAGGATATGCGAGTGCCGCCTGGCTCTCTAGGTAAAAATGATCAGCGCCCTTGATCACAAGCGTACCGCTTAAACGGTGTGGAGCCGATTGGAGAGCGTGACTTGCATCACCACGGCGAATAAAACGCTCGCCGCCAATAAATGAGGATTGTTTAATGGCATCCTTGATCGACATGACAGATGGCAGGGGTTTTAACTCGACTTTGAGAGCGTTTAATCCTGCCCTGAGGCTTTCAGGAGACGAGGCGCCCACGACGGCAATGACCTCGCCTGCAAATTCAGTAATCTTGTCAGCAATAATGGGTTGATCGTGAAAAATCGGGCCCCATGCATTGTGATGAACGTCTTTGGCTGTTATGACGCAAGCCACGCCCGGAACTTTTAGCGAAGTGGTGGCATCAATGGACTTGATTTCGGCTTTTGCGACTCTGCTAAAGTAGCATCCAACAAATAGCTCGCCTGACTGCATGGGCCTGTCGTCGACATACTCGGATTGGCCCGTCACGTGCGTTATAGCTGAGTCGTGGGGCGGTATAGGCGTGGATGTTTGGACGGGCAGAGTGTCTTTAGGAGTCATGTCATGGCTCCCGACTCGGGACTCGAGATTTCGAACACATCTCGAAGATAGGTCTTAAACATATTAGTTGCTAGCACTCTTCGAAATCCTGCGGTGCCGCGCACGTCAGATAGTGGCATGATTGCAGAATTCAACTCTCTAACACAAACGCTCGCGACAGTTGCATCAAGCTTCTTTCCAATCAGTAATTTTTCAACACTTGGCAAACGCATCGGTGTTGCAGCGACTCCGCCAAGGGCGAGTGCGGCGTCGGTCACTTGCCCAGATTTGTTAGTCTGCAAACGAAACGCTGCGCCAACGGCTGATATATCGAGATCTTTACGCTGGGAGGACTTATAAAGGCGAAGGTTTGAAAGACCTTTTCCCAGAGGTATTTCGACTTTGTATATAAGTTCATAAGGTTTGATCGCTAGTTTCTTATAGCCTAAAAAGAATTTCGTCGCCGGGATCTTTCGTTTGACGAGTTTACCCGACCCCCAGTAAGCCGTGTGTATAACGGCATCTGTGGCCAGTAACATGGGTAGAGTGTCGCCAATCGGGGATGCATTGGCAAGATTGCCAACGAGGGTTGCAGAGTTTTTAATTTGCGGTGATGCAAATATATCTAAGAAGCGGCTTAGCTCGGGAAATTTCGCTGCGGTGGCAACTCGTAAGCGAGACAGCGTGACGCGTGCCCCGACATGCAGGGTGTTCTTTGAGGTTTCCAGATCGTATAGCTCATCAATATTTTGGAGGCTTAAGAGAGCCTCGGGCAAGGGGCGTCCCTTATTTGTTTGAACACCGATGTCGGTGGCGGCGGCGATCAGTCGAGCGCCCTTCATTTTTCGAAGAAATTTACAGGCGTCCTTAAGTGTGGCTGGAGCTGAGAATGCTCGTCCCGAGGTGTCAGCAAATTGAAGGGACGCTTTTGTGGACGTTTGCAGTTCTTTAACTGTGGCTGACGTAAGATAGCGCTTTGCGACGTTGAACTTAGGATCAGGCTTGATGGCTTCCGCTGCATCAAGAATGGGGGCGTAACCAGTGCACCGGCAAAGGTTTCCAGTTAGATAGTTTGCAGCCGTCTTGCGGTCTAGGGTGTCGTGCACCTCTGTGGCTCCCGTCAAAGCCATCACAAATCCCGGGGTGCAGTAGCCGCACTGGGAGCCATGACAAGAGCGCATGGCATTTTGAACCGGCGATAGATTCTCGTCTATGGCAAGTCCTTCCACGGTAACAATATGACTTCCGTCCATCTGCGCCACAGTCGTGATACATGAATTAATCGGTAGAAACTTTAATTTCTCGACTGATGATTTGCACTTGAAGGCCCGAAGAACTGTGCAGGCGCCGCAGTCACCTTCCGCGCAGACAATTTTGGTACCGGGTCGAAGGGCTCTCTTTCTCAGCCATTCTGCAAGCATCATAAAAGCATCATCACCCGTGATCTCGACTTTTTTCCCATTCAGAAAAATAACGACGTTATCTCGATTTTTTGAGGTTTTTTTAGCCGTCATGCATCCGCCTCCGTGACGATCCTGGGAGGATCAGTGGCAGTATTTGAATTCATGCTGCGCAGATGATTGATCGCTGCACGAAGAGCTCGCTGTGATGATGAGTTGCCACTCAATAATGTCTCCCAGGGTATTACTCGCAAGAGAACATATGTGATGTATGCCATAGCAAATGCTCTGAGTCCGATCCAAACAGCTGCTACTAGATTTGATTCTACCAAAAGGGCTAGACTCACGAGTAGGCCGACTGACAGGATGACGATAGGTTGCCGGAGATCGCGAAGAGCTTGAATGAGAGGAGATGATCCCTCAGATGCTTCAAGAGTCAGCCGTTTATTAGTCGCGGAGTCAGAGAGTCGATGAACCCATCTTGTAAACCAATTAGATTTTTTAGTATGTGGCAGCTTCCATGTTGCCGTAGAGATGATTGCGGCAGACGTGCATTTTAGTGCTAGAAAACAGGCGACCGCCACGCCGATATTGTCCACGTTCATAAGGGGTAGCTCAGCCGTCAATTTGCTCCATGCCTTGATAATCGTCTCTTGGTCGTGATCAGAAAGGGCCCAAAACATGACGCCCGCCAGTGCTACTGGCTGCAGTACGCCCCATGTTGCAAGTAGAACAGATCCAAAGACCACGCCCAAAAGATTGGCGCCAAAAATGTAAATAGATGTCGTAAAAAGCGCCCCTTGAGCCGTGATGGCCAGCATAGGCGTTAGTCTTTTGCCCACTGGAGCAAATGATTTCAATATGGCGGTGATGGCCGATATTTCAAAAGCCAGGGATCTCACGGCAGGATCTTGTTTTTGAATGCGAACAGCGCGAGTCAGAAATGCAGCTTGATTGAGTGACAGCATCGTTCCCGCCAGTGGCAAGTGCAGGGCGTGCATGGCAGAGCCCAGCCCCACTTCGGTTACGGCGAGTGTGCCAGCCCAGAGGCCAATCATTTCAGGCTTGTTATTTTCAATATCTGACATTGTTTTTGCCTAGATAGCCTTCGTAGTTAATGCAAGAGCATGAATCTCCCGCTTCATCCAATCACCCAGGGCCTTATACACGAGTTGGTGTTGCTCCACCAATGATTTGCCTTGAAAATGGGCAGACTCGATGATGACTTGCCAGTGATCACCGCCACCTGTCATGTCAGAGGCCTTAACCCGAGCATCAGGGAAGGATTCGAGGAGTTTGTTTGTCAAAATTTCGGCTGTCATTTTGGTCATTTAAAGTCTCCGTGGTTTTAGAGACGCTATTGTGCCACGATGAACGCCTAAGGCAAGAGAGTAAACGGTTTGAAGGAGTCTGGACCATGCAAAATAACCAGAGCCGACGGATTCTGCTAGCAACAAATAATCGTCATAAAATTAGTGAGATTCAGGCCATTCTCGGTTCTGATTGGCAGATCATCGGAGTTTCAGATGTCGCACCGCGGTTGACCTGGGAGGAGACCGGGGACAGTTTTCTTGAGAATGCGAGGATCAAGATTGCTGCCTTGAGACCTCATTTCGCGGGCGCCATCCTTGCTGACGACAGCGGTCTCTGCGTAGACGCTCTTAACGGTCGTCCCGGGGTGCACTCAAGCAGTTACGGCGGTATTGAGGGAGATCATCGTCGCAATCTGAACAAACTACTGAGTGATATGGCGACCATTCCGGTAGGACGACGCGGCGCTCATTTTTATTGTCTGTTGCTCCTCAGTCGCGCGGACGGACAGGAGTGTATTTTCGAGGGTCGATGTGACGGTACGATAAGTCTTGCCCCGAGTGGTGTTGGTGGTTTCGGATATGACCCTATTTTTATCCCTGACGGTTGTGACGTCAGCATGGCCGAGCTTACGGATGATCAGAAGAACTTGATATCCCATCGTGGTAAGGCCGTTCGGGCATTTAAAGATCAGATGAGCTCCTACTAGGCGAGCCGAGTTTTTTTTCTGCAGATTCTCGATACTGGCGGTACTCTTTTGAGGTGTGAATCCAGCCAAAATCCTTGTGTTTCAATGATTGTTGAAGTTCGCTTCGATATTTTTTGGGATCTAAGAGAAATCCATTTAAGTAAAAAACTGCCCCCGATGGATCACCATTTTTTGCATGACATCTTGCAAGCAAGAAGACACCCCTTCGGGCATCAAGTTCCTCCTCGGCCCAAATTTTGCTTGCCTGTTGCAAGTCCCAAATCTTCTTTAAAGGTCTTATGGCGAGATCGCACTTTTCGAGCTCTCGGTATGCAAAACCCATGCGAAAAAGCCCTTTGACGTCGATGTCATTGGCCTCTTCTGCTTTGGTGTAAAGTTTCACGGCTTCTTTGTACTTTTTTTGTGAGTACATTTTTTCAGCCTCGAGATAGTCCTTGCCGTGAATGCGCTTGCCTTTTTTTACGATCGTTTCGCCCACCATCGCATCACCCGCGATTTTTAGGTCTCTAAACACTAGACCGTTGCCTAGCAGACAGGGCGCATTGCCGGTTCCGTTACAGCACTTTTCCTCGACATTTCCCGATACCCTTTTATGGAAGATATCCTCGCAGCTGGTTATCTGCGGAGGAATAAAAAATACGATCTTTTCCCCTTTGAGCACTCCTTTAGTGGTGCTGACACCGGACTTGATCGCGCGGCTCATGACCACCGTGCCTTTAACAACAAGTCCACGATAGCTATCGAGAAGCTCTTTTCGACCTTGGGGATCAAGGTCGTCGATAAATTTATATTTGGGCTTTGACGTGTCAAACATGCCTGGATCAAATGCCTTGCAAAACTCGACGTCGAATGCGATCGGGCCTTTTATGAGCGCAAAACATGCATCCTGAGCAAACGCTTGAGCAGGCGTGAATGCTGGGCCGCCAAAAAACAGGGCAAGTCCGCATAAAACCCTAGACAAGGATTTGTAAATCAGTCTTTTGATGGAAGATCGGTCCAAAGAATTTTACCCTCATCCACGTAAATATTATCGTGCTGATCTCTATACTCAAACGACACCTCAAGACCCTCTGGAGCCGATACGCGGTCGATGTTCATAGCTGGGACTGAGAACGTATACGCTTGCAACTTGTCCATTAAGCTTATCTCGTCCCAGGTATCTTCGCCAATGGGACGATATTTCATCTTACCATCGACGATATCGTTTTCTGCCAGTTTGCCCAAGACTTGTGCAAGATCACCTGCAGCCACGGCGCCCGCGTGCATTTCTGGTTTGCTTGCGAGTTCCCGCAATTTATCATCGGCGGCATCCCCGAGCATCACCGTAGCGATTGAAACGGGTACACGTTTGCCTGCTTCGTCCAATACACCAGGTTTTTTCAGGCGGGAGGCGACAGCCGGTCCCGCAGAGTCAGTTGGTTCACCATCTGAGACGAAGTAAATTTCTTTGATGGAACCACTGCGACTTCCAGAGAGAATATCCTCCGCCGCAGAAAGACCGGCTCCATAATTGGTACCGCCAGATGCCGCGCAAAGAGTATCAGCAAGTGCGCCATTCTTTGCGATATCACCGTACAAACTAGCAGGGGTGCTATACATAGCCGAAGATTTTGCGGTAACTCCACTGGAGAATGTTACGATCGCAAATTGCGCGTTTCCGCCATTTGTAGAAATACCCTGGATAATTGACTGGACAGCCTTCATTCTTCCGCAAGAGTTATTGATCTTCGGATCATTTCCTCCCCAACCTGCCATTGAGCCCGACACGTCGATGACGAATACAATGTCTCGAGGATAGGTCGTAGGAGGGCAGACTTTTCCACTAAATATCAGTGGAGTTCCCGAGAATGATGCCGATTTAAACTTGTGCTCTCCGCCGCCTTCAATAACCACTTTGCTTTTGAGCCCTGCGGGTGCAAGAGATGGTGAACTCTTACACTGCCAGAACCATGTGAGCTGTTCCACGTTTTGGCCCTGGTAGTAAGCATCATCGTTGCGGGCGTTTGTGCCGCCGTCAAATCTGGCTGAGCCACAGCCTGCAAGCATACCCAAGAGTGCTGATGTGCAGCATACGCGCAGCAAAGGCGAGATGATCTTTTTCATAATTTGGGTTCCTCCAAGTGAGATCGGCTCCCTGCTTAGGGAGTTCCGAAGTCATGGGGTTGGTCGGACTATTTTAAAGGTGTTTGAGACAAATCTTTTAACGCACTGTAATTATGAATAAAAACGAGCAATGTTCGGCAGGACTCAAATGTTCGCTCTTGGCTTTGCCAATGATTTCCGGAATTTCTCTGATTCGCTCGTCCCTTGAGCGCAAAGTTTGATAGAATCTTTGTAAGTGCTTTTTAAGCTATCATGCCAAGGAGTGGTCTCATGAAGAAGAGCGTTTCGTTTTTGTCGGTTAACCAACTCATTCGGAAAATGCCGATCCGTCAAAGTTTATTTTCAGTTTTATTTTTATCCTTAGCGATTCAAGGCTGCAGCAGTACAGAAGATGATGCCAGCATGGAGTCCACCGAGCCGGTCGAAGCCGCTCCGGCTGAGTCGTCCTCGCAAGAGCAGCCGGCAGCTGAGCAAGCACCGCCAAGTAACGAAGCCAAGGCAGAGGCTCCGCCTCCTGCTTTGGAAACGCCACCAGCAGCTGCGGTAACTCCAACCAAGGAGGCCTCACCTAGCGTCTCAGGTTCCCCGATGAATACGTCGCGACGTGTGATGTACGTTAAAGTTGACTCGGCCGTTTTGCGTGAGCAGCCTGAAGCAAAATCGAAGGTTGTTGGAACCGCATCTCAAGGCGATCACTTTCTGGTGTCTGTCGACGGAGATTGGGCAAAAACTGAGGACGGCCGCTACATCTCGATGAAAGTTTTGAGTGAGAAAGGCGTAGGTCGGACAAAAAAATCAGCTGAATGGGGACAGTCGCAAGGAACTCAGGAGCAGCCTAAGAAGAACGCTAAGAAGCGCAAAACGGCGGCACCTGCAAGCACATCGGGCGGCACTGATTCTGCAGTTGAGTCATCAACGGGCGCAGGCAGCGACGCACCTGCCGCTGTTGATGCCAAGGATGAGACGAAGCCCTAGCAAATGACGCCAAATTACTGGCCTAGAGTGCTAGATTAAATGATCAGAGGGCGTCTTGAGGGTTATTGTTGAGTCAATTGGAAGATCTTTTGCTGGCGATGGACTGAAGTCCATTGTGCAGGCGGCCATCGTGCAGCCTGTGTCTTTGGTCGGGGCCATCATGAGTTTTCTCGGCAATACCCTGCTTAGATCAATTCGGCCCACCATGTCGATAGGTCTATTTCTAAAGCAGTGTGAGTTTGTTGGAAACCAAAGTGTTGGCGTTATGATTTTATCTGGAATGATGATAGGCGCCGTCTTCGGGTTGCAGTTTGGAGAAATGTTTCGAGTTTTTGGGGCCGAGGGCATGATAGGTGCTGCCGCTGGCTATGCACTGAGTAAAGAGTTGGCGCCCGTTGTCGGATCCTTTCTTGTTACGGCCCGAGCTGGGAGTTCCATGGCCGCAGAGATAGCTACAATGAGGGTTAATGAACAGATCGATGCTATGCGGGTGATGGCTGTGAATCCCTACAACTACCTCGTGGCTCCACGCATTTGGGCGAGCGTTTTTATGATGCCGCTTTTGACCATGATTTTTATTATTTCAGGTGTATTTTGCTCCTTCCTTATTGGTGTGGCGATTTACGACGTGGATCTAGCGGTCTTTTTCGACAAGATCCAGTGGATCGTTAAGCCAAGACATTTGTGGGAGGGGGGGCAGAAAGCCATGATTTTTGGACTCATACTGTCCGTCATTGGTTGTTTTAAAGGTTTCAATGCGAGCGGCGGCGCGAAGGGAGTGGGGCGGGCCACAACTGAGGCTGTTGTGATGTCTCTGGTCACAATTCTAGTCGTGGACTTCTTTATTAGCTATCTCAATTACCTGCAGGGTCAGGATGGCATTCTTTAGCTTTTCAAGGGAGTCTTGGTATCGTGTGGCAGATGGATCCACCACCAGACAATCAATTACAGGGTGGAGTTAGTTCTAGGCTACGACTTGCTCTTGGCTTAGTTGCCGGTGCAATTTTACTTTGTATTACGGGTTATTTCCTAGCCGATGCGGTGACGGATAAAATCGCTATAAAGTTGAAAGAGCAGATTAAAAAAGCCCGCTCGCGGTATGGAGTGGAGATCGAGTATCAATCCATGACCGTAGGTTTGGGTTTTGTCACGTTCGAAAAAATGGTGATTGGCCGTCAGCCTTGGATGGATATCGAGGGACTTCGCGTAGATATCTCACTCAATCCGTTCGCAGACTTTTTGAGGCCTGCCAGAGTCTCGCTCAAGAAAGTTAAAATGAATATATCGTCGTCAGAGGAAAGCTGGCCCACGGAGCTAAAGGAACTGAAAAAAAAGCTTATGGGGTCGAAGCAATTAAAAACGACCCGTGAGGCTACGGCCGGCATTGCTTTTTTGCCTAAGCGCCTTGAGATTCTAGTTAAACGACTTGAATGGACTGATAGTAAAAAATTTCTAGCGAGCATGGATGAAATGTCGATGACTCTCCGTGCACGAGAACGTCGATTCGCCTTAAGAGCTGTTTCGGTTGTAGCACTTGACCGCGTGAAAGAAAGCTTTATTGAAGCCGAGTTGAATAGCGAGGTTGATCAGCAAATAAGATTAAACGTTCGCGGCAGACCTGAGTTCAAAGGTCGACCCAATTGGTCTGCAAGCTGTCTATTGCGACGTGATCCCCTTGCGGGCAAGTGTGATGTTGATGCAGATCGTCTCCCTGACTTGGTGCTGACGCCCTTTCAGGCTCGGTTAGGGAAAGCTTTTAAACTAGGTTACAGAGGCGGTATCGGAGTAGAAGCCTTAGACGGCGGTAATTTTAAACGAATTCGTTTAAGTACTCGAGGCGTTTTTGAAAACATTATCGTTGACTATTCAGCGCTATCATTGAATCCAGTGGGTCCAGTAAATATTCGCGCGAATATGGATATAGATGTTGATGTTCAGGATCGTTCGATTAGCGCAGGTGGCTCTGAATTATTTGTTTATGCCCCAGGCGCTGAGGATGGTGAGGGAATTCACGCGTCGGCGGAATTTGCACTAAGTCTCCCCGAAAATGATAGTCCAGACGGTCTGCCACGCGGTAATTTCCAGTTAAACGCAGAAAAAATAGATTGTGCAGCTTTGATAAATACGATCCCTCATTCGTTTGCTCCGGAATTTATCGGCTTTGAAATGGATGGGACTGCTGCGCTGCGGGCGCAGGTTAATTTAGATGGCAATGGCGCAAAGTTTTCAATATCGGGGTCTCGGTTCGACTGTAATGTGACTAAAACCCCCGAAATGTATAGCGCTGACTATCTTGCTGGCGCGTTTGTTATCGAGAGGCAAACGCCAAGTGGTAAAATTACAATACCAGTGGATCCCGCGAGGCCCTATTTTGTGTCTTACAGTGACATTCCGGTTCTGGTGCGCTCCGCCTTTGTTTCCAGCGAAGATACAGGTTTTTTTAGTCACCGAGGGGTGGAGATTGGCGCCATCGTCGGAGCAGTACAAAAAAATGCTGAAGTAAAACGAGCTGCAGTCGGCGGTTCAACGATAACTATGCAAACGGTCAAGAATCTATTTTTGGCACGAGATAAAACAATTTCCAGAAAATTGCAGGAGATGTTTTTAGCCTGGCATCTTGAGCGCACGATAACCAAGGAGCGTATTCTTGAGATATATCTGAATATGGTCGAACTTGGTCCCGGGGTTTACGGTATTGGGCGAGCCAGTCAAAAGTTTTTCAGCAAGGATCCGCGTGATTTAACGCTTAAAGAAGCAATTTATTTGGCCTCACTGCTACCGGCTCCGATCCCACGTTATCGTTATTTTTGTGCGGGCGAGTTAACTCCTAATTATAATAAAATTATTAAGCAACTTTTAGATCGCATGTTAGCTCTTGGTCGAATTACGATGCAGCAATATCAGACGGCTTTAGCCGAAAAAATCGAGTTTTCAAAGATCGACAGAGAATCGGCCTGTACGGATGTGCGTGCGCGCGATTCCCAGAGCTCTGAGGCGTCTTCTGACGATTAGAGTATGAACCGCAACGGCCGCTCAACGTCAGCATAGGGCTCAAATTTTTTGGCAGGGTTCAAGCGAATTTTACTCATGGCGCATGTTGAATCGTGGGTGAAGAAAACCCAAGAATCTTGATCGGCGAACGAGTCATAGAAAGTCTTTTTTTCATCAATAACTTGCTCCGCGAAACGGTCGTATCCCATTGTGATCGGCAGGTGGACCCAAGCTTTCCCGGGTATCAAGTCACCTGCGAAAACTATGGATTTGCCATTTGCTTGGGCCACGGTGTGCATGTGACCCGGCGTGTGGCCGTGGGAGTACCTGAAGGATATAAAACTTGGCAGTTCCTCGTTTCGTTCGCAGTCATTTATTAGCAATAGGCGTCCACTCCGTTCCAAAAGGTCTGGTAGCTCGGGAATAAACGATGCCCTATCCCTTGGGTGAGGTGATTTGGCTCGATCAAACGCGGTTCGGCTGACAACGTATTTGGCTTTTGGGAATAAAAGATGATCGCCGCCGGACTGACGATCTTTCCAGGATGGTAGCAGGCCTCCTGCATGGTCAAAATGTAGATGAGATAAAATAACAAAATCTATTTCAGAATGATCGATACCCAGTTGGTGGAGGTTTTCTATAAGTCGATGCCCAGCGTCTACCACGCCGTAGCGCTCCGCTAACTTGGGCTCAAAAAAGTTACCAATTCCGGTTTCGCAAAGTATTTTATGTTCGTCACACTCAAGCAGCATGGACCTGCAGTTTAGCGGGATCCTGCCTAACGAATCTGGGGTAATCCATTTTTCCCAAACGGTTCGCGGGGCATTACCAAACATTGCACCGCCGTCGAGCCGCTGAAGATTTCCCTCAACTGCTGTAACCCTGAGGTCTCCCATAAAACATTTTTCCATTCGGATTTTGCAAAAAATAAAACCGTATTTTAGACGGCTATAAATTTAGAGCTGCTGATGGTGTCAAAAAAAAAGTTCTTCTTCAAGCCTTTGCTGTGACTAATTTTTAGCTTGTTTATTAACTATGCGAATAGGTGAAGTCCTTGTAGGACAACGAATTTATGACGCAGGTTGGACGTCTTATTCACAAAACCTGTGGATAAATATTTAGATTGTGTAAAGAGATGCTCGATCGAGGTTTCCAATAAAATCTAATAATTACGGAGCTTTGATTAAAAAAAAGGCCCTTCTGTTAAGAGTTGGGTAAATTTTGCCGATACCCTACTGGTAAAGCGGGGGGCTGTAATGGACGGGCGTCTCCCCCCCCAATGGGACGGTCTAACGTAATGAAATTAAGATACAAAAAAGTCTTATGGGGTCTGCGCTGTGTACTAGCGTCCTTGTTAGCGTCCTCGACAGCCTACTCCGGCGGTTTTTTTAAAACCCTGCCTGACGTTCTTGATCGGGAGTGGAACTCTTTTGAGGTGAAGGCTGCCACAAAGCTTGATGTAGACCAGTTAAGTCTTTCGCCCACGGATCGTTTTGAGTTGCTTCGAAAACACCTGAATCACCGTGGTCTCCATCCTCTTCTTAACATCGTTGCCAAACCCTTGAGTCATGAGCTGAAGCCGTACGGCGACGTCTCTGCTGAGCTTGGGCTTTCCGTGAAGGAATTTGTGGTGCGAGTCGGTGCATATGATGTTTGTAAGGCAGGTTTTAGGACCGTTGACGCGAGCCGCGGTGTGTCACATGTGGTTGGTTTAGTGCCCAAAGTCGAAGCCGTGTACCCATTCCATGACGATAGCTGGCCTGACGTGAATTCGTCCATGGAGCAGGCTAGTGCAGCCGTTCATGGGTTAAGTGGCGGTAGTCCAAATCTAACTGTCACTTCAGTGTCCCGATGTCTTTATCCAGTTTCAGGCGATTTGACTCCAGTTTGGAAGATTATTGTGACGTCTGGCAAATGGCCCTTCGTCACATACGTGGGTGCCTCGGGGTTGCTTGAGGGTGATGCGATGGCTTTTGATGCGACGGCTCAAGTGCGCGCCTATCACTCAAACTCCAGAGATTCCGATCCCAACAAGAAGGCTCTTATTAATTTTACCGTTGAAGTCTCCGGTGATGGAACTTTGACCAATGAATATTTCGTGACAGCATTCGGGAACAATGCCACGCGCAATCAAGCTCCGTTTGATGCTGATCAATCGAACCCGGATCACTTTAACGAGCAATCCACGTTTGCACACGTCAACCGTCAATTCCAGTTTGTGAGTCAAAACGGATACGTTTGGAGCGGGCCAAAGCCGATTAAAGTATTTACATCGTACCCCTCAAGCCGAGAGAGTAATGCGCAGTATATCCCTTTTAATGGCTCCACAGGCCCACTTATCATCATTGGACCGGGAAAAACTGGAGAGCTGACAAACCTCGCCACGGACAGTGACGTTGTCAGTCACGAGTTCGGACACCACGTAGTTTATGGATCAGTTACAGAAGTTCCCTCTGGTAGTGAGTCGCTGGTCATTCACGAAGGATTAGCGGATGCTTTAACGTTTTATGCATCAGGTGATTACTGTCTAGGAGAGTCGATTTGTCCTTATCCCGATGACGCTAAAAAATTCTGTCAAGTTCTCGGTCAATGTTTGAGGACGGCTAATATATCAAACAAGTATCGTGACTCAGCATATTTATCATCTGGACCACACGCTCGTGGGCAAGTCGTGTCGGCGATGTTTGCAGACTTGAAGAAATCCGGGAAAATACCTGCCGAGAATCTTCATAAATTGTTGATTGCAGCTATCACGTACCTGCCCAAAGAGGCCACCATCAAGTCACTAATCGTCGCCGTTTTGGATGCGGACTTCACGCTTTATAACCAGCAATACGCCGCAATTATAAAAGACGCCGCTCTCGCTCGCGGTATGGGGATTGATGACCTTGGAATTGATCTGGCCGACGTCGATGGTAAACCACCGAGTGACGGAAATCCTAAGGCCAAAAAAGATAGCGGATTTATGGGTCTCTGTTCGATCGGCGCTGTCGGCGCTCAAAGCACAGCGTCCGTCCTTGGGTTATTCCTTCTTTTCGCTTTGCCGATCATTTGGCAGATTGTGAGAAAACCGGTACCTGCGGTTGTGCGTAAACGTAAAAATAAGAATTAATCTAAAATATTCGACCCTCTCTTCGCGATGGGAAATATTTGCCTAGATCCCGGATAATCACGGGGCTTTAGTTTGCTTTTAGTCGACCGATTTACAGAGCTGTTGGCTTTTTCTGTGTTTTGCCTTTTACAAGGAGCAGCTCTCGTGAACTTTGGTTGGCGTTTAAGACATTTATCGATCGGGTCGTTCTTGATTTTGCTGGTAACGACCGCTTTGCCTCGTGAATTAGCTGCAAGGGCTGCTGTTGAAATTGTTCCGCTGGCGGTTTGGCAGGGAAAGCCGACAAGGCCATGGAGTGTTGGCATGTTGAGAGATCTGCGGCGAAAATTTCCAACATTGAAAATGGCTCATGCAATTAGTCCAGCGCCACTAGTTAGAGGTGGAGATAGTGACCTTGGTTTTAGGTTAAAATTTGCGCGCCTTGTTCAGCCGGGGGACGATGTGCTTTTGCATTTTGCGCCTTGGCGAAGTTTAGTGCAAAAAGCTAAGTTAAATTTCAGATCAGAACCTACTGTATTCGGGGCTCCCGTTAATATAGAAGGATGTTCCCTTGACTGTGGCTTAGATCTTAGCGTGACCGCTTTCGATTATGCAGAGCTAAAGCAGATGGCAATTCAAGCCAAGTCGGCTTTGCAGTCCCGTGGGTTTGGCGAGGTACAGGCCGTTTTCTTCGATCAAGGAGTTATTCCTGGATCTCTGAGAAAAGCTTTTAGTGATTCCGGTATTCCTGAAGATTGGTCGGCCGTTGAGCTAAACCAACTGAAAAGCAATCTGAGACGATTTCCCGTGTATGGATGGAATGTGGAGAATGCAGCTAAATTCCGCGCCGATGACTTAAGTGTGGGTGTTGACGGGGGCTTCAACGTCGATCATCTTCGATTCGGAATACAAGCCGAAATCGCTGATGTAGAATCTGCATCAAGAATAATTAATACGGCATTGGATGTGGCAGAAAACTCCAATAGAACTGTCCGAATCCCAATTGTGTTCAATGTTGAAGATTTGATCCATACGCAGAACCTCGTAGAAGAAACTATCCAAAAAGCAACGTCTGCAGTTAGTCAGAGGTCGTTGGCGATCAAAGAGTGGAGTGCGAAGAACTCTAAGTGGGATGCGGAGGCTATTAGACGTGGAGAGTCTCCAAGCAAGCTGCTTGCATCAGGAGTTCAGAAGTCCACAGAGGCTGAGTTTGTGTCTGACGACGAACGTATTCTGTCAATTGAAATGGCCCACTGAGTCGGTCATCACGATTGTCTCGTTATTTTGTTGAGGTAGGGTCTCTTGCGCTGGTATGATTCCATTGGCCCATGCCGCTTTGGAGTCGTATTGCGATGTCTTTTTATGTTGATGTTCATACGCACCTGACGCACGAGAATTTTGCCTCGGACGTCGGGGACGTTATATCAAGAGCTGAGGCGGCTGGCCTAGGTGCTGTCGTTGTTAATGGTCTTGAGCCGGTCAGTAATCGGATGATTCTTGATATGGCAGTTCATAACAAGATTATTCGGAGTGCTTTGGGAATTTATCCCCTGGACGCCGTCTGTCATCAGATTCCAAAGGATTTTCCGTTCGAGGTTCCTGTTTTTGATGTTAAGGAAGAAATTCAATTTATTAGAGAACAGGCCAGACAGGGGCGACTCACCGCCATTGGGGAGTGTGGGTTAGATGGCTACTATTTGGGGCAAGAGTATCTAGCCGGGCAAGAGCTTGTTTTTGAGAGTTTAATTGGGGTTGCTCTTGAGTTTGATCTCCCGCTAGTTATTCACACGAGAAAGTGCGAGAGACGGGCGGGGGAAATTTTGGCTGTTTTGGGAGCAAAGAAAGTAAATTTTCATTGTTTCGGAGGCCGGGCCAATATGGCCAAGGAGTTTGCGGAGACGTTCGGTTGGTATTTCTCGATCCCCGCAAATTGTACGGTCAATGAGGGGTTTCAAAAAATGCTCAAGATTCTACCTTTGGAGCGGATACTCACGGAGACAGATGCACCATATCTCTCACCGGTGAAGGGCGAGCGAAACGAGCCGAAAAACGTGGTAGGCACAGTTTCTCTTCTTGCTCAGATTCGCGGTCTTACTGAGGAGGCTGCGAAGGGGCATGTTTATGAAAACTATAAAAGGCTATTTGGAGATAGCTCCAAATAGCCTCTAGGTCCTCTAAGTTTTTTATAGCCAGAGTGAAAAACCAGTTCCCAAGTTTGTAGTCTGAGATCTGATGGTTTTGGCGTTTGGATCACCGCCTGTTCGGATTGAATGTTCGTCGATCATTTTGGCTTGTCCGAAGAGAGAAATGCGTTCGCTGATGAAGTAATTGAAGCCAAGGCTATAGTAGACGCCGCTACCATAAAAGTCTGAGGTTGTAAGATCACGTTGGTAATCGTACCTCGTTCCAACAACCCCACCACCAGCTTCAAGGTTTGCCACTGGGGCGAGGAAAACAAGCCGAGCTCCAGCCGAGAATCGGCTGCCGCCAAGGCGTTCTAGTGACGAGCTTGAGGCGCGCATGTTGATCATACTATGGGCCACATTGAATTGAACAAACTTCAGAAGTTCTACACCGAAGGTCTGGGTTAAATTATATCCTCGCCACTTTTCAGATCTGGTGACGGCTGAGGTCAACCCGTTACCCGAGTTGCTTAAGTTAAATTCGCCGTACTCGCCTTCGATGGCCTGTGAGACGAAGAAGTGAGTAATGCTGCTTGAGCGGTATGTGTTGACGTAGTTGTGACTAACGCCGGGTTGGGCTATCGCTGATCCTGACCATAAGCCTAGTCCGCTCAGCATCGCTCCAAGGATAACGGTAAAATGTTTACGCTGCTTCCACATGGTCCAATTCTCCACTTCCAGGTTGCCTCTAGCACGGTGATGTTGACGTTTAACGGGTCTTGGGTTCTTTGCTATGGCTGCCTAATGACCTATGAGCAAGGCTTATGCCAACATTGGGTCATTTATCAAATTCAATAATATTAGATACTTACACAATCGATCTCTTGGCCTTCTGTCAAAGCCTTAGACATTCATAAGAAATTTTGACGGATCGTTTTAAACATTTACAGTGAGTGATTGATCGCGCACAAGAAGGTAGTGATTTTGAGGGTTTATGATTGATTGATGTCTGATTCCTGTGTCAAACTGGAGACTTAGACATCAGGAGGCTTTTTTGGCTAGAGTTCACCGATTTTATAGTGATGATCTTTTCATTCGAGCCACATCCGTTATTTCAACCGAGCCTATTAAGGAGATGTGTGCACTACAGAAAACCGGTCCGCTTGCCACCATGGCATTGGGCCGAGCGGTGACGGCTGCTCTGCTGATGGCCGCCCAGTTACGTGATCGACAGGTGGTGGGGCTACATTTTCGTGGTAACGGGCCATTGGGGTCCGTTTATGCAGAAGCATCGTATGAGGGCGAGTGCCGGGGGTGGTGTGACGCCCCCGATGCCAACGTGCCCCTGAAGGATGGTCGCATCGATGTAGCCGCCGGGATGGGCGTTGGAATTTTGAATGTCATTAGGAGTCAGCCATTTGAGAAGGCGCCGCATGTGGGCACCGTGGAGCTTGTTTCCAGTGAGATAGGTGATGACATTGCCTACTATTTGCAACAGAGCCATCAGATACCTTCTGTTGTAGCTCTCGGTGTTATTTTGGGTGAAAACGGTAAGGTCGACATGGCTGGCGGAGTGCTTATTGAGTTGATGCCAGGAGCAAGTGAGACTGTTGTTAGTGAATTAGAGAAATTTGTCGCACAGGCAAAGCCACTATCGTCTTTGCTGCGTGATAATCGTGATCCATCTGATCTATTACGTAATTACTCTGGATCGATCAAAATGAGTCAGGCGGAACATCCATTTGAGATTAAATATTCCTGCCGCTGCACGCAAGACCGGGTAGAGCGATCTGTGACCATGCTGGGAAGAGATGAAGTTTCAAGAATGGTTGAAGATGCTAGAGACGCCGATGTGCGTTGCGAGTTTTGCGGACGCACGTATCGTGTCACTCTGATTAGACTAAAAGAAATCCTGTCAGGGTTTGCCAGCATAAATTAGCCTTGGGCTTGTCTGCCGTATTTCCTAACGACGCGAAATAGCCGTCTGCTTCTCTGCAGGTGCGTGCATGCCTGCGTCGAGATCAAGTATGGGATCTCCGATGCGGTCGCGGAATAATCGCCGAGCAGAGCCATTTAGTACAAAAAGGCCATCGTCTTGCTTTTCAAGGACCCCCGTTAAGGTCACAGAGCCAAGATTTTCTTCAATAGCGTCGTCTTCTCCGAGACGTTTAAATAATTCGAGTTTAACCTGATACTGGTTACTGCGCTTCAGCCAGCGAACCGGGGTCGTTTTGATACGGTAGTCACCAAGAAAGAAATCATTAGAGCGTTCAATTCGTGCTCGCAGTACTTGAGACATAGGTTTTCCGGCGATCCTTGTCCGTCGCATTTTTCCACTAGGGTCCCTAGTTTCAACATCACTCCACGTTTTGAAGGTCATGGGAATTCGAACCCGCTGGGAACTTGGCGTTTCCAACGGAGGATCGTCTGGACGGTTGTACGTGTTGCTGGCTGCTACTCCCAGCTGCGAATTGGTGGCCCCAAGAACGTTTTGGGCTATACTGAGACCTAGGAGCATAATAAGTGAGATGCGCATGACGGACTCCTCCCGAAGGGGGGTGACAACGGATTTCAATCTAGGGCTGGTACACTTAAATTTTAGCATGTACTTGATCAAATGGGGAGAAACGCCCCAGGCCGCAATTCAACGGTCGCGTTAGGTCTGTGATTTCAGGAGAAAATTGTTATAAACTATCGGTTCAGTCAAAATGAATGACAAAGGGCACGAGTGCTGGAGTATCTGAAAAGACATAAAAGTTTATTTGTTGGGCCTCTCTTGGCGCTCACGTTAGCGATCGTGTGGTTACTGTCAGTTAGTTTTAAGTGGCCCATGATTAGAGCTCGGACGTCAACCGCGGAGATCATTGGTGAACTCGACAATCTCGTTCAAGCTCACATAAGTGAAAGAAAGAAACCGCCACAAAGTCTAAATCACCTGCGACTGTTTGCTTTGGGAAAAGATGCTCACTATAGTTTCTATGATACTTGGGGACAGCGGATCGAATACTTACCTCTCGGGCAAATGAATTACTTGATTCGTAGTTTCGGGGACGATGGACTTCAAAACAGGGCCAATCGAGCCTCTGATCTCGGAATCTTCCAGCTGGGTGAGAATGTTCAGCTTGGACTTAAGTATGATGATCAGGCTGGCGTCATGCATCCTAGGCCGTCGGCCATTTTATTTGCTGGGGCTGATGATCAATCCAATAGGTGGCACGCTCGTTTGTTTATCGATTCTGAGACCGGTGAGCGACGTTTGATAGTTAAAGATCGCGAGCGGAAAAATTTTATCATGGTCGCCCCCCACGATCAGATTGAAGAGTTTTTGTGGGTTCCTGGGCAAATGAGAATCGTATTCACGGCAGCTCATAGTGCTCGATATTCTGATGGGCTCTACGTATGGGATTTGAGGGCTGATCAAGCTTTTAATTTGTTTGCTCTGGAAGCAGATAGCCAAGATCTGGAGCCATCGCTCAAGCAAAAATCCATGTATCTAGCTCTTTCGTCAGTCTCGGCGTCTAAACCGCCAACGGTTTCAGTTTTTGCTGCACCAGCTGGACAGGTCTTGCTTGATCCGCGTAAGTTTTTTCACACGTCAAATCTTCATACATTTACGATCGGTGAACCAGCGCGTCACGTTAAGTCGTCTGGGAGGGTGACCGGAGGAGGTGATTTTTACAACACCGACTTCTTGGGGTCCCTAACAATTGCGCCAGGCGGTGAGGGTGCATCGATTCAGAAAGCATGGCTAAGCCTGCCGCAAGGCGGAGATTTTGAGAAAGGCCTTCTAGCCTGGCAGGACTTTTCTTCGCGATTTGCCAAAACAGTAATGGCTCCCTACGCTATTTTAGGGGTAGCTATGTTCTATCAAGACGCGGCTAAACACGCTGGAGTAAAGTCTCGGGAAAGTCAGATTCTTCTTAGTTACAGTTCAGAATTAGGTGGGGCGCTCAGTAAGATGACCACTGCGCCTGGCTATGTTCGGGGAGTTGGCGCTTGGATCGCAGGTGGTTCGTGAGTTATAAGTTATTCTCGATTGGGAATAGTGATGAGGAGAGACTCTAATGGTTAGGGCGGTACCGGAGAATGTTTTTGCAGTCATCCTTGCGGGAGGAAGCGGTACGCGATTCTGGCCGAAATCTCGGCAAAAATGGCCAAAGCAGTTGTGCAGTTTAGGCGGGTCTCGGGAGACCATGATTGAAATTACTTTGCGACGTTTGGATGGTTTTATACCTCCAGAGCGTCGAATCATTGTAACCCATAAGGATCAAGCTGAATCCACAAAGAAAATTGTCGGAGACTCGTGTCCTTTAATTATTGCTGAGCCCGATGCTCGCAACACGGCAAATGCTCTAGCCTTGGCGGCTTTACAAATTGAAAAAATGTCCAAACATAGCCATCCTCTTATGGTTAGTCTGCATGCTGATCACGTCATTGAAAGAGAAGATGCTTTCAAGGATTCAATTTGTACAGCAATTGAAGTCGCCAAAAGTGAGGAACTTTGTCTTATTGGCATAGTGCCGAAATATCCCGAGACTGGGTATGGATATATTGAAAGAGGTGTTGCGCGCGACGAGCCTGGCGCATTTCGCGTGGCTTCGTTTCGTGAGAAGCCAGATCTAAAAACCGCTGAAACATTTGTGGCTAGCAAAAAATTTTATTGGAATGCAGGGCTTTTTGTTTTTCCGGTGGGGTTATTCCTAGATGAGTTGAGCGCGCGTCTACCCGCCACCGTCAAGGCTTTGCGCGAATTGGGAGACGGTGCTAAGTCATTTGGAAGCATTGGTCAGCAACAGTTTGCTCAAGTCTATTCATCCCTGCCAAAAATATCGGTGGACCATGCAGTGTTGGAGGTGTCCAAACGCGTCAGTGTGGTTGAGGCTGACATAGGATGGCAGGACGTGGGTAGCTGGGATGCGCTGGCCGCAGGATTCAAGACAGATCAACAGGGTAACTTTGTGCAAGGTGATGCAATGTTACTGGATAGCTCGGGTTGCACCGTTGATACTGATGGCCCATTCACCGCCCTTCTTGGCCTGAAGGACATTGTTGTGGTTCATGCAAAGGGAGCGATATTAGTGTGCCCTAAGCAGAGGTCTCAGGACGTCAAGCTGGTTGTCGATCGGTTGAAGGAGCTTGGTCGCTCTGAGCTTATCTGAACGGGGCAGAGCCTATTGAATTTTGTAGGCGTAAATGTTTCGTAGACCGGTTGAAATGTACATCTGGTCACCATTTACAATCGGAGGGGTTCCGATCCTGCCCCCAAGGTTGTCAGCCCATTCGTAATTTCCAGAGCTTGACTCAAGAGCAGTTATCCTGCCATTGGTACTCATGACGTATAGGTGCGTCTCGCTAGCCATCATGAATGCAGCCGTCGGTCCCAGGGATTTGCGCCAGCTGATTCTACCCGTCGAGGCGTCGTAGCATATGACATCGCCATTCGTTAGACCGACGTAATAACGGCCGGATCTAAATGTCGAGGTCGATACCGACGTCTGACGGTCTTGCCACAAAACCTGTCTTTCCTGTGCGAAGTCTACGAGAGCGACTAATCCATCGTAGCGGGTTAATAGAAGTCGGCCATTGTGCACAACCATCTCGCCAATGACGTCTTTGAATCTCGCCTCTTGGTAGAATGGGTTATAACGCCATAGTCTTTTTCCATCTTCGATCTTCAACGCCAACAGCTCCCCAGATGCCAAGCCAATAACAACTCGTCCATCGTGGATGAGAGGAGCGGGGGGGCGTCTCACAACGACGGAGTCCGGAAATCCCGCATCGTGCACCCAGGCGCGTTTGCCTGACTTTGCCTCAATCGAATAAGTCACCTGTCCTGTTGTTGCAACGAATAAAAATCCGTTTGAAAGCGTGAGTGGACGTTCGCTATAGGAGTCCAGTTGTGTGCTCCATAGCTCCTCACCAGTAGAGGCGTTAATTGCGGAAAGATTTCCTGATCTTGTTGAAACATAGATGGTATTTTCAACCATCAGAGGCGGACTGGTCACCTCGCCATCTGTTTTGAACCACCATATATTTTTGCGGGTCACCCGATTGTAGGCTCGCATGTAGTTTGAATCAAAGCTTCCGTAAACGATATCCCCACGCAGAATAAACCCGCCATTGTCGGAGAGGGCCAACGGTTTCTGAGCGTCCAACTCAGGGTTCATGACGATCATGCCAATACGAAATGGTTGCTTTGCAGAGGCCAACGCCTCTAGGGCGTAACTAGCACATGCAAACAAAAGACCCCAGACCAGGGCTTTGCGGGCCGTCGGCATCATCAGGCGGGCCCCATCAAAGCCAAGAGGCCGCGTGCTTTAGTGGCCTCCGGTGTTGAGGCGTGTTTACTCAAAAGCTCGTTAAGGGACACCTTTGCCTGATCGAAGGACTTTTTGAAATACAAAAGCCTTGCTTTTGTTAAAAGCACCGTGGCTTGCGTCTCATCGGTAGCGATTTTTGAAAGAAGTTCGCACTCCTTGAGCGCTCCATCGAAATCTCCCGCTTCCTCGAGAATTCCGATCAGCATGAACCGTGAGTTCATTTGGTAGAATTTGTTTGATGTGCTGGATTTGGCTACGTTCTCAACCACTTTCCGTGCCTCATCACTTCGACCGTCGCGCAGCTCTTTGCCAGCCCAGCTAAGTCCTGCCATCCAGCCTTCAGCGGCGTCCAAATTTGAGTCGTAGAATTTCTTAAACTCGGCATGAGACTTTGTGTAGTCGGGCTTGAGATCAGCCATTTCTTTCTCAAGGTTGGTGACTTTGGTGAGAGCTTCGGGTGAAAGCGCGGCTTTTTTACCGTCTTTTTCGGTTTTGGTATTGCGAAGTTCTGTGATCTGCTTCTGCATATCCTCTCGCCGTTTCGACAAATCTTTGTCCTCTTGTCCGCGCACAGCTAGGATCTTCGCAAGGCCAGCACGCCTCGCTTTCACGTTGTGCTGAGACCATGCGAAAACACCGTAGCCGGCCAAAGCCACGACAACTAACGGACTGAGCATCATGAGAATACGTCTTCTATTAGAAGCGAGAGATTCGATGGAGTTAGAAAGGTTCTTTTGAAGTGAATCGGGACCTTTTAGATCACGCTCAAACTGCTTATTCATGGTCATAGTGTCGCCCCTGCTATCGAATAATTTCCTAGTTGTTTCAACTAATTATTGCGGACAATCGTTGCCTCATGTTGCCATTTTGAATGGGTCCGACACAACAACTTTTACCGTGAGATCTGATATGTTTTGCTAAACCTTGTGATAAAATTAGTCAAATCAACCTATTTGCCACATTTTTTGGCATTATAGCAGCTGGCGGAGCTCTAAGATGTCGCGTTTGGGAACATTTATGGTGCAGGAGGGGCTTTTGAGCGGCTCCGATCGGCGATTGATCCGTCGTGAAAGCGCCTCCCACAACGGTAGTTTTGCGAGGAGTGTTTTGGCGCTTGGGTTAATACAGGAAGAAGAGCTCAGCATGCTGTTGGCAGCTCGGACGGCGTTTCGCCGTGCGGCTAAGGATATACTCCACGAGATGGATCCTGAAGTGTCGGGTGTCGTACCTAACCACATACTGGCGTGGTTGGAGGTTCTGCCCCTAGCGATCAAGGATGGGGTTTTATCTCTGGCTATGGTGGATCCAACCGACATTGACGCGTCCAATCAGGTTCGTTTTTTTACGGGGCTACGCGTTAAGCCAGTGATCGCGACACGGAGCGAAATCTTACGGGGATTGCGCAAAATCGGAGCGGAACTTCCACTCGAAGAAAACCAATTCGAGAGTTTCATCAGAAAACATGCAAGGCAGCCTTTATCGGAGGTCACAGCCCCGTCACCATCAAGTTCAGTTCAACCTGAACTGGGTATAGACCTCGTTCAAAAGTCTAAGTCTGAGCCTGATCAGCAAACGTTGAAAAAAACAAAAACGTCACCAGTCGTGATGAACAATGTCGCGGAATCGCACTCGGCACGACCGCCCGGCAAATTGTTAGACTCAAGCACGGATGTTGCAGTTTCGACAAAACGTCTTGATCTTAGTCTTGGGCTTGGCGCCTTGACCGATAAAGAGGCGCCAGTCGTAGCAAGGCCGCGTTCACCTCATGCAGAACTATCTGTGGCTGTACAGGCTGGGATGTCGATCCTGAATCGCTTTGCTGTAAAAGTTCAACTGACAAAAAGTATTGAAGAGGCTTTGCAAAAGTTTCTCGAGACAGTGGTCAAGGCTGGGCTTACGAACGGTATCTTGGCGCGTGTGCAAGGACAGAAAGTTGATTTTGTCGTCCATTGGATGGACAGCGGTTTAGACTCTGTTACAGGATTCTCTTTACCGCCTGAAATTGACGAGGGAGTTTTATTGACTGCATTGCAATGCAAGTATCAAGACAACCCTTGGCTGAGCACTGAAGCTGCATTTGGAGGTCAGGGCTCTAAAGTTTTGGATTATTGGTCAAAGGCTAGTGCCAAACCAGATTCAGTTTTTGTTGTGGAACGCCAAGATGGCGGTCTTGTTTGTGCGGTTAGCTTCGCGGGACAGTATAACCATGATGGTTTAAGACAAATATTTGCAGACATGCTTCGTAACTTTAATTCCCGTCTTTAAAGACTTGTCCTCATAAACAAAGAAAAAACGCGCCCGAGTGGTGCGTTTTTGTGTTTTGGAGTGCATTGTTCGGTGGTTTGGTGGCTTGATAAAGAAGAGCAACAACAGAAAAGAGCAACAGAGGGGAAATTGATGAATCTTAAAGGGTTTGTTTCAAAAGATAATCCTTTTTGATTCAAAGTGAAAACCACCGAACAATGCTACCAACCGTGGGTTGGATAGGGTCATCTTCTGCACTAGACGTGCCAGTTGATGACGGTGAAGGGGGTGAAATGGAGGTAGTAATATCGAGGGGTTAGGCCGCAAAGGAAAGGGGGTCTGTGTTAGCTTCATGATCAATATGTAAAAGTTCGTGACAGGGTTTGACCATTTTGGACTTGATTCTTAAAACACGCTCTCGTCCCGTCGTTTCAGCGCCATATTTGAGGGCTTCAGGGGTAGGATATTAAAGCTATATTTGGGGCGGCATTCAGTTGAATGCAATTCCATCCGAACGTCCTTACAAGCGAACCGGGGGGGTGATTATGGTGAACTTAGGTCATCACGTAGGGATGGTTTTGGTAGGGTCCATCATGGCGAGCTGTTCGCAGCACGAGTTCAGCGGTGACTCGCAGAAGATGCAGCAAAAGCCAATCGTTGAAAATCAAGAGACGGAGCTTGGCGGAGTAGATTCTCCCACTGTAACAGTCTCTGACAGCACGGTTAAAGTGACTGTTAGCGTTGATGGAGATGATGGATCGACAGTTGCAACACCAACGCCAACATCTACCTGTAGCGATCCATTTGCTGCAGTAACGGCCGACCCGGGAGAAACCGACAAGGTTATTACCAATCCACAACCGTCCTGCTTTAATTTTGTTTCAGCGGTTTGTGTTGGCGGTGGTGGTGGCGGCCAGGGAACTCGAGATGACGACAGCGGTGGTGGTGGAGGAGCTTTAGTCTGGTTTCATAACAAACCTTTCGTATCGTCTGATATCTACAAGGCCACTGCAGGCAGAGCTGGCACACCTGGCAACGACGGTGGTGCGAGTCACTTCAAAGTAAATGACGTCGCCTATATTGTGGCTGCTGGTGGCAAGCGCGGTGCAAATAGCGGCGGCGGTGCTGGCGGCAGGTTTACGATCACCAGCACGCGGGAAACCGGTGTGGAGTATGGCGGTGGTAACGGTGGAAATGGTGGTAAGTTCAGGTTAAACGGCGGACCCATATCTGCTGGGGGCGGCGGTGGTGCTGGAGGGTATGCTGGCAATGGTGGCAACGGTGCCAACAACGTTGAGCGGGGCAAAGGTAGTGCAGGTCTAGGTGGCGCTGGCGGCGGCGGCGGAGCAGGATGTGAGCAGGCAGGCAAAGGCGGGGGCGTAGGATTGTTTGGTAAAGGTAGTGACGGAGCTGGTGGTGGATTCTCTGGTCGTTGCAAGAGCGACGAGAGAGGAAAGACTGGTTTTCATGGAAGTCACTTTGAAGGCATTGCAGTTTATGGTGGTGGAGCCAGTGGACAGTCTGAGCGCGGCGTCATTCCAGCCGATCCAGGCAAATGCCGCATTGTCTTTTCGAAAGATAAGTGGAATTGGCTGAGCAGAACTCCTTAGTCCACTGACGAAAGGGCGTCCGGCATTCAGAAACTTAGCGCGCGGCTGAGATCTTCTAAGGTGGGCACTGTCGTTATTGATTGGGTAAGGGTTTGATCCTTCATCGCGTTATGACCTCCCCACCATATTTTACAGCTACTTGGCAGTTTAGCTTGCAGAACGTAAAGATAGCTTTCCTGACGCTTATCGCCAAACGGCTCATCGAGGGTCGTATTACCCACCAGAACGACATCGGCTTTAACGGCTCTTGCAGCATCCGCCAGTGAGTGCGCCGGCAAATTGGGACCAAAGTAATGGGGAATGTGCCCATGGTGAGCAATTAAAATAGCCGCAGCAAGAATACCGAATTCATGTAGGTCCCCATCACGGGTTGCAAGGCAAATGGATAAACCATGATCCTGATCTTTGCGCGTTAGAGCTCTCACAGCAATCGTGTTGCGAAGATTAAAAAGTACTTGCATCAATTGGGAGCGGAGGATGGAGGACAAAGCATGTTCCTGCGCAAAGTTGAACACACCCGATGCGACCTGATGACCAACTTCTCTGACAAGCGGAACCGCAAGACCTTTCAAAAATTGCATGGTGGACAAAAAGTTTCTGGCTGACTCAAGCTCAGCTTGAATCAAAACAAGTTCATAGTCGCGTAATGCGTTTAGGCAGCGGTTTAAAATAATCGATTCAGCGGTTTCAGTGGGCGAGACGTTTTGGGCTTCAGTAACGACGGATGACGACATGGAGGACAACACTTCGTTACTCAGTCCTGCGATGTGACTGATTTGATGACCAGACTTCACGAGGCTGGACAACAGACCAAGACGCTTGACGTCAGCCTCGGTATATTCGCGACGATTATTGGCCGTATTTCGACTTGGATCAAGGGCCTTGTAGCGACGTTCCCAAGCGCGGATCGTATGAGAATTCATGTCCACAAGTCTAGCGGCCGTCTTAATGCTGTACATTTTTCCTTCATTCATGGTCGTCATGATTCAAAACTCCACTATTTACCCTCAAGCGCACCAAAAAGCCTGGATTGCTCAATGTTAGTCAGTCGATCGAGACCAAGTGTTGTTTCAGAAATCGTTTCAGAATTTTGCTTTTCAACTCCGCGCATCATCATGCATAGATGTTGACCTTTGACTCGCACGGCCACCGCTCGCGGCTTGATAAGATCATTCAAGGCGTTAGCTACATCAGTTGTCAGATGCTCCTGGACCTGGAGCCTTCTTGCAAATAAATCAACCAGTCGTGGTATTTTGCTTAGTCCGATGATTTTGTCAGAAGGGTAGTAGGCTACGCTGACTTCACCCCAAAACGGCAGCATGTGATGTTCGCAAAGGCTGTAAAATTCAATTTTGTTGACACTGACGACGCCGCGGCTTTCGGTAGGAAAAACGCCTTCTCCCACGACTTGTTCCGGGGACGATTCATATCCAGAGAGTAGAAAATTTACAGCCTTGCCAAATCGTTCCGGGGTTTTCACCAAGCCAGCGCGCAGCGGATTCTCGTTTTTTGCAGACTCTATGATAAGGCGGCCAGCCACACCAAGCTTTTGAAGCCGAGTTAGTCCTGAGAACACATCTGGTAGTCGTTGTCCCAATTCTGGATTGAGGTCTTTGTTTGTAGGTCTCATGTCACTAGATCTCCTGTTGAGACGTTATCTGATAAAGATTGACGGGGCGCCTCAGAGTGGTGACCCGTGATTTCTTGCTGACTTAGCCTATCGGAGACGGTTTTGCTTAGTTCGGATAATAGCTCAGCAAAAGAGTTCTCTTGAAGCACCAGTGGTGTTCCGCTGTCCGAGGCAAGGCGGATGTCACGTGAGATCGGAATACTCGCTATGCATGATATTTTGCGGTCGTTGAGAAATGACTCAAAGGCGTCTCCGCCAAAAATGTCGTCTATGTGTCCACACGCGCTGCAAGAGTGGCTTGCCATGTTTTGTACTACGCCGAAAACGGGAACTCCGAGTGTCTCGAACATCGATATGGCTTTGTGTGCGTCGATAAGCGCCACATCTTGGGGCGTCGTCACGATTACAGAACCGCTCAGCGGAATGCGCTCTGCCAAAGTCAGCTGAACGTCACCGGTGCCTGGTGGTAGGTCAAGGACTAGTACATCTAAATCACCCCAAAGAACGTCGTAGCAAAGTTGCTCTATCGCCTTCGATACCATGGGGCCACGCCATATCACTGGTGACTTGGCGTCAGATAAAAGCCCAAAACTTACAATTTTTACGCCATGTCGTTCTTGGGGAACTAGCTTGCCGTTGCGGACGTCTAAAGTACCCGTTAGACCGAACATGAGTTGTGCAGACGGTCCGTAAACATCACAGTCCATAAGGCCAACTTTTAGACCTTGTTTTGCCAAGCCGGCAGCTAAATTACTCGATATCGTTGACTTGCCAACGCCACCTTTTCCTGAGGCGACGGCGATGATGTTTTTTGTTCCTGGGATGTTCTTTTTGTTGACGGCTATTCCGTAAGGGGTTTTTCTCGCTACGGGGGCTGGTTGGGCGCCAGCTGTTGCGCTGGATGCTTTGCGAAAGTAAATGCTAACGCCAGTCAGGTTCTCATGATCCAAATGGCGTAACAGGACTCTCTCGATGAATAGCTTTTGTCCAAGATTAAGGCCTGACGAATCAACGTGAACCTGTAGGCCACCTGATGCACCGGTTCGAACCTCCAGAACTCTAGCTCGCGTATCCTTGTGCTCTTTGTCGAAGAGGCCTGATTCCTCGTGTTGCGAAGCGACGATAAGCCCAGCTCTGGCGGACGTCGCAACGAGGTTTGCGAAAGCGTCCGATGTGGTATGGTCAGGTGTATCAGTAAAGTTGTGCAAGACGTTGGTCCTTTAAATCATCGGTCCAAATTTGTTCACGCAATATAGTTTTAGAGATTGAATTTGTCTAGGATTTGTCTTGGTTTTGTTGAATAAATTAAGGTTATTTACCTATAAATTTTGAAAATTATTAAAATACTTGTTGAAATATCGTTAGAATTTGAATAGAGTTCGCCGCCCAAACGCCAAAGATCGGCACAGACTGGCTTCCCCAAGCTGGTCACAAAGGAGAAGTGATCCCCATGATCAATGAAAGTCAGTTAAAACAGGCTGTTAAGAGCCCTGATGCGCCAGGCCGAGAGACCTCTGATATCCAGCACCCCGCGGACGTCAGCTCCGGCTCTTTTGAGTCGATGGGGTTATCTGACGAGATTCTGAGAGGGATCAAGGAAGCCGGATTTGTGACCCCAAGTCCGATTCAGGCGAAGGCCATTCCCCCGGCGTTGGCAGGTAGAGATCTTATTGGCCAGGCCCAAACTGGCACGGGGAAAACGGCGGCCTTTGGTTTGCCGTCGATGATGCACCTAAAGAACAATAAGTCGGTTGAGATTTTGGTATTAACCCCGACTCGTGAGCTTGCGATCCAAGTTAGTGATGAGCTGTTTAAGCTTGGTAAATTTGCAAACGTGAAGACGGTCCCTGTGGTTGGGGGTCAAGGATATCTGCGTCAAGTGGAGCTGATCAATCGAGGGTCCCAGGTCGTGGTTGCGACCCCCGGACGGCTAATGGATCACTTGCGTGAGGGACGACTAAAAAGATTTACGCCGCATATCGTCGTGTTGGATGAAGCTGATGAGATGCTGGATCGTGGTTTTATTGACGATATTCGTCACATTATGTCACTCATGCCTTCGGAAAGGCAAACATTGCTATTCTCGGCCACGATGCCACCAGAAATCAAAGCGCTTACGCGTGAATTTATGCGTGATCCGATTCATATTCAATTGAATGCATCTCAACAAACAAATGTGGATATCGAACAGCGTTTAGTCGTGATGCGTGGTCATGAGAGGGAATCTGCTCTCGTAAGGATTCTGGAGGTAGAGGCTCCTGAAAAAGCCATTATATTTTGTCGCACTAAACGTGATGTTGATGAATTACATAGCGCTTTGACCACCAGAGGTGTCGCCGTGAAGGCCATTCATGGTGACATGTCGCAGGCTGTTCGAAATCAGGCCGTTCAGTCTTTAAAGGATGGGCGTGCTAGGATCATTATTGCAACAGATGTTGCCGCACGCGGTATTGATATTCCTAACGTGACGCATGTGATTAATTTTAACGTGCCTGAAAATCGTGAACGATATATCCACCGTATCGGTCGAACCGGCAGAGCCGGCAAACGCGGATTGGCAATAACCATGGCGACCCCATCGGAAGTTCGCGGCAGTGATGTTTTTTCGGGTGACCGATCAGAAGAGTTCGTTGTCTCGGAAGTTCCGACGAGGCGTGACGTCAAATTTAGCATTGAGAAAGAGCTGATATCGAAAGTGGAGACGCTTCGTGTCCGAATTGATCTCGCAGACCTTGCTAACCAATTGGCTAGTAAATTTACGTCTGAAGACTTGGCGCAGCGTCTGGTGTCAATCCTCGCTCAGGGTCGACAAGTGTCAGGAGATGACCGCATTGGAGTCGGCGCGGAAGAGGCTCGTAGGCTTCTTAAAGGTCAGGGCCGTGGTCCAAGATTCGCATCAAGCCCCGATAGAAGTCGTCAGCACCGTGGTGGCTTTAGGGTTAACAACCCCTCTAAAAACGGCGGCTCAGGGTATGAACGGAAGCCCGGGAAATGGCCACGCAAAGGAGCTACGGCTGATCGGGGAGGCCCTGGATCATGGCGCCGCAAAGATGCCCCGTCTGACAGAAGTCTACGCTTTTAAATGTTGAGATGAAGTTTCATTTATCTTAGCATTCCCAATATGAAACAGGTCAAAATATACACGACCAAAATCTGTCCATACTGCGAGGCTGCAAAGCGCTTGTTCAAGTCATTGGGTGTAGCCTATGAGGAGATTTCCCTCGAGGGTCGTCCTGAGGAAAGAACTCGACTTTCTGCCGAAAACGGCGGTTGGCGGACAGTTCCCATGATCTTTGTGGGTGAGAGATTCATCGGCGGCTTCGATGACGCCAAGAAGCTTCACGAGCGTGGGGAATTAATGCCGATCATCACGGGTTCCATGCCGTGAGCGGAGTGTCTTCTGCTGCTATAAACGTAACTCTTTTGCTGCTCGCCATGGGAGCAACTGTCGCTTGGCTGCGAGATCAAAGCAATAAAAATACCTCTGAACCTAACGAGGTGCCTGCACCAACCGTAAAATCAGCACCGGTACTCGAAGCTCCAAAGGAGCCGTTCGACGAGGTCGAAATGGCGCAGTATCGTCAGATTATCGTTAGTCATTCGACCGGTGACTTTTCCGGAGCGGTATCATTAATGGACCGCCTACTCGACAATCACAAAATCAGCGAAAATTTTAGAGAGTGGCTCATCCGACAAAAGCCCATTCTCTTGACAAGCTTGGCTTGGACCAAAATTAAAAGCCAAGACTGCGACGATGCGGTGAAGATATTTTACCGAGCGCTGGCAATCTCGCCAGTTATCGAGGCTCAAAAGGGTATTGGTTACTGTTTACGAGTTATGAAGAACTGGCCCGAGGCCGCCAGTTATCTTGCGTTGTACGTATTAGCAAAACCTGCAGATATTGAGGGTCGACTTATGTACGCCGACACCCTTGAGTCACTCGGACGCTACGATGAAGCGGTAAGTATTTTAGAGGGCGCACCGACACTGGCCGAGGCAACGTCAGAAATGAAAGAACTAGCCAAACAGCGCCTGACTGCGATGAGGGCGAAAGCAAAAAGTGGGGCGGGTCAAAAAACAGAGCGCAGTGAAAACTTCTTTGTGAGTTATCACGAGGACTCTCATGACGGCATTCTGAAACAGGTGCTGGAGATACTTGAGGCTGGAATGAGTGAGTACTCGTCCCTGCTGGGCGTAACTCCACCCGCAAACCCGATCGAAGTCATTCTTTATCGTAAGGAAGATTTTGTTGATGTGATCCCAGGTGGACCGGGTTGGGCGGAGGGTGCGTTTGACGGGCGCATGCGTGTTCCCGTATCGCCAGATATGCTCGGAGACGTAAACGGTCGTTTGGCGATCATACTGCGGCATGAGCTATCGCATGCGGTGCTGTCCAATAGAAGTGGCGGCAGGCCTTGGCCCACCTGGTTTGATGAGGGTCTCGCCCAATACTTAGCGTGCCGAGGTCGAACGTGTGAATCGTTCAAATTTCCAGCCAAACTCAGTTCATTCAGCACAGTTGCCAGGCTTACTCATCCATTCGTCACGCTGGACGACATCGATGCCAGCACGGCCTATCTTCATAGTCTTTACATCGTTCAAGGTATTTTTAGATCTAAAGGTGATGCGTGGCTTGACCTGCTTTCCAACCGGCTGCCAGCTAGTGGGCCCGTAACGTCAGACTTCATCGCGGAGACGCTTGGATGGTCATCGTTTGATGAGCTTTGGGGTTTGGCTGGCGAGCGGTGGAGCCAAAAGCTCCAGCCTTAAAATAAAATAACGGATCTAATACTTTTTCCCTCGTGCATGTAGTCGAAGGCTTTGTTGATGTCCTCAAGCGGCATGGTGTAGGTGATCATCTCGTCAATTTTTATCGAACCCTGCATATAATCATCGACGTATTTTGGTAGTTCACTTCGGCCTTTGACGCCGCCGAACGCGCTACCTTTCCAGACCCGACCAGTGACAAGCTGAAACGGCCTGGTCGATATTTCCTGTCCAGCACCTGCGACTCCGATCACAATCGACTGCCCCCAACCGCGGTGGGCACATTCAAGTGCCGCGCGCATCAAAGACACATTACCCACACATTCAAATGAGTAATCAACGCCCCATTCAGTCATCTCGACGATGACTTGCTGGATCGGACGATCGATTTTTTGTGGATTTAAAAAGTCCGTTGCCCCAAATTTTTGGGCTAAGGGCCACTTGGAGTCATTGATGTCGACCCCGATAATTCTTGAGGCGCCCGCCATGCGCGCTCCCTGAATCACGGATAGTCCGATGCCTCCGAGTCCAAAAACAGCCACTGTGGCTCCCTTCTCAACACGAGCGGTATTCAAAACGGCGCCGATGCCAGTAGTGACACCACACCCTAGAAGGCAAACTTTGTCCAATGGCGCATTAGGGTTAATTTTTGCCAGGGCGATTTCTGGTAGGACCGTATATTCAGCAAATGTGGAGCACCCCATATAGTGATGTATTGGTTTCCCGTTTTTTGAGAATCTGGAGCTTCCATCTGGCATCAGCCCTTTTCCCTGAGTCGATCTGATCTTGACGCAAAGATTTGTTTTACCGGAAAGGCAAAACTTACAGCTCCCGCATTCAGGCGTGTAGAGAGGAATGACGTGATCGCCTTTTTTTAAAGATTTCACTCCGGGACCAATGGCCTCGACGATACCGCCGCCTTCGTGGCCAAGTATGACCGGAAATAAACCTTCCGGGTCCTTCCCGGATAGCGTGTAGGCATCCGTATGACATACGCCGGTGGCGATCATTTTTACGAGGACCTCGCCCTGACGCGGCTCCTCTAAATCAACGTCTTCCACGCTTAAAGGTTGTCCTGCTTTCCAGGCGACAGCGGCTTTAATTTTCATCTGGTTCCTCATCATGGACGTTTTACGTCCTCAAGGGATAGCTAGTTTTATTAAAAAAATCAAGAATATAAGACACTTGGAGTAAGTGGGGTCGTTGTGCTTATAACTCATGCACAACGGCTGCCGCTCGCTCTCGGCGATCGTGTTGTCATTAATCGGGTGGCAAATTTACGCTTATGTTTGTAAGCTACCGTCTACTGTGATTGGCAATCGATAAATAGTTAAAAGATTCTATATGAGACGATAGGGGTGCACATGAGTGAAGTTTTAGTTGTTGCGAGCAAAGTAAAAGCGCTAATCAAAAAGCATTCTGATATGAACACGTCCGCAAGCGTTATGGATGCTTTGTCCAAGATCGTAGAGCGCGAAGTATCACGGGCTATCGAACGTGCAAAAGCCGATAAAAGAAAAACAGTGATGGATCGGGACTTTGAAGGGTGAGTAAATCCGAGAGCTGCGTTAGGCAGTTCGCCGGATGTAAATCATAGCTTTGTCGTCGGCATGGACTGCGTCCTTGCCGATTTCATTTATGAGGGCGAATAATTCGTCTGGGCTAATAAGAATTCGCTGCGGTTGCTTCGAAAGTGTGCGGATGAGCTTACTTATTGGACGAGAACCCTCCAGGCACCCATCACTAAAAGAGAAAACAAAGTCTCCAACATCTAGTTTGATCGTGGTGATATCCACACTAATTTGATCGACAGCACCAAGAGCTTGGCCACGGGCAGCAATGAGTTTAGCTCCAGAATTATTGACGTGGACCCATCCAGCCATGCCGTGGACTGCAATCAATGTGGTGCCATCGTCTTCCATTTGTGCAGCGCAAACAGCTGAACCGACATTGCCGCGGAATAGATTATAAAGATGGATATTGAGTTCCTTGATGGTTGAGTCTAGTGGGGATGGTTCAAAATCTTTTTTACGAAGGAGGCTTACGATCGCTGCGACAGCCAGAGCTGCTGCGGGCCCTTTACCCGTAACGTCGCCCAAGAAAAATCGGGTTTTGTGGTGTCTTCCATCGCTCAAAAAAATCCAATCGCCGGCCAGCCTTTCTGCCGAAATATATTTGCAAGCCCAAGCGGTCGTCTCTCGAGAACCAGTCATCTGGTTTGGCAAAAGCGTTGACTGCACGGTTTGTGCGAGCTCAAGCCGATCATCTAGGTTTTGCAGCTGACTCTCTAAGTAGCGTTGATTCGCATGTTGAACGGCCATTTCGATGCCAGAGACGGATGCAATAAATACGAACAGTATGAGATCAAAGACCCACGTTAGACCGACGATGTGGGTGGAGATCGAAAAATTAAAAGTATCTGCGACAAGACGAGCGAGATCGAAAAAGGCTAGCGTACAGCCAATGAGAAGAATTCCACTGAAAACCAGCGCAATCCTCGACCTGACGAGTGACTTTGATGACTTTGAAAGTAGTCCCGCCATCGAAATAGCGACAAATAGAGAGAACAAGTAAACCGCAGGCTTCAAAATGATCGCAAGTACATCGAGACAAGTGGTTGCGGTTTTGTAGTCAAGCACGGTGAAGCACGCCACATTGAGTGATGTTATTGCTATAAACAGAGCGCTGGTAAATCGATCAGCGCGCGGAAGGTCGAGCCTAAAGAAAGCATAGATAAAGCGCGCCATTAGCATGAGGCTATAGTTGCGCGCCATAAGTGCTAATAGCTCGGTGGTATGTCCGCTCAGTCCGAGCCCTGACGAGTAACTGGACCTCATGTAGAGTTCGACGCTTGATGTTAGACCAAAGAGCAAAAACCACATAATCTCTTGGTTACGACGAACGAACATGAAAAGCATGGCAAATACGACGCAGAAAGATAGCTTTGGTAGGAGGTATAAAAGCTGGAGGCTGGTCGCATTATCATGCGCAAAGTATGCCAAAGGAGCGAGCGAATCTCGCGGTCCGATGACAAGGTCGCCACGATTTGATATTCCCTGATAGGGTAGATCACCTGCTTGCACCTTGATTGCGATGGAAACGGTTCCGTCGGGTCGAATGAATTGACGCGGTATGGGAGCTAGCATCGTTTCACGGCTGCCTTGAAACACCAATTGATTATTAAGATACAGATCCCATGACTTCGCGAAGATGATAATGCTGTGTAAGCTGATGGGCTCTTTCTCGCTGCGCTGAATCAGTGGCTCAGGTATTTTGATAAGTGCTCGGTAAAAAATCGGCTCCCCAGACGACCATTCACTCAGCGGAAACTCTCGCATAGGTAGAATTTCTTGGCGGCGAAAGTAATTTGACGGCGTGGATTCACTTCTGTAGCATTCGTCATTTTGACAACCAAGACTTTTTCCATAGTGAACGTCCCATTGGATTTTTTCTTTTGTTAGATTAAAGACCTCGGGTGATGAGTAAACGCTCGGCGGCCACTCGCCGTACTCCAGGAGGCGGCTTGTAAAAAATGCCGCACCGAGTATTAGACAGGCAAGAGCCAGCAGCAGTCCGGGTATGTCTGAGACTTTCGATTTTATGTTGTGCTTGTGAGCATCCTCGGAATCAGCGACAGCCTGCTCAATTAGACGATAGCCCGGAACATAGTCAGCTTCAGCGATCCGTGCTGTCACCTTGTCGATAGATTTTTTTATCGCGTCCTTGCGTCCCATGGGCCCTCAGTTTTATTTGCCGACCACCTTATTGAGCTCCTCGACCAGCCAAACACGTAACGATCCTATTTTTGAGTCTCTGGCTGATTGGTAATTTAATGTGCTGTAGCCAATTCCGTCTTTATCAGACGTATACAAGTAGCCTATTCTTGCTTCAGGAGTGTCTGCGAGACCTTGGGCTAAAGCGCCAATATCGGAATTACAGGACTCAAGAAATACAACGTTAAAGAACATGTCATGATTTGAACTCAGTAAGATCTGCAGCAGATGCTCTTTTGAAATACCAGCAGCCCTGATGTCTCGGGCCTCAATGGCCGTGGGGCCGTCAACGCCGCCTTTTTCAATCGAGGCGACGTCAACATCTGGAGACGACAATCCGCCCTTGTCGAGTCCGCCCTTGTCGAGTCCGGCCTTGTCGAGTCCGCCCTTGTCGAATCCGGCTTTATCGAACCCGGCTTTATCGAACCCGGCTTTATCGAACCCGGCTTTATCGAACCCAGCTTTATCGAACCCAGCTTTATCGAACCCAGCTTTATCGAACCCAGCTTTGTCTAGCCCTGCTTTGTCCAGCCCCGCTTTGTCAAGCATGGCGATCGGTCTTCTAGCTGGTCTTGATTTAAAGTATTTTGCGATAAATTTTCCGGTGACGAGTGAGGATTCGAACGCCACTTTTGAAGTCACCGCCAATTCCGCGTTACCGTGTGACTTAATAACCAGAGAGTACTCATGTTGGTCGGTTGGAAAGAGCTTCCGTACCATCTCAAGGCTGACTTGAAGTATTTCAGGGTGCGAGAGTGGGCTTGATTCATACAGTTTATTTGTTTTTATTCTGTCATAAACAGCTAAAATAGGCTGTATGAGCGCTTCAGGTACTCTTTGCTCCCTTTCATTAATCGGGCAATACCAGAATCGTTTATTAACGATGCTTGAGTTATTGATAATCACGACACCAGAGGGAAGGCCGGTAGTCGCATTACAAATCCCAATTTTTATGTCGGCGATGTCAGTGGCCAGGGCAGTCGTATGCGCATCCCAGTCTTTATCAAACAGAGATTTAGCGTGTTTAATGATATCCTGTCGATCTGGGAGCAACGCCGCGGCTTCATCGAAGCTTTTTAATATGGCAGTTTTTTCAGACAAAAATGTCGTGGTATTAACGGGATTGTTGGAGACGTGAATAAGGACTTGGGATTTGCGTGGGTCTCTCGTTTTTTCGCCAACGAGCAGACCTTCATTTACAGCCTTGTCTCGTGCAGGTTCGCTAAATTTACAAGAGGATAAGCTAAGACCAATAAGGCTTATGCTAACCAAGGTATGACATGCAAACTTGCTCATAAGGAGTCCTCCCCCAGAACGTTTTTCAATGGTGCTCATCATGGACATTATCGGCTCTGCTATAAAAATAATTTAGAAAACATAAAAAAATATAATAAAAACAGGTATTTAGATTTTAAATTAAGGGATTTTGTTTAGTCGTCGCGTCGAGGCCGCTTTGCGTGCTGCCGTCCAAAGGTCCTAGCGATCAGGCATGATAGAATATGGATCTGCCTTACCGGCAACGTGGCGGATGACTATGTGTTTAAGTCTTGGGCTGACAACTGCAGCGTCGCCCAGAGAGGTGAAATATATGAAAGCATTCAGCATAATAGCGACGATATTGGTTATGACGCTTTTTGGCTCCTCTGCGGCATGGGCAGTCACCATACTATGTCTTGGGGATTCATTGACGGAAGGGTACGGGGTTGCCAAAACTGAGGCGTGGCCAGCGGTAGCGGAAAAGCAGCTTCGTGACAAGAAACTTGATGTGACGTTTGTCAATGCTGGCATTAGCGGCTCAACAACCGCTAGTGCTCAGTCGCGTTTGAAGTGGCATTTCAAATCGAAACAAAAGTTTGATTGGATGATTCTGGCGCTAGGAGCCAATGATGGGCTTCGCGGTCAAGATATTAAGGGTATCAAAAAAAACTTGGTAATTGCCGTTGAGGCGGCTCGTAAAGCTGGTGTTAAAAAGGTGATTTTGGCTGGGATGCGGATTCCGACCAACTATGGTTCAGCTTACGCACGTGATTTTGAAAAAATATACCCTGACATTTCCAAAGACATGAGTCTGCCACTTATTCCGTTTCTCTTGGATGGAGTTGCGGCTAAACCTGAGTTCAATCTGCCCGATGGGATTCATCCCAATGCTCGCGGGCATCAAATAGTTGCCGGATTGGTTGCAAAGTTTGTGGAGGCGCAACTATGAATAGACACTCTACACGGGATTCTGGACAGTCACAGGATCGTCAGTCAATGATTCTGATGGGGCGCGAACTGAGGAAGTCCTGGCCAGTTCCAGGCGGTCGCCTAGAGGTCTTAAAGGGCTTAGATATTTCGCTAACTGCCGGCGAAACGTTGGCAATCATCGGACCAAGTGGCAGTGGAAAGTCGACTCTTTTAAGTATTTTGGGCACTCTTGATCGTCCCACGTCTGGCGAGCTCATTATTGGTCAAACCAAAACGGCAAGCCTGTCAGATCATGAATTGGCTCGGTGGCGAGGACGATCTCTTGGCATTGTTTTTCAGCAATTTCATTTAATGCCGTCTCTCACGGCGGCAGAAAATGTAGCCTTGCCTCTTGAGATTGCAGGAGACGGCGAGGCTTGGGAAAAAGCTATTGAGGCATTAAATGAGGTTGGGCTTAAGGAGCGCAGTAAGCATTTGCCGCGCGAATTAAGTGGCGGCGAGTGTCAACGTGTGGCCATCGCCAGGGCCCTCGTTACAAGACCGCAATTACTTCTAGCCGATGAACCAAGCGGCAGTCTTGATCCACATACCGGTGAGCAAATTGCGAGTTTGATTTTTGACCTAGCTGCGAAGCACCATATGGCCATGATTCTTGTGACACATAACATGGACCTCGCACGCAGGTGTGCTCGAGTTTTAAGAATGCATGACGGACGCTTAGTTGAGTCTTGACCAGGGGCCATGTTACTGAAGGGTTATTGGCGTGTCCAAATCATATTTAGTTAAGTTTTTTCGCATGGCGAGTTTAGTTGTAAAACTTTCGTTTCGTCAGCTGCGTTCTGAAAAATATTTTGCGATCGCTATGACCGTGAATATGGCATTGGGCTTAATTGGCTATTTGACCGTAGACGGATTTAACAAGTCGTTTCTTCGCGAGATAAGTGCCAGAACTAGGCAGATCGCGGGTGGTGACTTGGTTGTTTCTGCCAGGCGACCTTGGACTGAGAGACAACTCGAGATTTTATCTGAAAAAATACCGCCCGGATCTACTCAGGCGGAAGAAGTGTCCATGGTCTCGATGATCTCTTTTGGTCAGAAGTCGAGACTTATTGATTTAAGATTTGTTAGTAACACGTACCCGCTCTACCAAGGCCTTGAATTGAAAGATAGAGGTCTATTGCCGGTTGGTAGTGGTCATGAGTTAGCTGCGAACCAAGTTTGGATTTATAGTGAGTTACAAAGCCAGCTTGGTCTAGCCGTCGGAAGCCGTGTGCGTATTGGAGAGGCAGAGTTTTTAGTTTCGGGTTTGATTGCAGATGATCCAAGTTCCGGGTCTGGAAGTTTTAGTTTTGCTCCGCGCGTCTATCTTCCCTTAGCAGCAGCACAGTCCACTAATCTTCTGGGTGTTGGTAGTCGATCCATGTATATACTTCGATATAAGCTGCCACCCGGTAGTGATGCTGAAGACCTTGCAGTTCGACTAAAAAAGGCATTTTCTGAGGCTTTTCCCGGCGAAGATATAAGGGCTAGATCACACGCTCAGTCAAGCCAAGAGACCCAGAGACTCTATGCTTACCTCAACGACTACCTTTTGCTCATATCACTCGTTTCGCTATATCTAGCAGCCCTGGGTTTTGCTTATTTGGTTAAATCACACCTTGATTCATCTATTGTCGAGATGGCCATCGTCTCATCTCTGGGTGGTTCTCGACTCATTAGTTACGGCGTTTATTTGCTTCAGTGCTTGATTCTCGGTTTTTTCGCGATTTTTTGCGCTACGGTTTTATCAGCTGGGCTTTTACCGCTACTGGCCGTGGTTATGAAGCCGTTTGCAGGTGGTTTGGATGGTCTAAACGTATCAGTGTTGTCAGGTCTTAGAGCTGGCGGGATGTGTGTCTTGGCTGGAACTCTACTCAGCCTGCCAAGACTTCTAAAGTTATGGTCTCTCAATCCATCATTTCTATTTCATGAGTCAGTGCAGGCTGGTGACGTAAAGCCTTCTAGGGCGTGGCTTGGGGTCATTCCAGCAATTTTGGTGCTATGGTTGTCCGCAGTTCTTGAGTCAAGGTCCCTAAACACAGGCAGCGTCTTTGCTGGCCTGTTTGTTGGTCTTGCCGCAGTATTGATATTAGCCTCTATTCCACTTTCAGCCATGGCGTTACGATTGTCTGCCGTTCCCGGATACAGCTGGATGCTGTCTTTATCCCTTCGTTTGCTTAGTCGAAGTCGCGTTGCAACCATTAGCACATTTGTGGCTCTTGCTATTGGTGCTACGTTAATTAATCTCATACCGCAACTTCGCTCCGTCATATCCCGCGAGGTCACGAGGCCGGACACTAACCTGCCGCAGTTATTTATGTTTGATATTCAAGATGAGCAGGTTGAGGATGTGCGTAACTATTTTGAGTCGAAGGGGGCGAGAATCACGTCGCTTGAGCCGATGGTCCGCGCGCGTCTGGAGAGCATCAACGATGAGCCGGCCAGTGCGCGAAAAATGAATTTTGAGGGGGAGCGCGAAGAACAGCAGCGTGATGCTCTCCAGTCAAGGACCCAAAATCTCTCGTCTAGATCAAAATTAAGTGCCGCGGAAGTATTGGATAAGGGCGAATTTATATCGACGCCGTTTACTGGTGAGGGACTACCTGCTTTATCTATCGAAGAAGGTTTTGGTCGACGGGTGGGTGTTGGTATTGGTGATCGTATGACGTTTGATGTTATGGGCGTATCCGTAGAAGGTGTCGTGACAAGTCTTCGCCGTGTGCGTTGGACATCGTTTGAGCCGAATTTTATGATCCTAGTCCAGCCCGGCGTCTTGGACGAGGCTCCTAAAATGTGGGTCGGTAGTGTCTCGAATCTTTCTGAAGCTAGCTTGGATGATGCCATTTCCGGCATCGTTGCCATACATTCAAATATCAGCGTCGTGGATGTTAAGGCATCGATTAAGCGTCTACTGGTGCTTATTGACAAGATCAGTGCAGCAGTGGCTGTCGTGGCTTGGTTGTCACTTCTTGGGGGCTTTGGCGTATTATTTGCTATTGCACACGCTAGATCTACTGAGCGAGAGCATTCCATGGGTCTTTTGAAAGTTCTGGGTGCTACGCCGCAGGGCGCTCAGATGAGTGCTTTGCTTGAATATTCGTTGATTGCTGTTTTTGCGGTTATTTTTGGTGTGGGGCTGAGTTTGATTATAAGCTGGACGATCGCCGTATATATATTAAAGGCTCCGTGGGGTGTGGTGGAAATGCGCTCGATATTTAATGGGCTTGTTTTGCTACCCATAACAGTATTTATTGCCTGGCTCACAACTAGGAAGGCTGTGAGGACGGATATTTTAAAACTGCTTGGATGACAGTGCTTTTTATTTTCAGCTCAGATATGTTTTTCAAGAGAGGCGCATATGATCGAAGATAAAGTTTTGTCCGCATCTCAAGCTGGTCGCAAGTTCGAGTGGATCGACGTGCAAGCGCCAACTCACGAAGATTTAAGTGCTCTTGCGGCCAAGTATCGTCTTCCCTTTCACGCAGTGACAGACTGCTTAGAGCCAGAGCACTTCCCTAAGTTTGAATCATTTGGATCTCTAAATTTTCTTATCGTTAGATCTTATGATGCTAGTGCATCCATTGATTGCGACACAGTCCAGGAGCTCACACGTAAAATAGCTATTTTTGAATCAAGTGATTTCGTTTTGACGATTCATAGAAGTGATATCCCAAGTTTTAGTGCGCTAAAAGACGATTGGAGACGTAAAGCTAAGGATGGGCAGGTTTGTCTTCCTGATCAGATTTTACTCGCCATCCTAAACCACGCAGTTCAGTCTTATCAAAAACCTGCAGAGATTAATCGGGATCTTCTTGAGGGTTTTGAACGAAAGGTTTTCCGCCATGATGGCGATACGTTTGAGGAGGGGTACTTCCTTAAGAGACGGGCGAGTGCCATTAAGCGAATGCTTCGAATGACTGTTGATATGCTCCCCAGACTATCAAGTCAGTACCCAGAGGACGCCAGCCTTATTCAAGACGTTAAAGAAAATGGGGACCGCCTTTATGCCCATGTAGAAGAATTTTATGACAATGTGACGAGTCTGGTGGGCTTACAGTTAGCCCTTTCAAACCACCGATTGACAGTCGCCAGTTTTAAGACAAACGAAGTCATGCGTATTTTGACGATTTTTAGCGTGTTTTTTATGCCGCTGAATTTAATTACAGGTATTTACGGGATGAATTTTGAAAACATGCCGGAGTTGAAGTGGCCTCACGGTTATTACGGAGCAATTGCCGTGATGATTGTGATGACTCTGACGATCATGATTTATTTCAAACGAAAAGGTGTTCTCGATCCTTCGCGCGAGGCTAATGCTGAGAATTTTTAATGTTTTGGCGCTAGCCTAATGTGCTTTCGTCCCATGATAAGGCCAAAAATAACGATGAGACATAGCCACTGGCCAAGGGTTAACCCTGCGATAAATCCAATCTGGGGATCAGGCTCTCGAAAGAACTCCACGCAAAATCGCGCCCCAGAATATAGTCCCAGAAATCCAAACGACAGCCAGCCCTTGTGGGCTGCTAATCTATGTCTCATCACAAAAAGAATCCCACCTACAAGTAAGCCTTCCGCGCAAGCAGCGTAAAGCTGTGACGGATGCCTGGGGGCATCAGCGAATGGTCCCGGAAATATAACAGCCCAAGGGACGTCTGTGATTCGGCCCGGTAACTCGCCATTAATAAAGTTTGCAATCCGTCCAAAAAACAAAACAAAAGGCACCCATAAGGCTACGGGGTCCGTGATTGTAAAGACGCTGATTTTGAATCGCCTGGCAGTCAGTAGTGCAGTAATAGCCAGACCGATAAACCCACCGTGAAAACTCATACCGCCATTCCATATGGCTGGTATCTGAGACGGGTTATCTAAGTAGTACGACAAATTATAGAACAGTACGTACCCAAGTCGAGCTCCCACGATAAGTGCAATCCATCCCCAAAACGAAAAAAAGCGGTAGGCGGTCAGTATTTTTGGGAGGTCTTCTTGCGGAGTTTTTTTCTCGAGCCAGCGCTGGCCCATCTGATCAATCCAAATCCAGCCAAACACGTAAACAAGCCAGTACCAGGGCAGGGCAAAATCGCCCATTTTTATGGCATAAGGGCTGATGTCATGCTTGTACCAGTTGGACGTTACGTCTGGACTCATTTAATGCATTCTCGCTCGTTTTTCTGAGTGTTCTGTGGAGCTCTTAGTATTCTAGCACAGCAGCTCTCGTAACAAATAAATTTAAGGCTATGCCCCAACAAAACGAATTGCGGTTGTATTTGAATTCTGAAAGACTTGATCTTGAATCTTCAAGATCAACGTCCATCAAGGCTGTAACGTTTGCAATCCAGTCATTCCACTTCGAACAATAGTCTTATGAACCAGGTTACCTGGGTGGAGCTTCACGGCCACAGGGTCGCCGTCTGGGATGCCCGCCTCCAACCAAGTATGAGTGACCTTGAGGGCCTAGTGTCTTCTGAGGCGCGCAGTAAATCACAAGGTATGCCACATGATGGTAGACGACGTGAGTGGCTGGCATCCAGAGCGTTATCAAATTTTTTAATTGGCCGTGAGCCCGGGGAAACGGCGATTGGCTACCCCTTGTGGCCTCAGGGTTGGTCGGGAAGCATCACCCACAAAGGTGGTCACGTGGGTCTTTGGGTCATGCAGCATGCTTTTTTTCATGGTGGCGTCGATCTAGAGTTACTGCGGGATTTTGAGCCAGGTCTTGCCGAAAAGATCATGAGCGAGAAGGAAATGAGTCTTGCATCGAGATTTATCTCTGAGGGTGCGGGTTCATTAGTGTTCGCGGCCAAAGAAGCCATTTACAAAGCCCTGTGCCCACTAGTTGGTCGCAAATTCTATTTTGAAGCCGTCTACCTTGACGAGGTATCTGGAGGTAGCGGCCAGCATCTTTTGCGCTTTGTGGTCACAGAGACTTTGAGTGAGCGTGTAAAAGGTGGCGCCGATGTCGTGGTCTCCGCTAAAGCCATAAAACTAGACGGAGTAAAGCACTGGTTGGCTCTGGCTCTATTTAGATAGTTTAGCCGTGACCACGCGTCACTAATTTAGATAAGGATCCAGCCGTGTTTATCCGTAAATTATTTTTAATGTTCATATTGCTCGCGGCTTGTGTGACACCGCCGCCAGTCGTCAATCCTCCGATTAAATTATTTTCATCTGAAGTCCACCAAATCCCAAGAGACGAGCAAATTCGTATGTCGCCGGATGGAGCGGTTGCGAGCGCGCACCCCTTAGCATCCCTTGCCGGTGCCAGTATGTTAAAGCGCGGCGGGAATGCCGTGGATGCGGCTGTGGCGGCGTCATTCGTGATTTCAGTCGTACGTCCTCAAAGTACTGGGATCGGGGGAGGGGGCTTTTTACTTTTTCACGATGCAGATAAGGCCAAACAAAAAGTTTTTGATTTTAGGGAAAGAGCCCCCGGTCGTGCGACAGTCGATATGTTTTTGGCGAAAAATGGTGACTACAAGGATCTAAAGTTTGATGGGATTAAAATTCCAAATCCCGCCGTGGACGGGCATTTATCAGTTGCTGTGCCAGGGCTGGTAAAGGGGATTTTAGAGGTCCATGAACGCTACGGGAAACTTGATCGGCAAACAGTCATGGCTCCGGCAATAGACATTGCTGAAAAGGGGTTTGACGTCTATCCAGCCTTGGCCCGTGACATTAGAAGTCGGGAGAGTGTTCTTAAAATTTTCCCGGCTAGTCGCAAGATTTTTCTCCCGAAAGGTCAGCCGTTAAAGGCGGGGGATAGGTTGATACAAAAGGATTTGGCGGCCACCTTAAAAGCAATATCCCGCCTAGGTAGTGCGGCTTTTTATGAAGGTGAGATCGCCCAGAAGATCATAGCCGAGATAAAAAAAGGCCAAGGTATCCTCTCTGCTGCTGACTTAAAGGCCTACAAGATGATTGAGCGTATTCCGGTGTCGGGCCACTATCGTAAAAGCCGTATTGTATCGATGCCACCACCGTCGTCTGGTGGTACCCACATTATCGAGATGCTCAATATGCTAGAACCCTATGACCTCTCAAAAATGAATCCAAGGGGGTCAGAGTATCTGCATCTTTTGACTGAAGTTATGAGACGTGCCTTTGCCGACAGGGCGCAAGAGATGGGGGATTCTGATTTCGTGGATGTACCCGTGGCTCGACTGACATCTAAGAAACATGCTTTAAAATTGATGGAGTCTTTTAATACAGAGCAGGCCACAGACTCTGGCCTATTTAAAAAAGTGGCCTCGACTGGTGAGTCACCGTCGACGACTCATATTAGTGTGATTGACAAGTGGGGTAATGCCGTTGCAACAACCCAAACGGTTAATTATTCCTTTGGAAGTTGCGTAGTCGCAGACGGTACGGGAATTATTTTAAACGATGAGATGGATGATTTTACCACGAAGCCTGGCGCTCAAAACGTGTTTGGGCTCGTCACTGGAGATAAAAATAATATCAAGCCTTGGAAGACTCCGCTGTCTAGTATGTCTCCGACGTTTGTTTTTGATGAGTCGGGCAAACCATTGATGGTCACAGGATCCCCGGGTGGGCCTAGGATTATTAATGCCACATTACAGTCCATCATCAATATCGTAGATTTTAAAATGTCACCTTTAGAAGCGGTGCATGCGACACGAATCCATCATCAATGGATGCCTGATAAGATCTACTACGAGCGTGACAGTCTGGACCCCGACGTCTTAGCCCGTCTGTCTCAGATGGGGCATAAGCTCGACAAAATGGAGGCCATCGGTGACGTGCAGGCGGTCGTAGTCGGTGCTGACGGCGCAAAGATCGGTGTCAGTGATAGTCGTGGCGATGGTCAGCCTGCGGTGCCGTGAGTCACGTACAGTAGCGCCAGTGACCAGTGTTTTAATTGAGTCGCTCTGTTAGCAATCAAGATAACATCTGGGATCGTTGAGCTAATTACATTAGATATTTTCTTTAAAACTAATGTTTTAATGCACTTAGTCAGAATGCGTCGTGTGTACTCGGCGGAAATCTAGTCGTCATAAGAGTGCAAAAGATATAGCTGGGCGTTCCTGATTTTGCTATTTGACGCCCGCCATACCCTGGGCTAAGTATCCCAATTAAACTGATCAGAACCACGAAGAGAAAACTGTCAGCCATTTGGCTAGAAAAGGTCGTAACATGCCGCCCGCATTTGTGAAATTTCCCGTGGCATAAAGATTGCCATTCGGGTCAAATGTAAGGGACGACACTCCACCGTTAACCCCGGAATTTAGGGTGCTCCATGATGAGCCGTCCCATTTGGCAATATGGAGAGCAGAAAGTCCGCCTGAGATAGTGAAGTTACCTCCGGCATATAAACTTCCCGCAGAATCAAGCGCCAGGGCGGATACGCTCCCATTCATTCCAGTGGATAACGCGCTCCAAGAAGTGCCGCTCCACTTCGCGATATAATTAGCACTTGAACCGTTGGCAGTCGTAAAATCACCACCAACGTAAAGATTGCCTACAGCATCAAATGCTAAAGCAAGAACGTAGCTGTTTAGCCCTGTGCCTAAGCCTATCCATGATGTCCCATTCCACATGGCGATATTTTTTTTCGTTCCGTATCCAGCGTAGTCAAAACTGCCACCGGCGTACAGATTGCCAGGAGCATCAAATGCGAGAGATGTAACCGTTCCTCCTATACCGGGTCCCAATGAAAACCATGAGGACCCGTTCCACTGTGCAACTCCATTAGCAGTAACCCCGCCGGCATCGGTAAACCGTCCACCCGCATATAGATTACCGGAAGGGCTGAATTTTAGAGTATACACGGCGGCATCGAATGCATTAACTGTGATATTTTGCATACCAGATCCCAAACTTTCCCATGACGAACGATTCCATTTAGCCACATAATTGGCTGTGACTCCTCCGGCCGTTGTAAAACTTCCACCCGCGAATAGATTGCCTGAACTGTCTAAAATTAGCGTCATCACAGGGCCATTCATGCCGCTGCCTAGGGTGCTCCAGGAGGAGCCGTTCCACTTTGCCACATTATTGGCACTGATGCCACCGACCGTGGTGAATGATCCACCAATGTAAACATTTCCTGAATTGTCAAAGACTATCGCCGAGACATGCCCATTCAAACCACCCCCCAAGCCACCCCAGGATGTCCCATTAAATTTGGCGATATTTAGAGACCCTGATCCACCACCGACTGTAAAATTACCGCCAGCGTAAAGGTTCCCAGAGGCATCAAAAGCAAGACCGTTTACTTTTGGAGTATAAATACTAGTCTGCCATAAACTGGTGTCGATCGCTGTCCAAGAGGATCCGTTCCATTTTGCCGCTATGATACGGTTAGTAGTTTCATCAGCGATATTTCCAGCCGCGTAGAGCACACCAGACGAATCAAATTCAATTGCATTTACTGCGTCGTAGTAGCTATAGAGACTAACCGGAATCGTTGTTGGTAGGCCATTTCCTAACCCCTCCCAAGAGGTTCCGTTCCATTTTCCTATGCGCCGAACCTGCACGCCTCCACTGTTGAAAAAACGACCGCCGGCAAAAAGGGTACCCGATGGTGAAATCGCCAAGACAGACACCGTATCGTCTAAGCCAATACCTAATGCACTCCATGCGTTGGCACTCCATTTAGCAACCCTGTTTACCTGCAAGGAGCCCGCTGTGGTGAAACTTCCGCCGGCATAAAGATTCCCAGAAGAGTCGAGTGTCAAAGCTCGCACGCTCAAGTTCATTCCAGAACTTAAGGCGCTCCATGAACTTCCATCCCATCTTGCAATTTTGCTAGCGTTGATACTACCCGCTGTTGTGAAATCACCGCCGACGTATAGACGGCCGGCCCCGTCAATTGCCAGCGCCAGAACGTTATTATTCAATCCTGTGCCCATAGCACTCCACGTCGAGCCATTCCATTTGGCCAGACGATTTGCGGTTGTTACACCCGCCATTGTGAAGCTTCCTCCAACGTAGACACTTCCTGAGGAGTCCACGGAAATTGCGTATACGGTGCCATTGACGCCGCCACCCAGGACGTCAAAAGTTCCGTCCGCCTTAATACGCACTATATTGTTTGTTTGTTTACTGCCAATAGCCGAAAAACTTCCGCCGATGATCATGCAGCCCGGAGCAATGGTACATCCAGATGACCTTTGGTCCTTCACCACAGCATTAACGGTTCCACTTACACCAGATATGGCGAAGCTTGGAGGAAGCATTGTCCGATAGGTTCCCATCGTCGTGTATGATGAGCTCGAAGGGTTTTTGGCATAGACGGTGTTGGTTTGTCCGAGGGACGTGACGGGGTTAGCAAGGAACGTGTTGAGTCCAGCTGTGGCAGTTACGGGATTATTGATCAGTGTGCCAAGGGTGTCGCTGTAAAGACCTATATTATCGTTAGTCACACTTGAAAATCTGACGTTTGGAGTCCAGGTAACGGCTGGGTGGTTTGTCGTGTCAGGGAAGGCTTCAATCGCAATCGGAGTGAGAATGTTAGTACCGACAGACAAGCTAACAAGAGCGTCAGCAGACTGGCCAACGGAGTTGGTGGCGACGATTGTGTAAGTTGTACTGTTTAGCGACCCATTTGGGGTACCAGATATAACGCACGTCGTGGCATTGACTGATGCCCACGGGGGAAGGGCTGTGGTGCCTGTTTTTACGGCGCAGCCTGTAATCTGAGCTCCGTTTGCCGATAATGTCGAGGGAGTTACGGTCATGGGTGTGTTAACTGTTCCGCTTCTGCCCGAAGAGTTTGAATAGCTTAGAGCAGGGACGACGGCTGCAACGGACAATGTGACAGTGGCGTCTGCGGACTGACCAACGGAGTTGGTGGCGACCAGTGTGTAAGTCGTACTAGCGAGTACGGCATTCGGAGTGCCAGAGATGACGCATGTGGTGGGATTTACTGACGCCCAAGATGGCAGTGCAGTCGTTGGAACTTTTATTCCACACGCAGTGATCGAGGCTTCGTTTGCCGATAATGTCGTAGGATTTACAGTCATGAGTGTGCCAAAAGTTCCGTTTCTACCAGATGCACCTGAATAACTTAGGCTTGGAATCGCCGCGACCGACAAAGAGATTGCGGCGTCGGCAGACTGGCCTACTGAGTTGGTGGCGACCAGTGTATAACTTTTGCTGGCCATTACGGCATTCGGAGTACCAGAAATGACACATGTAGTGGTATTGAGAGATGCCCAAGCAGGCAGGGCGGTGGTACCAAGTTTTACCGCGCAGCCTGTAATCGATGCCCCGTTTGCCGAAAACGTCGAAGGAGTTATGGTCATGGGTGTGTTGACAGTTCCGATTCTGCCTGAAGAGTTCGAATAACTAAGACTCGGCACCGCTGCCGCTACCGAGAGAGTGACTGCCGCGTCTGCTGACTGACCAACGGAGTTGGTAGCGACGATTGTGTAACTCGTGTTGGAGAGTACTGCGTTCGGGGTACCGGAGATGACACACGTGGCAGCATTGACTGACGCCCAAGATGGTAGAGCAGTCGTGCCAGTTTTAACTGCGCAGCTTGTGATTGATGCTCCATTTACCGATAAAGTCGTAGGCGTAACGGACATCAAAGACCCGACTGTTGCATTCGTCCCGGTAGCCCCCGAATAGCTGAGGTTTGGGGCTGACGCTCCCACTTTTACGGTTACACTCGCGGGAAGGGACGGGCCAGCAGAGTTGGCGGCGATGACGGCGTACGTTGTGCTCGCTAGCACAGCAGTTGGTGTACCAGAGATGACACAAGTGGAAGAGTTGATAGTAAGAGCTGCAGGGAGATCTGGGGTGATCTTGCAGGCCTTGATGTCAGAGCCGTTAGCTTCAAGACGGCTAGGGGAGATTGATATTAATTTTCCGACCACTCCTTCCGTGGTGGAAACTCCGTCAAAGCTTAAATTTGGCACCCTTGAATTAGCGGCTCCCTTGCCGCATTCTTTTGGGTTCATTTGGGCATAGTCTGGAATGGCGCATTTGTTCTCTGGGGCGTCTGTGGAGGCGACCTCGACATTGCAAGCGAATAACATGAGGCTTGTCGTCAGTATCAGGAAGCTCTTCCAAGCGGTGAGCTCTTTTTGAAAATAGCTGAAATGTTTTTGAGTGGATATTTGCATGATGTTCATGGCCTCACAGCTGGCATAAGACTCGTGCCCTAAATAGTCTGATCCAATTCGGCACATCGGAGGGGATCGGTCAAAGTAGTGGTAGTCTTTAGCTATTTTTTGAGTCACAAATATCTGTAATTATTTGGTAATTATATTTCAGTAGGCAGTCTATATCGATTCTTTGCACGCCTTAAGAAGCTTAAGCCATTTTGTTTCTACAGCAGCAGAGTAAGTCTCCCAGCTGTCGACGTGGTCATCGGGTGTTACTTTTAGAATGCCCCGAGACACGGGAAATATAGACGACGGGTGGCGCTTCAAGATCTCATTGGTCTTACTACCGAATGTTGCGCCTTGAGCACCAATTCCTGGCAAAAGGAAATGGTGGGGTCTGCGCGGTAGCGCGGCTAAAATCTTTGACGGTAGGTCGGTGGCTCCAAGAACCCAACCGATTTGATCAAGGACTTTTTCTTTTTTAGCTAGTGCTGTGAATTGATCATAAACGACACGGGCAATCGGAGTTGATCGGGTAGTGCTTGCATGCATTTGTAGCTGACGGCCGCTCGCGTTACTGGATAACCAGACAATGTAGACCCGCTTTCCGTCCTTTAGCCAAGGCATCAGAGCTTCTAGGGAGTCTGTTCCCATCCAAGGCAGAACGGTTAATGCGTCGGCTTGATAGTAGTCAAACGCGGCTTGGCCGTATGCTTTCATGGTGGAGGAGATGTCGCCTCGTTTAGCGTCTAATATGACGTAGAGTCCACGACGCTTTGCATCAATGGAGATATCTCTAAGAGCGATCATACCTGGCGGGCCAAATTGCTCAAAAAAAGCTGACTGTAGTTTTATGGATACGCCAGGGCTAGATATGCGACCTACGACGGCTTGGTACCAACGCACAAGAAATGATTCGATGGGTGTTGATTCCAGCTGGCGGGTAAGGAAAGGATGAAGGTCTGTCGTGTCGGGATCAAATCCGATCCCCAGCGGATGCTGAGGAGATTTCTTTGGCGAGGATCGCCCGCGCGATTTTGAGGGTCCACCCATGATCTGCCCGAGGTCCTATTTAGGAAGCACTATTTTGTAGATCCCAGACTCGATAAAGAGCTCAAAAAGCTTCTCATCAATTTTTCCACCCTTCACATCCATTTTGATGATGTCTAGAGCTTTGTCGGCTGAGACGGCTTTTTTATAGGGCCTATCCGATGCAGTCAAGGCATCATAAATATCAGCTATCGTCATCATGCGTGATTGGATGGGTATCTGTCCTGATAATGCCTGATGTGGATATCCACTACCGTCGAGTTTCTCGTGATGTTTAGCGGCAATCTCTGGTACGTTGTAAAGTCGGTGGCCCCAAGGAATTTTTCTCAAAAATTCGTAGGTGTGCTCAACGTGACTTTGGATCTCTGCGAACTCTTCTGATGTGAGAGATCCACGCGAGACGCTGAGAGCGCGAAGCTCTTCTGGGCTCAGATAATTGCGACTTTGGCCATCGAGAGTGGAGAAGCTGAGTTTGGCGATCTCGTTAAGCTTCTCAAAACCGCCTTGCTCAAGGACTGTGGGCTCATTGGCTTTCAGGATAAATCCAAAGATTTCATTGAGATCGTTGATTTTTTTGTTGGCGAGCTCCTCGATTTTTTCAACTGAAAAGTCCATCGGGAAGGCTGCGGGGTTGTTGATGTAGTTTATCTTTGTTCTCAGACATTCGATTTCAAGACAGGCGCGTATCAGTTCAAATCGCTGGCTGAGGGATTCGTTTTGCCATGGGTATAACTTCTTTGCCTTAACAAGAACGTTTTCTCTAACACCGAGCTTTCCGAAGTCGTGCAGTAGGGATGCGTACTCGATCTCACGCATTTGATCTTCGGAGAACGAGATGTCCTTGAATGGGGCCTCCTGGCTTTTGTCTACAAACTTTGCCAATCCAGTGGTCAATTTTGCGACGCGGTGGGAGTGACCAGATGTGGTAGGGTCTCGTTGCTCGATCGCAGTAACAGCGGCATTTACGAAGCCGTCAAAGAGACGCTGAATTTCGTTGTGCATCTCGGCGTTTTCTAGGGCGATGCCGGCTTGTTGTGCGACGATTTCTGCATATTCAAGATCGCGCTCATGAAAGGGTAGGACTTGGTCCTTAAAATCTTGAGGGCTACTCAGATCAGATTGCCAATTTCTTTTGCGATTAATGAGTTGAATAACGCCAATGATGCGGTGACTGATGTCAAACATCGGCAGCGTCAGCATGGAGTGTGACTCGTAGCCATTTCGTTGATCAAAGGTTCGATTGTGTTTCACCCCGAATGGGTTTTTTGTGGCGTCATCGGATAGGTCATAGAGGTCAGGAATGTTGATCGGTGCTTTGTGGAGGGCGGCATTACCGACGATCGACTTATTATCGATCGGCATGCGAAATTCGGCGAAATCTGACTTGATAGACGAGTTTTGCGTGAAGCGAAATCGCAGTTGGGCATCCTCGAGACGGTTGCTACCTTGGGCGTAGTCGATTGTGTAAATTGAGCCGGCGTCCGCTTTACAGATTTCCCTGGCCTTATACAAAATCAAGCTCAAAAGCTTGGGAATGTCACGTTCCCCGTTGAGTTCCCTTGAGATGCTCATCACGTATTTGACGTTCTCTGTGGTCTCTTCCAAGACTTCTCGCTCGGCGTTGGAGTTCGCAAGAGCTGTTTGAAACGAGTGGATGCTTGAAATACTTGCGCGAACTCCAGCTGTCGTCGAGGGGAGTCCAATAGTCAAAGCACCCGCTTGAACGCAAGCAAGTGGCAGGCTTTGGAGCTCGTCTTCAGTTCCTGCACAAATTATGGCCCCGGTTGGGAGCTTAAAATTTTCGGAGTGTTGACTCATGCGATCAAATGCCTGAAAAGACTCCTTTCCAAGGATCACCTGTCTAAAGCCATCTTTTGAGAGTATCAGCGCGCTGGGGTCATTTTGATCGAGCGTTGGTTTGTAAATTTGTAATGATTCTTCTTGAAGCACCCAGGCAAAAAGAGACTCCACTGAACCGAGCGCCTGCTTTTCTAGTTGGCTGGAGATCTGTTCGTTTTTTAGAGTAAAGGCGCTTGTCGTCATGATCGTCCTCGGTCATTGAATTAATGAGGCAATTCATATGTCGTCGCTTGACAAAAGTTCTGGCCAAATTCCAATCAAGCGGGTTATTCTTAGCGATACACGCCAACCCATTGGGAGCCTGGTGGGCTTATTGGTTTGAACTAAACGTCTCTCTAAGTTTACACGAGATACTGAGGGGGATGTAGACGAGAGTAAATATTTCCCACCAACGTGATAAAGCCTTTACCAGACCATCGGAGCCAAGTGATGTTGCGAGCTGTTATTGTTGATCTTGAAACAACCGGCCTTAAGCCTAGTGAAGACACGATCATAGAGGTTGGGCTGATCGATTTTCTTATTCCGCCGGATCATAAGCCCGTGATACGCGGCATGTTCTCGGGCCTCCAAGATCCTGGTGTGCCATTATCTGCTGAGATCTCTGGGATCACCGGATTAACGGATGAGGCCCTGTCTGGTGAAAAAATCGATTGGGATATCGTGAAGGGTTATTTGAATCGTGCAGATATTCTCATTGCGCACAACGCCGAATTTGATCGGGGTTTTTTGTCGGTCGTGCCGGCTCTACGAGACATTCGCAAACCGTGGGCGTGCAGTGTGCGGCACATAGACTGGCGTGAGAAGAAGTTTGCGAGCTCTAAGTTGCAGTATCTGGCGGCTGATCATGGTTTCGTAAACCCATTTGCACATAGGGCCCTATTTGACTGCGCAACCACGTTTCGGCTTGTGTCCCCGCATCTGCAGGAGATGCTGAAAAATAGCCGGGACGCTGAGTTTGAGGTGTTTGCTGTCGGGAGTCCTTTTGAGAGTAAAGATATTTTGAAGGCAAGCGGATATCGCTGGGATTCGGAGCGTCGTGTTTGGAGAAAACGAGTGATGGCGCACCGCATTCAAGTGGAGCGCGACTTCTTGGTCAAGGATGTTTATCAGGGCCCGTCTCGACACGTCGAAGAGGAATATTATTTTAATCCTCGCGATTAATTTATTGGATTAATTGATCGGTTTAATTGACGGTCACGGCCTGGCTTTTTATGGCGAATGCGCCAGATTTTGCACCACGCACGGTAAAGAACACGGCTTGCGTGCCCCGGGGCGCATCCTGCCACTCGGTGGACCGTGATTTTCTATTTTTGATTTTTCCCGCCGATACGAACCAGCCCACCCTGTTAGTTTCCTTGCCGTTCGAATTCACGGTTCCTTCCAGTGCCATGGATCCTGAACTGGCTTCTTGGATGGGTTTATCGATAGATACTGTGGGGGGCTGCCACTCAAACTGAGGAGATCCTGGTGGATAAACAAGTGTGTCACCGACGATAGACTCACCGTCGCCAACGTCGGTCGAGAAATTTACTTTATAGCGAAGCCTCGCAAGTCCTTTGGCCTGAATGGCGGCAGTCGTTGCGGCATCACTGGCCGCTGTGAGTGACACGCGGTATGTATAGAGACTTAGAGGGCCTACCGTCGTCTCGGTGGGTGCTTGATCCACGGGCGTCACCGCGACAGGCTGACCGTATCGAGCCATTGAATCGAGGGCAGGTTGGGCCGTTATTTTCAGCTGGGGTTGTCCTGCAAGATAAAACGTCAAGGTGACCTGGTCGCCGGGTTTGGCGGTCGTGGGAGTTTGGGCGACGCCTAGGGCGCGCAGTTTTGTGATGGTTTCAGGGCGTTCTGCGTCGTCGCTACAGGCCGTCATGCTGGCACATGTAACGCCAATCATCGCCATCCTCAAGATCGTCCCAAAAGTTCTTGATGATCGTATTAATTTCATTGGCGGCCTCCCAGGCGATTTCGGCAGTATGCCACGGCATAGTCCGTTCGAAATTATAGCTGATGCTTTTGGGTTTTCAGATACTTTTTCGACGTAAAAGTTCTCGCTCGATCAGAGATAGCTCTCGGCTGGATTGACCTGCGATACTGGTGTTTTCCTCAGCACGCCGAAACAAGTAGGGGAGAACGGCTGCAATCGGGCCGTAGGGGACGTACTTTGCAGCATTGTAGCCCGCATTGGCCGCATTAAACGTTAAGTCATCACTCATGCCTAAAAGCTGGGCAAACCAGACCGTAGATGAGTTTTTGGCGATCTTGTGGGTCTCCATGAGGCTTGTAACAAAGGCGGTTGATTCAAAGTTGTGGGTTCCTGCACAAAGACTAGCCCCTGACTCTTTAGCCAGGATCAACTTAAGGGCTGAGTCATAGGCTTTATCGGTGGCCTCTTTTGAGTCGTGGATGGGGCTTTGGTAGCCCTTATCTTTTGCCCGAGCTCGTTCTTTTTCCATGTAGGCGCCTCTGACCAGCTTGATGCCAGGGTGCCATTTTTCTTTGCGCCCAAGGTTTAGAAGTGCCTCCACATTGGCTAGACCATCTTTGCGGTACATTTGAATCGTGGTGTAGATCTTGGCGGACTGGGTGTTGTGTTTACGCATGACGGATAAACTTAGCTGATCAATGGCTTTTTGAATCCACGTTTCTTCAGCATCGATCATGACCAGTTTTCCTGCCGAAACCGCAGCGTGGCAAATGCCTTCGACCCGTGATTTGACTCGGGCCCATTCGGCAGCCAGGTCAGAGTCGAGACCATCAGCTCCATCTTTTGAAACGGTCTCCAACAGTTCAAACCTTGCCAAAGCCGTTAACTTGAACACACAAAATGGCACGAGAGGGTTAGCTTTGGTTGCTTCCACGACTCGAAGGACCTCATCCCGGGCAGCATCGAAACCTGCTTCGGTTTTTTCTCCTTCGACGCCGTAGTCCAAGATGGAGTACACACCGCCCTTGTGGAGTTGATCCATGGTCTTACCACACTCCTCGAGGGTCTCTCCGCCGCAGAAATGCCTGAATACCGTCGTGCGCAGGAGGCATTTTACTGGTAATCGCGCTTTTAGCGCCCATGAAATAATGGGTGGGCCGACCGAGACGAGCGGCCTAATATTTATAGCTCTGAAAAGCGTCCAAGCTTTTAACAGCTCACTTGTGCTGAGATGCTTGAAGGCGATTTCTGTATTCTTAAAATCAACGTTTGTTTTTTTAGTCATGGTAGTCCTACTATGACAAATACGGTTTATAAACTCCACTCAAGAAATTGCTCAGTCACCCGTCCTGCCATACAATAGTGCAGTGTGAGCGTAACAGTGGCAGGTTTGCGGGAGGACCTTTGATCCATCTTAAGAGTGTCACCAAGTCGTTTGGAAACGAGGAGCTCCTTAAAGACATCACGTTTTCGGTGGAAGCTGGCGAGCGTATCAGTCTGCTTGGACCTGGTGGCTGCGGTAAGACGACCGTTCTAAAAATCATTCTCGGCTTACTTACACCGGACTCCGGGTCGGTGACAGTCATGGGACGTGACGTCGGCACCATGACGTCGGATACAGAAAAAAGGCAGATCCTGCGAAAGGTCGGCATGGCATTTCAGCAAGGCGCTCTTTTTGATTTTATGACTGTTCGCGATAACCTGTTTTTTGCCATGGAGCACATGACAGACTTCTCCCGCGAAGAGATGGATAAACGCGTAAAGTCTCTATTGCAAGCTGTTAAAATCGGGCGAACCGAATATCAGTATCCATTCGAGCTATCGGGCGGGATGCAGCGGCGGGTCGGCATCGTTAGGGCGCTGGCGACGGATCCCGTTGTGGCCTTTTTTGATGAGCCTACCGCAGGTCTTGATCCTGTAACCTCTACAATTATTTTAAACATGATTCGTGATCTAGCCGGCAAGACCGCTGATCAGGCACTTGTAGTGGCCACGTCTAACGTGGAGATTGCCATTAGATTTGCTGAGCGTGTTGTCATCATTCACGATGGGCGCGTCGTGGCAGATGGCCCTTGGAAGGAGTTGATCGTTTCCGGCAGTGACTGGGTGAAACATTTTTTGAGTGTTCGGTTGATCGGGCTTGATGAGGAGTATGCCAGAGAGTTACATTTGCCCGAGGCATTTATTGACCAGCACTGGCATGCTGGGACTTCGAGATAGCCTGGATTCTCAAGGCCACCTCGTTGAATTCAAGATTTCGGATGGACGTGATTTGTATACGTTGATGTCGCTGATAGCTCGTTTAGTTGGCCTGCTCCCGGATGCTTTGCTGTCTTTTACTGCCAAGTTATTAGGCATTTTTATGTTTGATGTCCTGCGACTCCGCAGGCGGTTAATTCTTAAAAATATCACGACCGCTTTTCCTGAGTTACCACGTCAGAAGGCAGTAGACCTGGGGCGAAAATCCACAGTTCACCTTGTCACAACGTTTTTGGAGCTGTTTTGGGTGTGGAGGCGCAGCATGGACGAACGATTTTCCATCATGCAGCCAGAGATACTTGAGGCGGCCTTGAAGCGGGGGCAGGGTGTCTATATTCTTTGTACTCACACGGGTAATTTTGAGGTTCTGGCGACGGCTTTGGGCAAGCGATTTGCCAAAGTTACAAGTCCGGTCAAAAGAATAGGGGCCAGCACTGGGGTCAATCGATTTATTGCTGAGAACCGGGCCAGACAAGGTATCGACGCCATTGTTCGCAAAAAAAAGGGCGAGGGGTTTCTAGCCATTCGAGCCGCCCTGCAAGAAAATCGAATTGTTGGGTTTATGATGGATCAAGCCCGCCCCGGAGAGCCCCGAGTGCCGCTATTTGGTAAGCCTGCGAAGACGAACACAAGTCTTGGAGCCATTTGGGACCGCTGCCCGGCACCGTTAGTCCCTGCCTACTGTGAGCGGGTGGGATTTGCCAGGCATGTTATACACATCCTACCTGAGATCGCGTTTCCCCCCAGCCAAGATGCCGAGGCTGACATTTTGAATCGTGCCAAGGCTTGCAATACAATAGTGGAAGATATAGTAAGGCGCTGTCCTGAGCAGTATTGGTGGGTGCACGACCGGTGGAAGTAGGCGACTACTCCAGGGACATCCCAGCACCTACAAAAGCCCAAAAGGCTTATTTTTTTAACCGAGATTTATGCACTCAAAACAAAACCCTCAATCTTACCGCCTGATCGTCACCGATATCGACAATACGGTATTTGACTGGGTTCGTTATTACGTGACCTCATTCAATGCGTTACTGGACACTTTGGCAGAGATCATTGGATCTTCGCGAGAAGTTTTGGCTGCGGAAGCTAAAGAGGTTTTTTCAAGACACGGCAGTATCGAGTACCCGTTTTTGGCGCAGGAACTGACGTCAGTCAACAAGTTCTATGGTACAGACATTGATCGCATGCTGACTGAGGCCGTTGGCCCAGGACGCGAGGCGTTTATGAATGCGGCGCAAAGTGTTCTTCGCCCATACGTAGACGTTAAGGCCACACTAGCTAAAGTGAAAGCGGCATGCCCGGGTGTTCCTATTGTTGCTCTGACGGATGCGCCGAGATATGTCGCCATGTGGAAGCTTAATAAACTAGGGCTTCTTGATTATTTTGACGCAGTTTATGGCTTAGCAGATCCCCGTGTGCCTACCTGCGAGGTGACAAGACGCGTAAAAGTTGATCCCGAGATTTTACTCAAACATCTTCAGCAAAGTAATTTTGGATTTAAAGGCCGCATTCGTATTTTACCGGATGAGTATGAGAAGCCGGGTGTTCGTGGTTTGAAAACTGTTTTGATGGACTATGATTTGGACGAACCAACTGAGCACCGTACTAGCGTGCTTTGGATTGGTGATAATCTGCGAAAGGACATCGGCCTCGGTAACAGATTAGGAGTTCGTAGTGCGTGGGCGAAGTACGGCACTGAAATAGAAGCGTCACTTCTCAAAAGCCTGTCGCTATTTAGCCCGCCGTTAAACGTGCACAAGAATGTTTACATGAGCTCAGATGATCCATCAGCGCCAAAGCCAAATGTTGTGTTTGAATCTTTTGGGGAGTTGCTTAAGGAAATCAGCCCGTCAGGTCACTGAGCATATTTTGGGATGGATTACTCGTCGACGGCAGCCTGACGACGCAAGACGTCAACGCAAACATCGAGCAACGCTTCTTTATTTTCCAAGTGTTTCATGAGAGTCCCTAGTCTGTGACTGAGGAGTCCGGCCAATTCTTTAGGGTCGACATCTCCCGCTTCAACGTGGCGAATGATGAGTGCATCAATCTCGTCAGCTAAGCGAAGCAGCTTTACCGTAGATGTGTCGAGTTTAGTTTTGGCGGTGGGCCGAAGAGGTATGACTTTTGCTGTCGTCTCATTTTCGACTGGCTTCGACTCGTCATGCTTACCCATGAGATAACCTCCCGGTTTACGAAGACTTATCGGACACAAAGGCACTAGGTTGATTATACCACAATTTCCTTTAAAATTCAGGATATTGGGGTAGCTAATAAGTTTGTTTCGTTTAGGACCATCGGTCGGTTCAATGGGTAACCCACAGCCGTTTTAACCCAGCAAGATTCGCCGCATGTCAGGGATGGTTTGACAAAAGAGGTCCATACCAGCCTCCTCGAGTTCTTGTTTTGAGCCGTAGCCATAACCAACGCCCATACTTCGAAGGCCATTTTTCTTTGCCGCGATCACGTCGTGTTGGCGATCGCCAATCATCAAGATTGACTCGCGGGGGGTTAGTTCATTGGTTTCGATAATCCATTTAAGGAGGTCGGCTTTGTTGCTGCGAGTTCCGTCTAATTCGCTGCCGTGAACATCCTCAAAAAAGGACTCAAGACGCCAGTGCCGCAGAATAAGCCTGGCGTAAGGGTGAGCTTTAGCGGTCGCCACAAACATCCGGTAGTTGGCCAACTTCAACTCTGTGAGCAGAGACTCAATTCCTTCATAGGGGGTATCGTGGTACATCAAGCCTTGTTCGACGTACCAGTACCGATAGCGCTTTACGGCCTTTTCAATGTGTTCACTGTCGGCTGTACTCAGGAGTTTAGCTAGACAATCTCGTAGTGGTGGTCCAATCACCCATAAAAGATCATCATTTGGATCGAATTCTACTGAAAAATCTTTTAGTAACGCCTTGTAGGAGTCAATGATCCCTTTTCTCGGGTCGGTGATCGTTCCGTCGAGATCCCAGAGTAACGTTTTCCAGGAGTTAGTTTTTTTCATCGGTATGTCTCTCGAAAAGCTCTCTGGTCCACTGGCGAATCGACTCGCAATCTGCAACGGGGTCTTCAATGAGTCGCACACTTTCAAACTCGATAAAAGCTTTGACTCTTTCAAGTCTAAGAAGTGACAGCAGGTGGGGTGCAAAGCTGTCCTTGCCAATGTAAGCCACTTTCCGCAGCGGTTCATAGTGGATTCTAAAAGGCTGAACAGCGATTTGGTGCTTATGAGCTAATTTGAAAACTCCGTGCCGCCAAGGTTTGTCTTCTGTGAGGCAGGTTGTCCCAGACGGGAATACGCCGATACTTCGTTTCTTCTCAAGAATCGTTTCAGCTATGGCTTGAGCGGCATGAGCCCGGGATGCGCCACTCTCACGCTTGACGAAAACCGTTCCAGCCTTCTTCCCTGCTTGACCAATCACGAGCCATTTCGAGACCTCCTCCTTGGCCACAAACACGACGGGGACACTTGCCATAAGAAGCGGGATGTCAACGTAACTGAGATGATTGCCTACGAACAAGACGGGCTTATGCATCTCGGGGGCTGCGCCTTTAATTTCAATATCTACGGAGATGATTCCTAAAACGTCCCGAGCCCACTTTAGGATCATCGACTGAAGACGATCCTGCGGGATCGTCCCATGTTGTTTTTCGACCCGAATAGCTGCGCGGTACGCAGAGGCCGTAAGACTAAAAACTTTTGCAAATTTAGCAGGAACTGAGAGGCTTCGTTTGAGAGCTCGCCTGCGCGCACCGGATGTTCTTGTTATATCCGGTGCGCGCAGTTTTAAAAGTCTTCGCACATGAAAGCGGATCATAGGCCTGCTTTAACGCCGACCAGTATAGCTGTGCTGTTAAATGAAACGTCAGACACTTGAGATTTCAGGTCAACGCCTGCAAATTTGGCTTCCGAGGTCGAAAGTTTCTCTGAAGATTGCTCCACTGCAGCGGAAATGCTGACAAATGGCATAAAGCTATAGTTGACCCCTGCAGCGAGGCGAACCCCTTTGCTTTCATAAACCACATCACCGGCACCTAAAAGGCTGGCTTCCATGCGTCCTTTGTATGCTGAGACGAGCGTGTAGCCTAATCTCGCAAATGGCTTGATGTCTCCAAGCAAAGGAATCCATGCTGAGACTTCAGGCACGAAAGCCGTTGATGTTAGATCTTTAAGCCCGTGTTTAGCGATCGTCGGGCTATAGGTTTCGTTTATAATGCGAAGACCAAACGATATAGGCACAAGTGGTATCGGATCCAAGTGTCCTGCGAGTTGAACTGTCGTACCCGACAATGACTTTCCCGAGGCGCCATCGGCCTTAAACGTTCCGTCGCGCTGACCAACCGAGAGCTCACCCTCAATTAAAGCGAATGCTGGCATTGCTGCAAAAACGGACACCATGGCGACGATAGATCCAACCGCGAGGCTTCTGATCATGAAAAGTTTGTTCATAGTGATCTTCCTTGAAAAGATAAATTTTGAGATAATGTTCAAGCTTAACTCGACAATTATTTTACACAATTGAGCTCTTTTGGTGAATGTTTTTTGATTAAATTTTGTTGCGTGGCGATTGTGGTAGGGTCAATTCATTTGCGCTTATGGCTAACAAGCCAAGTAACGAGGCTGGATTGTATAAACTAGTTGCACAACTGTCGAAAAGGGTAGGGGGGCAACGCCACCTCAGCCGTGTGTTGGTTTTGGCGATCATCATGTCGGTTGTTAGCCCCGGTTCATTACTTGCGGGTGATATTTCTGATCCGACCTCTCCAGCCAAGGTTCTTCAAGTTCGTAAGAACAAGCGGGGGCCTTATGTTGTCTTTGATCAAGGCAGTGCCACCGGCTTCGTAGTTGGACGCGACGTGTGTTTTTATGATGACGTCTATCAACGGCTTGGGTGCGGTACGATCATCAGAACCAAGCCGAGAGCTGCAGGAGTTTACCTGACGGACGAGAGCGCAGTTAGGTTAAAGGCGGGAAACTTCGTCTGGCCTGAAGACTTGGGAACCCCAAAGATTCAGCCTAAAGCGACGGACGATCAGGCGAACTCGGAAGCAGACGCTCTTGCTCTTCTTCAGGAGGATGATCCGCCTGAGTTGATCCTGCCGCCTCTTCTTGCAAGGAGACTCCAGTTCCATATATCCCCGACTTATGCACTGCCTATATGGCTAAATGATCTTCGCTTTAATGCTGGAGCACGAGCTGCGGGCTCGGGAGATATTTGGATGCCTGGAGATACCATCAAAGGGAGTGTCGTTGGTTTTGGGGCGCGATACTTTTGGCCCCAGTACGGTCGCGGTGATATGAGCTTGGATTTTACCTACCACTTTGTTCCTCAACGACCTGTGAAAGATGATTTTGAGGTAACCAACGCCTCGGTGGCCGTATTGTCAAAAGTGTGGTCTCACCATTACCGGCTACGATGGATGAGAGGCGCAACATGGCTGCACGGAGAGCAGTCGGATCTGCTCCTTTATACGGGTTTCGGTTATGACTTTATGCGCGCTAAATTCAAGTCGGAAAAGGTTGGCGCCATCTCGGCGACTTTAGTAGAAGGCTCAATTCAAGCGCATGCATTGGAATTGCCACTGATTGTGACCTGGCAACGACATTTCGGCAGCTGGATGATATCGGCTGGAGCTGACGGCTCTCTGCCTTTGTTTTTATTTGGTATAGATTCAGACGGTAAATTGTCTTATGACGAAGCGACAGCTGCGGCTGATAAGTCATTCGGGGGCGCCGTGGAGGCTGTCAATGTGCGCCGCGGTTGGTTTGCACTGGCCTTGCAATTTGGCCTTGGTGCCACGTTTTGAGGGAGAGTGTTTTGTCTAGTGCTAGGTTAAACGATTTTAAGCGCTCTGCAAGTTCTGGACAGTTTTTTGAACGGTCTCTTGAACCGTCTCTTGAACGGCGGCCGAAATTTGACTGGGTTGCTTTACACAAAAGTCATGTCGAGCGGCTAGCCAAAGCGTGGGACGTCCAGCTTGAAGAAGTTGGGTTGGAAACTTTGGTGATTCACTCAGGACAAGCATCATTGAAGTATTCCATGGACGATCAGCACTGGCCTTTCGTAGCGACACCCCATTTTTTACACTGGCTTCCGCTTCATGGTCAGAGGGCGCTACTCGTTGTCAAAGCTGGTCAGGTTCCAAAACTTTATATCGAAAAGCACGATTCATTTTGGGATAGCCCGGCAGCGTTAAGTCAAAATTGGTGTCGTGAGAGTTTTGAAATTCGTGAGGTGGCTCGTCTCCATGATCTTCGTATGACGCAGACATCTGCTTTTATTGGGGATGACATCAAGCTAGCCAGTAAGATTGGAATTTTACCGGAGAACTGCAATACGCCCGAGATAGTGTCGCGCGCGGACTTTCTTCGAACATTGAAGTCTGATTTTGAGGTGGCGAGTATTCACGTGGCCAATGAAACGGCTGCTCGTGGCCACAAAGCAGTCAAAGAGCTATTTGAAGACACTGACGCAAGTGAATTCGACCTGCACTTGGCATACTTACGAGCTACAGGTCAGACCGAATTTGGCTTGCCCTACGGCAACATCGTAGCACTCGGTAGCCATTGTGCAGTGCTTCATCATGTCGATTATGGCAGGGTGTCGGCTCGACGTCATGAATCGATGCTCCTTGATGCAGGTGCCTCTTGTAATGGTTACGCATCGGACGTGACTCGTACCTGGGTTAAAGGGCACGGTTCAGACGTCGAAATATTTCAACAAATGATTCGTGGTGTCGACGCAGCGCAGCGCAAGTTAGTGGCGAGCGTCAAGGTTGGTGCACTATATGAGGATTTGCATAATTCAGCCCATTATCTTCTAGCGGATGTTTTAAGTGCTTCTGGGATAATTAATTGTTCTTCTGAGGCCGCTGTAAATACGGGGCTTACCAGAGTGTTTTTCCCACACGGTTTGGGCCATTCGTTGGGTCTTCAAGTGCATGATGTGGGAATGAAAACGAAGAAACCTTCAGGTCAAAATAAATTTTTACGCAACACGTCAGAGATGACCCAGGGACAAGTTGTGACCATTGAGCCAGGTCTCTATTTTATACCGAGTCTTCTGCAAGAGGCTTTGGCATCAACACACGGCTCCTCCATCGATAAAAGTCAGGTCGAACGCTTGAGTCAGTTTGGAGGCATCCGTATTGAAGACGATATATTGGCAACGGACGCTGGGGCTGTTAACCTATCTGTGAGCAGTCCCCGTATTTGAAATAAAACGAACTTGCAAAAGAGCTTGAGTATGAATGCCCCTGCTTTAAAAATGATCGCAATCAAATTTGAGAAGATGAGTGATGCTGACGAGACAACCTTGCGTGGGTTTTTGACCCGAGAGTTGACACAGAGGCAGGCCAAGTACGATGAGCCGGACAACGAAGTCAAAAAGCGTCGAGAGTCATTTCGGGTGAAGCTTCACAATGTAAAGATTAAAATCATTACGGAGGCCACTCCTAAGGTTCCGCAACAAGAGCTTGAGGTACTTTTAGATGACCTTTCAGCGGGTGGGTGCTGCATCGGCCTGCCGCCGACGATTCCCGTCTCTAAGGGCGGTACAGTCTATTTGACTCTACATTTTTGTCAGCCCCCCGTTTCTCTGAGGGGAACGATTTTAGGGCTGAAATCTTAGTTGGCGTTAGCTTGTGGCACTGAATCCCAGCAGGTCGTCACGCAGGGATTCAATACCTTCTTTTTTTAGAGATGAGACCATGTGGATGGATTTTATGTGGATCTTCTTCGCCTGAAATTGCTGTTTCAATTCGGAGCCACGTCTAGTTTGTTCGCTGCGATTTAATTTGTCACATTTCGTCAAAATGAGGGATACGGGCGCGCCGGCCATCAGCTCGCGAGCAAGGCTGAAGTCCACGTCGGTCGGATCACGTCTCACATCCAACACAAAAAGAAATCTTTGAATGACGGACCGAGTCAAATAAACGTTCATGAGATCCTGCCAGTCAGCGTGATCGTCATTTGAGGTTGCTGAGAATCCATAGCCCGGTAGGTCGACAAAATAACAGCTATCGTTGACCCGGAAAAAGTTAGCCATCCGCGTTCGTCCGGGGGTTTTGCTGGTCCTGGCTAGGCCTTTATAGTTTAAAATGGCATTGAGAAGGCTGGACTTGCCAACGTTTGATCGACCGATAAACGCAAGCTCCGGAAGTGATGGTGGTGGGAGCTGGTTTGGTTTCGCCGCACTTTGTTCGTAGGAGACTTTCATAGGGACGAAGGTTCTATCAAGCGCTGGGATAAGCCGTCAAGCTGGCAATCGAACTTTAACACATTAAAAATATTACACAAAAAATGGCCCCTCTAATCCTCCTAGAAGTCCTTGGAAGAACGGGAGAGGTCGGGTAGTCTTGGCCACACTAATCGTGATGTGTTGGTTGATTTGCGGGGTTAAGCTATGGATCGCATTCAAGTTCTTGACGATAGTCTCATAAACAAAATCGCAGCCGGCGAGGTTGTAGAGCGCCCTGCAAGTGTTGTTAAGGAGCTTGTTGAAAACGCCTTAGATGCTGGAGCAACAAAAATTGTCGTGGATGTCCAGGAGGGTGGACGCAAGCGGATTTTGGTCTCCGATAATGGCTGTGGGATGTCTGATACCGATGCGCAGCGGTCTCTTCTAAGGCATGCGACGTCTAAAATTCGTACCCAAGAAGATCTTTTTAGACTCAGCACTATGGGATTTCGGGGCGAGGCTTTGGCTTCGATTTCTTCAGTCTGTAAATTCACATTGATGACCTGTGAGCAGGGTTCAAGTTCAGGGGTGCGTATAAATGTTTTAGGTGGTGACGGGCTGACGTCGTCTCCTTGGCAAAGTGCTGGCGGTACAACAATCATTTGTGACGATCTTTTTTATAATGTGCCTGTGCGCCAAAAGTTTTTGAAATCAGCAACCGCCGAATACGGCGCGGTGCTTGAGCTGGTTCAGGCCATAACTCTGGCGCAGCATAAAGTTGATTTCACTCTAATCCATAACGGTAAAGAGGTCTTACGGGCGCCAGCGGTCTCGTCAAGTGACCCAGAAGTGGCATTGCGGCAACGATTTTCGCAGATTATGAAGGGCGATGTAGCCGAGAGCATGATCTATACGACAGCCAACTCACAATGGGCTCAGATGGAGGCACTTCTTTCGCCGCCCGGCGTTGAGCGTTCTGCCGTTAAAGATATGTATGTTTTTGTTAACGGTAGGTTGATCAAGGATAAGTCTCTACGATTTGCCACACTACGTGGCTATCATAGCCATCTGCTCCGTGGGCGTTACCCAGTTTCGGTCATCTTCTTAACGATGGACAGTGGACTTGTTGATGCCAACGTTCACCCGGCAAAGACGGAGGTTCGTCTTCAGTACGCTAATGAAATTCACTCGATGATGGCCACAGCCATCAGGGATGCTCTAAGAAAAGGTGCTTGGGCGGCGGCGCCCCGATTATCGACGGCCCATGTTGGTGAGGGTGTTGGTGATTTTGTTGCGCAGTCCCGTCACGATTCTCGTACTTCTAGCCTCGATTTTGGTGCGACTTTACGTGGTCAAAGTACGGCCGTTTGGCGGGAGGTGACCCCCGATTTTAACGGCGGTCGCACAGGTGTTCGATCGGCGTCCAATGAGGCCATTGTGAGCCGTGATTTTGGATTTGATGTGACATCGGAATCTGAGACTAACTACGAGCGCCAAGCGGTTGATGCAATTAATTGGGACGAGCTTGAATTTTTAGGAAGTATCGCCGATTGCTACTTGTTGTTTAAGCATGGTGAGCGAGCAACAGGAGCCCGGTTGTTGGTCGTGGACCAGCATGCATTTCATGAGCGTGTGATTTATGAGCGGTTGCTAAAAGATCAAAATTTGTTGAAAGCAAGCCAGCCAATGCTCGTGCCAGAGTGTGTGAGACTAGGCCCAAAGGCCGTCGCCGCCCTCGAGAGCGTAAAGCCCCAGCTTATGGATAATGGCTTCTCTCTTGAAATCATCGATGACTCTCATGTTGAGTTGCGCGCCGTTCCAGTTTTGTTGGCGAAGACCGATGCAGCTGAACTTTTGGAGACAATTGCAGAGCAGCTGATGGTCTTGCCCATCGATAGTAATGTTGGGTTGCTACACGATTTACTTTCGACGTTTGCCTGTCATAGTGCGGTCAGGGCCGGAGAGCGTCTTGGTTCCGATGAACTGAAAGTATTGATCAGGGAAGCGAAAGATGTCGACTTTTATCATAATTGTCCGCATGGACGTCGTGTATTTCGCTGGTGGGATGAAGCACAGATTGCGCGCTGGTTTGATCGCTGAGTCCTTGCTCGGTTAAAATGAAAGCGGAATTTACCGTGCAGAACACGATCCAAAACGGACAAACATTCAGACAAAAACCTGAGTTTATCGTTGTCGCTGGGCCGACTGCATCTGGGAAATCAGATATAGCCATGGCCCTTGCCGAGCGATATCAGGGGACTATCGTTTGCTGTGATAGTGTGCAGCTGTATCGAGGTTTTGACATTGGCTCTGCTAAGCCTAGCTTGGCGGACCGGGAGCGTGTTCCCCATCATCTTTATGATGTATTCAACTGGAATGAATCGTGTGACGCTGCGGCTTACGCTCAGCTCGCCAGACGGGCTATTAACGAGATTCGCGGCAACGGCCGAGTTCCGATTCTAGTTGGTGGGACGGGACTTTACTTGAGGGCTCTACTTGGTGATGCATGGGACTTAGATGTTCCAAGTGATGAAGGTTTGAGACGAGATCTTAGTCAGCGGCCAAGTGGCGATCTTTTTTCAGAATTACAGAAAGTTGACCCAGCAAGGGCATCTCAATTACACCCTAATGATCGATTTCGGGTGATACGTGCCCTTGAGATTAATAAGCTTACCGGTCAACCGGTTAAGTTTCGTCAGGCCAATACTGCTCAATTTGAGGCCGCTTTCATGATCTTAGTCTGCCCTGATCGATCTATTTTACATGAGAGGATCCAGACAAGAACGAGCGAAATGTTGCGTGCAGGGCTTGAGCGGGAGGTTAGAGAGCTCTTGAACGCCGGTGTTGATCCTGATTGTAAGCCTATGCAAAGTATCGGCTATAAGCAGTTGGTTGCGATGATTCAAGGCGAGCTAGATTCTTCGCAACTTGAGGAAAAAATATCAGTCGCAACTCGGCAATACGCTAAGCGCCAGATGACATGGTTTAAGAAAGTACCGGCAGACATGACGATCACCGGTAGCAGTGACCTTTCGAAGATCACGGGCTTGGTTGATGTCGTCTTTAAGAAGTGACTTTTCTAATCAGTTTTTTCTTGATTTCACAAGCCTGCAGGCACCAAAGAGAAAATTAACTTCTTTTTCCACGATAAACCCTTTGCTTCTCAAGCTATCGCGAAGCTCCGAGGGGGAATAAAAGCTAGCAACACTCTTTGGAAGATATGTGTAGGCTTCTTTTTCACTGAATAACCGGCCGATCTGGGGCAGGATTTTGTGGAAGTAGAATTGGAACATCTTGGCAAATGGGCCTGATGTTGGGGTGAAAAATTCAAGAATCAGCAGGACACCGCCTGTACGCAAGACCCTTGCGAATTCACAAAGAGCTTTTTCCTTGTTGACGACATTGCGAAGACCAAAAGAAATGCTGGCGCAATCGAGTGAGTCATCTTCGAATTCAAGTCGCTCTGCAGACATTTCCTTCCACTGAACTTTGCTTGATGAGGCGTTAGCTACGGCCTTCTTGCGCGCCAAGTTCAGCATTCCCTTGGAGATGTCGCCGCCGGTGAATGATGAATACTCGGGGTGAGCTTTCATAACTTCAAAAAGCACGTCCCCTGTTCCCGTCGCGGCGTCAAAATAGTGCCCGTTCTCTCGCTTGGGAACTAATGAAACTAATTTGCGTCGCCATCTTACGTCTTGTCTTGCACTAAGGAGGCGGTTCAAAAAGTCATACTTGCCGCATATGCGGTCGAACATGGCGGCTATGAGTCGCTCATCGTCGGGGCGGGTAAGATTGGCGGTCAATTTAGTCACGTTGTTGGAACTCCTTAGTTTGCACAATTCTTCCTTTAGGGTGGGGACTATACGATGAACTGTCGATAATTTCATCGGTGATATTGCAATTTAGCCTAATTAATGGGACCGCGCGGTCGTAACCTGCGGACTTGTTTTTTGTTTTTTTGGAGTCCAGGGGGGTTAGTTGCGGCCCCGACGTAGCTCGGCGATGAACTCATCAAACGAGGTAAACCCGAGGACGCTTGAGCCCATCGATTTGAATATATTAACCATCGGCTGAGCCTTCTCACTCGAAAGCAGAGTGGCAATCGCTGGACCAGATAAATAGGTCTTTGCGTCTCCCAGTATGTTTTGAGGGATGGCTTTGGCGATCTCGATGCCAGTAAGTACGATGTCACTGAGCTTGTAGTCCTTTCGTCCTGCATAGTCCTGAGCGATGCGTCGCAGGGTTGTCACGGTCACGGATTTTAGGTGATTTGCTAGGTCTGGACTTAATGGGGTTGTTACGTGGCGATTGACCAAGCTCAGTAAATCATCCGCGGCGACTTCAATGTTTTCGCCGCGCATGATGGCTGGAATTCGACTACTCCAAAACGCGCTCAGATCAGACGTCAATTTTGCGGCAGGGGACTGATCGGAGTAAAGCTGACGCACGACCAAGTCCATTCCCACAAGGAATGCAGGCAGTGACGCGGCCACCCTCTCTTTGGCTAAGGACGCGTCCATTCGAAAGGGTTCTCCTGACTTGGTGCCACTACAGGAGATTTGTTTCAATACGCCGTCGTTAAACGTGCAATTTGACCCACTGGAAAAACTTGGTGAGGGGGCAAAGCATTGCTCATAGGGTATTTTCACGCCTCCATCGGAGCGTTCGCAACGAAAGCAGACCTCGACGCTGGTTTCCTTCGACGAGCACCAATTGGGTAGGGTCAGGTTTTGGGTCTGATCTTGAGTCGTTGGATCTGGTGTGGCTTTTGGGCTAGGCGTCTCGTCTGCAGGCGAACAGGCGCTCATTAAAAATGCCATCGTTAATATCTTCGCTAGATCAGGGGAAATTAAGCATTTTCTGAAAAAACATAACATCGAGGGCTTCTCCTAGAGCTCGCGGCAGCCAGTCTATGACTTGGACATCGCGTCTAGAAGAAGTCGGAAAAAAGAGCGTGGATCTTTAGCAAAAAAGATCAAAAAAGCCAGATGACCCGGGCATTTGAAGCCGAGCTCATGGGAGGTCTTCGAAGCCAGTTTTTAGGCCCAATAAAAACAAAAGGTTACCAAGAAGGCCGATTGGTATACTTTTTGTACCACCTGCGCCTTAAAATTTCATAAAAAGTACTTGACATCTTTATTATCAAGCTGTTATAAGCCGCATGCTTCAAAGGTTTTATTTAAGTCATTGAAAGGAGATCAGAAATGATCAAGACCGGAACGATTTTTAGCGCACTAGCTATGGTCATGGCTGTAGCGGTCACCTCCTGCGGCAAAGGAAAAACTAAGACGGTATACGTCAACAACACAGAGACGCCTCAGCAAAGCAATCAGTCAAACATGCCATTTCCGTCTGATTCGGCGAGACAGATGGATTTATTGGCAGTTGAAATTACGAATTTTGCGTCAGTTAACGGCCAATCTATGCGTGACGGATCGCAGATCGATTTTCGTCTTCGAAATTCACAGGCCCAAATCTACGGCGTCCAGTACAAATGTGTGATCGAGCAGGCTGGTCGCGCTGGTACGGTTCAGCCCAGTGATTGTTCGTCCCCTTACCGCGTTGATACATCAAAGGCAGGCCAGTACCGATTCACTGTTTTTGCTGTTCATCCGCAATCATCGGTTTCCGGGCATCCGGCTCAGGTGACTTATGCGGTAGGTCAGTCGTCTGGTGGTGGGCTTGGGCCTTCTGGCATGTCAGGTCAAGGGTCTGAAGTTCAGGTGGGGGATTTATTCCTGGTGGAAATTCCACAGGGAATGCATGTTGTTTACCGAACCTCAACGTTCGATCAACCGGGCGCGATTCGTCGCCGGATGATCGATGCCACGATGGGTGATACGGCTGCGCCATATCCTGTTAATTGCGGCCAGACTAGCAATCCGGCTAATTTCCAGCAGCTTGTTCCAGACGTAACGCCGATGGGGCAGCAATTGCAATACTGTGAGACATCCCTTCCACTGAATTACAATGTGCCAGCTGATTTCACGATGAGTTATAATAGCCTCGGTCTGTCCACTGATGCATCACTCGGCTCGCAGCCGACGGTCGATATGCATGGTGATGTTCCGTCGAGATTATATATTAACGTCTTCACTCAGATTCCTGGCGTAAGACCGACGAATCAGTTCAATTCAATGTTCACAAACGAGTTCTCGGCGACCGCTAGCCGCATGCAGCTTAGTTGCGGTATGAATCCCCCCGAATATTTGGGAACGGCCCAGATTTTCCAAGGATACTACGCGGGACAAATGGGTGCATCCCACCTTTACGGCTGCCCCAGCAAACGAAATGGCAAAACATATATAAACGTGGCAGCGTTCGTTGTGGACCAAGTCAGTCCCCTTAACCAGATGCCTAATTGCGATTGGCGCTGTCTCAGGGAGCAAAATATGGCCAACCAGAGAGCAGCCGAAATCGTTGTCGAGTTTGGACCATTCGACCAGGAAGTCACATCCCGTGGTCAAGTTCGAAGGGCCCAAGAGCTTATGATGAACCACATCAGAAAACTCACGCCATAATGCCTGGGTCGTAGAAGGTACTAGCCGTAAGGTGTGCCTGACATTACTCGTCCAAAATAGAAACCCCCGGTAACGTTTAGGTATCGGGGGTTCTTTATTTTAAAAACGGCGGCGATCCTTATCGTTTGGTTGATGGGGCTGCCTAGTCCCTTAGTTGTGAACACTAGTTTCCAGCAAGAGTGGAAAATTATGGAACAAGTGTTCGTTAGGTGTTAAAGGAACCGCGATGCGGGCGTGAGACCTTGCCGGTAGGAGGCGAATGTATGAAATCGAGATTTAAAAAAGCTATAGCCATCATAAGCTTTATCGCCGCCTGGGATGTCAGTGCAAAGGCACGAGATTTATCTCCAGACCAACAGCTCGCAAAAGCATTTGCCCTGCCTCTAAAAGCTCCTGAGCCAGAAACAAATAAATATTCAAAGACGAAAGTGGACCTCGGAGCAAAACTATTTTTTGACCCACGTCTCTCACTAGACGGAACCGTGTCCTGCAACTCTTGTCATAATGTTATGGCCTCGGGGTCTGATAACCGTCCGGTTTCGGCAGGTATCAAGGGGCAGCTTGGTGGACGTAGTGCGCCGACTGTGTTTAACGCAGCATTTCTAAGTGTCCAGTTTTGGGATGGCCGAGCGTCATCACTTGAGGAACAAGCAAAAGGGCCGCTGACAAACCCGATGGAGATGGGCATGCCCGATCATGGGGCGGTTGTTTCGCGAGTCAATAGCATCGAAGAATACAAGGCGCTATTTGCGAAAGCCTTTCCTGGACCCAATCCTGTTTCGATTGATAATATTGCGAAGGCGATTGCGTCATACGAACGAACACTGATCACGCCAAATAGTCCGTTTGATCGGTGGGCTCGTGGGGACGCCAAAGCTATGTCAGAGTCCGCAAAGCGCGGATTCAAAAAAATGAACGAAGTGGGTTGCACGAGTTGTCACTCCGGCGTGGCATTCGCAGGGCCAAGCCTTCCTGAGGGCGTTGGCTTTTTTCAAAAGTTCCCGACCTTCGAGAATAATCTATACGTGAGCAAGTATGACCTCAAGTCTGACCTGGGTCGAGCAAAAGTTACAGGCAATGCTTCAGATGAACATATGTTTCGCGTTCCCACGCTGCGCAATGTGGCGACAACGGCCCCATACTTTCACAACGGAAAAGTTCCAACATTATCCGATGCAATTCGTGTCATGGCAAAAACCCAACTTAATCGGGAATTGAATGATTCTGAGGTTAACGACATATTCAGTTTTCTGGAGTCATTGACGGGTAGCGTTCCGACCCAGCAACTGCCGAAGCTGAGTGTCACAAGTGGTACAACTCTGACTCCCAATTAAAGCGTCTCATATCGTTTCAGGGTCCCCATCCTTAAGTAGTGCTAGAAGATTCTGATACCGTCCGCCGCGGCGTTCCAGCTCTGCTGGCGGACCCATTTCCACTAGTCGCCCGTGCTCTATGACGAGAATGTTGTCACATCGACGAATCGTCTCGAGTCGATGTGCGATGACGACGACCGTTCGATCTTTAAGTATTCGTTTGGTAGCTTCTTGAATCAGGGCTTCTGATTGTGGGTCAATACTACTAGTAGCCTCGTCCAAAATAACTATTGGAGGGTTTTTCGTCAGGGCTCTGGCAAAAACTATCAGCTGCTTTTGACCATGACTTAGATTGGAGCCGTTTTCCTTAACATGAAAATCCAGACCGCCCGGTAGGTCGTTAATAAATCGATCCGCCCCCACGAGATGAGCTGCCCGAATGATCTCCTCTTTTGAGATGTTTCTCGAACCAAGGCTGATGTTGAATTCAATCGATCCCTCAAACAAAACTAAATCTTGCGGCACAATGCCCATTTGCTCGCGGATATGATCTGGGTCTAGATCTTTTATATCAGTTCCAGCCACTCGAATGCTTCCTGAATAGCCATCATAAAGTTTTGTCAAAAGTTTTATGACTGTAGATTTGCCGCTGCCGGTGCTACCGATAATGGCAAGTGACGATCCGGCTGGTACCCTAAACGATATGTCTGACAGGGTTTTAGATTTGCTTGCCTTGTAGGCGAAACTGACGTGATCGAACTGAACATCGACTTGGCTGGGCCACCTCATAGTTCGATCTCCAGCGACGAACTCCTGCTTTTCCATCAGCCCAAAAATTCGTTCAATTGAGGTAAACGCGCCCTGCAGCATGGCCATTTTTGTGCCCAATTGTTTTAGTGGCTCGAATAGCTGCTGAATATACTGAATGAACGCGACCATGAGACCGGCCGTTAAATTATCAGCGTATCCGCTCCATCTAATAGCAATAAAGAGGGCTACACCGAGTGTGATTGATGAGATTCCGTCAATTGTGGCAAACATCAATGCGTCGTAAAACACGTTTTCTAGCTGCGCATCCCGGTATTGAACGTTCAATTTGTTGTACCGGTTGGAAACACTTTTTTCGGCGTTAAGTAGCTTGACAGCGCTTACACTAGCAAGTGCCTCTTGCGTGAAGCCGTTCAAGATGGCGAGATTCTTTTTTGATGCGAGCATAGCGGCATTTAGTTTCTTTGAAAACCATATGACCAACCACGTCATGATCGGCAGAATAATCAAGGCGACCACAGCTAGTTTAGGGGAGAGAATAAACATCCCTGAAATGCACCCAAAGAGAACAAGAATATCAATCACGCTGGATAAAACGCCCTGGTTCAGTGACTCGCTTAGATTGTCAAAGTCACTAGTAGCGCGCGTTGCCAGCGCCCCACTGATTTGAGAATCATGCCAGGACGCCGACAGGCGTAAGACGTGGCGAATCAAGTGGCTACGAAGATCGCGGATCATTTTATGGACAGCCGAAGACGTTGTGATCGCCTGCGCGCCACTCAGTACATAAGAGAGAAAAGAGAGTGTTAGGCAGGCAGACGCACCCCAAATTGTAAACGTCATGTCTCCACGAACGATCCCCTCATCAATGACGCGCTTAACGATCAGCGGCTGAAACATGGTCACCACGGCGACCATTGGGATTAAAACAGTCCCCAGAATCACTTGCCATTTGTAGGGTCGAAGCCATGGCCACAATTTAGCCAACTGCCGAAAGGCTACTGCCGAGTTCTCCGAGGTTTTATCTCTTATGTTACACCCCCGGGATCAGTGAGATGACCTGCAGTGGGTCTATGTTCGATCAAATGTTTGACATCACCATAAGTTCCTTCCGCGATAATGCGACCTGCGTCAAAGACGAGGATTTTATCGCAAGGTTCCAGAATGCTGACCCTATGGGAGGCGATGATCAGGGCTGATTTCGTCGCCAGTAGCGACTTTATGAGTCGATGTTCAGTCTCGTGGTCGACTGCAGACAAAACATCATCAAGGATAATGATTTCAGAGGGCCTCAGAAGTACGCGGGCCAGCGCTAGACGTTGCTTTTGGCCGCCCGAAAGCTTAATGCCACGTTCGCCAATTGGTGTATCCCAGGTTTCGGGAAATTTTTGGATGTCAGTAAGAATATCGGCCCTCACAGCAGTCTCTGTAAGGCGATTCATCGGTATGTCGGAATCCTCGCAGCCCAAAAGTAGATTTGAGCGTATGCTTTCACTGAGGAGAAGTGGATGTTGTTGTGCATAGGCGATTTTATCGCGCACGACAGCGGGGGGAAGATTGGCTGTGTCAATGCCTCGTAAAAAAATCTGGCCACTGGTTGGCTCATAGAGTCTCGTGATGATATTGAAAAGGGTCGACTTACCAGAGCCTATTGATCCATAGATGCCGATCCGTTCTTGGGCTTTTATGGTGAACGATACATCGTTTAGAGCCATTCGTCCGTTGGGCCATTTGAACGAGATGTTCCGAACGTCCAAAAGTTCTTCGGTTGGTTTCTGAGTGGCCTTGGCTCCAGTCTCTAGAGGTGACGTTTCGGGTGGTATATCTTTCACACCTTCGATTCGCTCTGATGCTGGTTTTGCTCGCTGGTAGACGTTCATGATGATACCAAGGCTGGCAAACGGAAATGTTAGCATTCCGATGTAGATGTTGAAGGCCATGATGTCGCCAACTGTGAGTGATCCGGCAATGATCTGCTTGCCGCCCCAGGTGAGTATAGCGAATTGACTAACGCCGATGAGCACCGTCATGATGGGCCATGTCAGTGTGCGAAGCCAAATCGTCCGTAAATTGGATTGAAAGATAGCGGTATTGTCGGGTTCAAGGCGTGACGTGATGGCTGATGATGCGTTCATGGTCTGAATGGTGTGAACTTGCGAAAAGGCTTCAGATACCTTCCCCGTAAGCCGTCCAAGTGCCTCGGTGTTCTCGCGCATGGAAAGGTAAAGTTTTGGCATCACAGCTCTTGTTAAAACGAGCATAACGAGCATTGGTGATATCGAGAGTACAGTTAGTGTGGGGTCTAACGAGGCCATTTTTGTAACGGTAAATATCGATATGAATATGACATTGAGCACTTGAAGTGCGCCGAACGCGAAAAATATACGAAGCTGAGTAACATCATTGTTCAATCGAGATGTTAGATCGCCTGTCGAGAAGTCCAGCAGGCGACCAATGGGCGCACGTAGTAATGAAAGAAAAACATCTGATTTTAAAGCGGCCTCGAGGGTTCGTCCTGGCCAGAAGATAAGTATTCGCGACAACGTTCTAATGATGACTTGTGTAAAGCCGAGTCCAATAATCCCAAGTGAAACAAGTGTGAACTGCTCTAAGGTTTGCTTTGCGGCCATCCCATCTATGATGCGTTTGGCTAGCAGAGGAATTTCAAGAACGATGATGTTTGTAAAAATCAGGGCAACGGTACCGGTCATGTAAAACCGCCATTGGGGAGCGGCGTATAGGCGACCGAGCCGGCTAAGCGAGCTTGCCATCAGCGAACCCCAAAAAAGCGCTCGTCAAGCAGCTTAACACGGTCAGTTAAGTTTTGATCTGTCCAGGCAGTTAATTCCTCAAGTTTTCCTGCCTCCAGAATTACAGCTCTGGGGCAAAGAGCAGCAGCGATCAGTGGGCTATGAATACTCACGAGTGTGGTCTTGCCACGTTCAGAGCGGCTTTTGATGGCTAGCTCAAGGTGTCTTGCGTTTATGATGTCGAGTGCATTAAAAGGTTCGTCAAGAATAAGAAGATCCGGATCATGAATCATCGAGACGGCCAGTCCGATTCGCCTCTGCATCCCGTGACTTGCTTTGCAAAGTGGGCGATGTCTCCATTCGACAGCGTCCCACTGTCGTAATTGCTCCTCGACCTTTGTGTCAGGGGACTTAAGATTGAGTAGTCGGGCTGAGTAGTACAGTATTTCTGACGGTGTGGTCCAATTAGGAAGTAACGATTCTTGCGGCAGGTAGCCTATTCGCCGGCGTACGTCGACGGCATCAGGGCTCATTTTTGCGCCGAATAGTTTTAGGTCTCCCTCGCTGCGGTCAAGGGAGCCACTTAGTAGTTGGAAAAGTGTACTCTTACCAGCTCCGTTCCTGCCGAAAACAGCCACGGTCTCTCCAGGACTCGCGTGGAATGTGATAGGGCCAAGTTGAAACCCAGTGGTCCATTTTTTTGTTACGTTTTTTGCGTCAATTGTTTGATGCACGTGCAAACCGTCCTCCTTGGTAGCGATGTGCCTCACGTTGTAATATCCATATCGCAGGCGTAATCCAAGGGACTGCCATCATAGCAGTTCCGATGAATAAGTTGATAAGAGTTAACATAACAATATTTGTAAAAATTCGTCGCCCGTCTATCTGCAAAACCAAGCTTGGTGCAAGCCAGCATGGGAAACTTGCAAGAGCACTTGCTAGTAGAGCGCTCGGTAAAATATTTAGAACATCATGGTATCCAAGTCCTTGAGTCATAAGTTTTGATGTGACACCCGCAAGTAGGAATAAAATAAATGACAGACCAAAAATTATGCCTGCGCGCCGCGTGAATATCGCCTGCCATGCCATGATCCAATCTCCATGAGACACAGCAGCCTGGCGCTCTAGCCAGGTAAATTGTAGATCTTCTTCAACAAGTAGCGGTACTGTCCAGGAGAGAATGTTCCCGCCAATCAGGCTTATAAGTAGCGTCATGTCTATGGGGTTGCCGATACCGAGACTGATAAAGCCCATAGCCATTATCAGCAACGACATAATTTGCAGATGCGAGCTTCGCCATCCAAAGCGCGCCAGGCGGTGTTTGCGCCACTGAATTAATGGTGGGTCTTGGTCATGCTGAGGTTGTCGCTTTGGATTGATATCGTCAGCTGGGGCAGCCGAGGGGGAGCGTTTTACGAAGGTCAGTGATATGGCCATCGCAGCCAGTGCGGTTAAAATATGTATGGTTGAGAGCGGGCCTAACGCAAAATTTATAATGATTAACGCCAAGAGATGCCCCAACGCTAAGCTGGTCATCAGGCCCAGCGCTGTCGCGCGCTGAAGTGATGATGTCGCGCATCCGATGGAGCGTAAAAAATCTGGCCAGTTTCCTTTTGCATGCATCAAATCTCGTGACCACTTCATAATGGCGATAGCGCTCGCAACGATAAGAATCAATATGAGGTAAAATCGCATGAAGTTTGCGGCTTGAGGGTTGATGGAGGGAAGTTTGGTGTTGATAAAATCACTGAATACGTAAAGGAATAGGGCGATAATCATGCATGATGCCACGAGAGTCGTGATGAGATGTGCGAGGGATGCGCGGGTACGGCGACCGAGCTGAAGAAATATTGGTAGAACGAGGTCTCTGAACGGCCGTATGGTTGTCAATGAAGGGGATTTATCAAGTTTTATCATCAGTTGGGAACCCACTGCATAGACACCTCAAATCCTAGTGGGTAGTCCTTGCCTCTGTCAGTTTGTTGCCCTTCAAGTTTTGCCAGATGTGCAAGTCCTTTTATCGTGCTGAATCCAAAAATTAATTCACCGTAATCGGCGGTTACATGCTTCGCTCCAAGAGTTAGCCTGGCCTGTCTTTCGATAAACCATGCATCAGAGGTTTCTTTGGCAACTGGTTTTATGTGTCTAAGTTCCTGTTCAACACCCGTCGTGATCTCAAGTATTGAGCCGCGAAAACCCATAAATGCGTGCTTTGGCACAATAAGATCGACGTACAGACCATCGGGTCCGCGTCTCGTCCAGCCGACCTCGGGTATTACGAGGGCTTTGTGGCCTGCCTTCCAGAAAACATTGAGGCCTGTCCAGGAGAATGTCGTGTCGCTTGGTCGTAACCGCAACGATGGAAGAAATTTCACCAAATTGACAATAAATCTGGTGTGATGAGCGGGTTTGGCCTGAATTGCTCCCACGCGTTCCAAGTCTAGCCGCCAAGCTGGTTCACCCTCCGCCGCATGATGAAGTAAGCCGACGCCGTATTTTTGTTCGGATGCGAATACTTGTGCGGTGGTTCGGTCGAGGTATCTTACTGTCATGAATGGCATGGCGATCCAGAAGGCTACAGGAATAGGTATGTCGAGATTTAGAGTCCGTTGACGGGTCAGGGATTTGTTTTTTGATGTCAGCCCACTCTGATGACCTGTGAGCTCCGGCTCTGAGTTCTGTTGCCAGACTGTATACGTCACCTCAGGCCCCCGCAGTGGCTCGGCAGCTTCTAAGGCGGCACTCGTGATGCCTATTATGATAATTGCTAGTCGAATCATCATGATGGAATATGCTACCTTGGACGGGGAAATAAGCAATCGACTTTAGGATTGCGGGAGGTAAAACGTGCCAAGCAGTCACGTATCAAAAAATAGGAAAAAAGTTGCTGTTCTTTTGAACGGCTGTGGTCACCGTGATGGCAGTGAAATTCACGAGGCGGTACTAACTCTTTTAGCGATTGAAGAAGAGGGTGTTGATTGGGAGGCTGTAGCATTAAATTTAGACCAAGCTACGGTTTTGAACCATCTTGATGGCACTGTTGACCGTGCGGGATCGTCAAGAAATATGCTTAAGGAGTCAGCACGGATCGCCCGTGGCAAAATTAAAAATCTTGTCGACGTAAATCCCGCTGACTATGTGGCGTTGATCATTCCTGGAGGCAATGGTACGGCCGCTAACTTATGTAACTTTTCAACTGCTGGAAAGGATATGGTCGTTAACAAGGATGTGGCTCATTTGTTAAGGTCATTCCACGAATCCGGTCGTCCAATCGGTGCTATCTGCATCTCACCGATGCTTATAGCAAGCGTTTTCGGTAAGTCAGGCGTAAAGATAACCTTGGGTGAGATCCAGGGAGGAGCGCCCGAGGCGGCCTCCCATATGGGTGCAAAAGTTCAACGATGTGGTGCTCGAGATTGTGTGGTTGATCATGAGCTTAAAATTGTCACCACTCCCGCGTATATGTTAAATGCGAGTATGGCCGATATCGCGCAAGGTATTCGCCAGTTGACGAAGGACGTGCTCAAGATTGCTGAGCCCAAATAGTGAACTTAGCGAGCTTCTGAAAAATCCTAAGTTTTTTATTTCAGGCAACCAGCGGCCGTGAATTCCGAAATGAGATCTACGTCCATGGCCATGCAAACAAGGCCGTAGCGCCATAGGTCGTGCTTTCCAAAATCCGGTAGTACCCATTTGACCTCGAGTGGAATATCGCGTCCAGAGATCGTCAATGTGGCCGTCGTTCCTTCTTTGAGTTGCTCTGACATGATAAGACCTAGCCCGTGGCTGCTGATATCAATGGGCTTTGCATCAAAAGCCTTACCGTTGACCAGGAATCGTCCAGGCATGAGTCCGGTGAGGCGCTTACGCTCACTGATCCTTCGTTCTTTTAGACGTAGTTGATACTTAGCCATAAAAAAAGCCCCCTTATGAACCAAACCCAGCAGTCACCAGCTCAACGAGCCAAACCTACCGCGTCTTAACATGAGTAGCATCGGCAGATGAATGGCCTGCGTGAGCTTTTGGTAAAAATTCAATAATTACGGTTATTTATATCATCCTAATGAGGGTTGATAGGGTCGCCATAGGTCCTCAAGGCGGTGATCTGGTTAAATTGCCCTGATTTCGTACAATAGAAGGAAGATGCCGTTGTTCCCATCCAAATACAGGTTGATAAATCCTCTATAATAAGGAGTGGACCATGCTTGCCCTATTTCCTGAAATTGCGGCGTGCGCACAGGCCGGTGACCTGGAGAAGCTTACAGTCATGACCCGTCAGTATTTTGCCGGTGACGGTGCTGCAAAGCCAGGCCTTGATGCAGATGATTTGGTGAGAAACTTTGGCATACCCGTTCAGACGGAATTCCTTGATTTCCACGGCGCTGTTGCGGTTGCGGATGTTAAGGGCGAGATTAAAGCCAAGTTCCTGGTCAATAAGTCACTAAACCATGAGCAGCGGCAGTTTATTCTTTGTCACCTTTTGGGGCACTTCGTGCTGCATATTCAGCCTGCACTTACAAAGGGCGACTGGAAAAGTTCAGGATTTAAGGAAGAGTTTTGTCCAATGGGCCGCTATGTGAGTGCCGAAGGTCTATCTGGGATGTCGGCTCACGAGTTCGCGGCCGAAGATTTAGCGGATCGATTTGCGGGAGCACTTTTGATGCCTTCGGCTATGGTGATTCGTGCCATGGAAAAGCTCGGCGATCTTGGCAAGGTCTCGCAGGTGTTCGGCGTTAGTTCCCAATTAGTTGCTCGACGTTTGGATGACTTAACTGGTAAACCTGAGCAAGGTTCAATCCCACATGGGGGATCTAGGGTTGTAAAAAATAACGCATCGGGTGATTCGCAGCAAAGTCATGAGGCGCCAAGGCCGAATGAGGTTCCGTCAAGTCAACTGATCAGGGATGTAAACCAGACTATGCATCCAACGTCCCGTGTGTTAGCGACACATACATATAGTGATGCCGCCCACGGCGAGCATAAACCACGTGAGCGCGACGATTCTGAGTTAAAAGGTATGGCACGCATTCGCGAGCTGGCTCGTAAACTGGATAAATTTGGTGACAGAGCAAAATAAGAATATGGACGAAACGTTAAGCGCGGGCGAAACGAGACCACTTTGGGAGCCCCGAGGTAGACGCCGCCAGACACCGGCTATGCAGAATTTCCTCGAGCGTGTGTACTCGGATGGCCATATCAACAATAAGCGTTGGGATGACCTTTACAAATGGTCAATCCATGAAACAAATGATTTTTGGCACCTGCTCAGTAAATTTGTGGGGATCAAGTGGCGGCGAACCCCAACTCGGGCGTTTGAGCCTGGAGACACCATGCGATCTAGTCGCTGGTTTTCAGATGGGACACTTAATTTTGCTGAAAATCTTTTGCCGCCGCCTGATGGGCGAGTTGTGTTGATTAGCATAGCAGAAGGCGTGCCCATTACTGAATGGACTGGGTTGAAACTTTGGAACGATGTCGCAAGATGCGCTGCCGCGTTAGAATTGGCTGGAGTTCAACCGGGCGATAGAGTCGCGGGAGTTTTGATAAACGGCCCAGAAGCAATTATTTGCATGCTCGCCACAGCCGCCATCGGTGCGATTTGGTCGTCGTGTAGTCCAGATTTTGGCGTGCAAGGGATCAGGGATCGTCTGTCGCAGGTGAACCCAAAAGTTGTTTTCAGCACGGCGTCATATAACTATGCCGGTAAGCGCGTTCAAAATCTTGCGCAGACTGAAGAGGCTGTTGCTGGTATGTCACCAAAACCGCGACTGGTGGCAGTTGACCACTTCAATCGTGGGCAGGATGATTTTGCCAAGTTTTGTCATTCAATGAGCCTGTCTGGACAAGAACCTTTAGTCATTCGTTTTGCAGAGCGAAAGTTTTCTGATCCGCAGTACATCATGTTTAGCAGTGGCACCACGGGACTTCCAAAATGTATCGTACATGGTGTGGGTGGTACTCTGCTTCAGCATAAAAAGGAATTATTTTTGCACAGCGATCTTGGCCCAGGGGATCGGCTGATGTTTTTTACGACCTGTGGATGGATGATGTGGAACTGGATGGTGTCCGGACTGGCCGTTGGCGCAAGTTTGGTGACCTTCGATGGTTCGCCCGTTCACCCAAATCCAGCGGTCTTATGGGACGTATGCCGATTGCAGCATGTGACTCACTTCGGTACGAGTCCAAAATTTATCTCTGTGTGTTTGGGTGCGCCCGCGTTTGATCCGAACGTTAACGGTGAGCTTGAGGATCTGAGAACGATATTGTCCACCGGATCACCGCTTCTTCCGGCTCATTATGACTGGGTTTACCAAAATTTCCCTGATGTGCATCTTGCATCTATCAGTGGAGGTACCGATATCATCGGGTGTTTTATGCTGGGAAATCCCATCCTCCCAGTTTATTCCGGTGAGATCCAGTCACCTGGCCTCGGTATGGCGATTGAAAGCTGGGACGAAAATCAAAATCCCGTCCAAAATAAAAAAGGTGAACTCGTTTGCGTCAAACCATTCGTATCCATGCCAGTTGGATTTTGGAACGATTCTAGTGGTGAGCGTTACCGGAAAGCTTATTTTGACCATTATGGATCAAAGGATGTGTGGCGCCACGGAGACTTTATTGAATTCACAGATCATGGTGGGATTGTTGTTTACGGTCGCTCAGACGCGACGCTAAACCCTGGTGGTGTGCGAATTGGGACGTCAGAGATTTACCGAGCTGCCGAGTCGCTACCATTTGTATCGGACTCCCTGGCTATTGGCCAAGATTACGGCGATGATTCGCGCGTGGTGCTTTTTGTTAAGCTTAGAGATGGTGTGACATGGTCTGAAGAAATTGAACGGCGTTTACGTTCGCACATTCGCGCCGAGTTGACACCGCGCCATGTCCCGGCCGTTATTTTGCCAGTCAAAGACATCCCGTACACGAGAAGCGGTAAGAAGGTGGAATTAGCTGTATCAAAAGTTATTCGGGGTGAGGAGGTCAGCAATAAGGACGCTCTCTCAAACCCCGAATGTCTCTTGGACTATGAAGCACTAAAAGGCTTACTTAAAACCTAGATTAAAGCAGCTCGATGGCACAAATCACGACCGGATTTGGAACTACAGGGCGTGAGCAGGTTATCTTCCGAGCACCAACGGCACGGTAACTTGGGTTGATGCCGGCTGGAATCGTGGCTCCAATCGCCTCAAGTGTTTGATAGAGATCTTCAGAAGATTTGCCCATGATGCCAGTTTTAGCTTCTATAACTCGCGTGTTAGGGTTTACAGCCGAATAAACACAGCGAGCAGGGCTATCCATTTCGTTCATGTTTTTTTGGCAACGGACATCAGTAACGGTTAAATTGGTAGCGCCATACATGGGTTCAGTGTCGACGACTCCCCAACTTTCTAAAATCTCCATCATCCTCGCGGCGTCTTTGTCACTCATCTGATTCTCGCCGCCAGTAGTTTCGTCAATTTTAATTTTTTTCCGAGCCGTAATCATGCGACTTGTCATCTTGCTTACTCCGACTATGTCGCCTCCGACCGTAATCTGCATCGGTCTTTTGGAGGTTTGAATGAATTCGTGAGCCGTTTGAACGGCAGGGGACTTACAAATAGCGCGGTGAAATAGGTTATCGGTAACGGGAGTCACAGAGGTGAAGATCTTCTTATCAAGACCGGTAGGATTGCCTGCGGCCTCTCCGTACTCGTAGTAACCGTTCATGGTGACCGTTTTGTTTGAACACGTCGTCGGGACTTCGATATCAACGATGTAGGCGGCGTTTGATTCCAAATTAATTTGATTCGACGTTGTCTCAACCTGTTTTGTTTCGATCATCTCGACAGAAGCTACTGAGACTGGTCCCCAGTCTGCCGTAATGGCGCCGTCACTAGACAACGTGACGACGGTCCAACCGTAGCTCTTGCCTTCAACGCAAACCGCAGATCGAATCCAGTTGTCATCTGTTTTTTGAGCTTCAAACAGCTCAATGACTGGATTGACAGCCTCAGTTGGTTCCGGGTACTGCCAATTTTGAGACACGCTGAACTCACGCGGCGTGCAGCGTTCATCTTTTTCGATTTTGATCAGGTACTCACCAGCCTTCAGCGGGATAACTTTGCGGTGGGTGGTGCTAAGTTTTGAGCCGGCTTGATGGACGTCGTGGCTACAGGACATGAAAAGTGATGAAATTGTGACCAGGACAAGTGTCAGAACATTTCGTGTCATAAGGTTATCTCCCATGAAGTCTGTTGTTGCGAAAAGGCTTCTAGCACCTTTTTATTAAAAAGTATAGAATTGGCCAGCCAGTTAGCTGATTTTATTAAATAAGTTAATATTATCTGTTTTTATGAGTCCTTCGCCTTGATTTAAATACCTGTGTTTATTGATAAAGATAGAAAACGCCTCAAGCTTTCGCCAAGCTCGACCGCTAACCTGAATGCCTCTTAGTTTGAGGCGTTACATGCTTGGAGGACTTATGAGACAGGCCATGAATAAGGTCATTGCGTTGGACGCGGACGTCGCGGCCCCACGGGCTAGGGGCGGGTGGAAGGTCGGAATGAAGACTTTTGGTACAAAGCACTTCATCAATGTCGTTGCCAAGGACGTTTCGGTCTCCGGGATGCTCGTCAAAGTTGAGGATCCAAAAATAGTCGCGCCGTTCCAAACAAAAACGCTACTTGAGATGGTGTTTTATCCAGATGGCAAGACAGTAAAAGAAGAGATTCGAATGACAGGCGTTGTTATCAGGTCCGTTTGTGATGAGGCAAATCAGAATCGTAAAGATATGTTTGGCATTCGTATCACTGAGGCGCCCGAAGCCTTTGAAAATGCAGTGGAGCATTTTCTCCAACAGGCAAGTTAATCAAAGCTCAGTCGATATATTTATAATCCATCAGGTAATGACAGCCTTTGGTCGCATCAGCGTCCGAAACAAACTTGTCACTTTCTGCCAGACTAAGACCGTTGCGAGCGGCCAACTCGTTCGTTGAACTCGCAGCCACAACGGTTTCAAAGGCAAGTTTTGCCGCAATCAGCATGCCGTCAAAATCAATCAGGTCCGCATGGTCGGATGTTTTGTGGTAATGCGGGTTATTTGAAACGCCTGTGTGGAAGAAAATCCCAGGGATTCCCTTATTCATAAATGACGCGTGATCGCTACCACCCTCAACTTTGCTCGTAAACTTGAGCTTGTGTGAAGGATATTTTTGGCCCAATGTCTTGGCGGTGCTGTCTCCCCACTTCGAGGTAGTCGTACCTATCGCTGCGATGGCATTACCGAAGGTCTTTGCGTAACCGATCATGTCCAAATTAATCATGAAAACATGTTTTCCAAGTGGAACAGCAGGATTTGCTACGTAGTGCCGAGAGCCTAGCAGGCCTTCTTCCTCACCCGAAAACCACATAACTAGAACAGATCTCTTCAAACTTTGACGAGCAGCCGATAAAGATCTTGCGATGCTGAGAAGAGCCACCGCGCCTGAACCGTTATCGTCGGCTCCATTACAAATCCCGTCATTGCCAGGTCCGCTACTACAAGTGTAGCCTCTAGAAGTCGTTCCGGCATGGTCCATGTGTGCTCCAATTACGACATACTCATTTTTTAATGTCGGATCTGAGCCTTCTATGAGTCCAATGATGTTACTTGAGGTTTTGCCCTGGGTAGGCCCCACCGTAACTTGAAAATTTTGCCGGTAATCACCGAATGCTGGTTTGATGTCATAACGCTTTAGCTCGCCTATTAAAAAGTCTGCAATCAGTTCATTTTCTTTGGTACCCGCAAGTCGACCAGCAAATTTATCTTGAGTGATAAACATCAGTTCTTCATTCATAATGTCTTTTGAAAATAATGCTAGAGACGTGTCAACTGATAGGCCCGATGTAGGATTTTTTAGTCTGAATTTGAGCGCCGATGTACCACTGGCCCTGTTGAGCACTACGTAGTCACTAAATGTAGAAAGATGCCCAGTTAACTTGGCTTGATAGATAAATCGTCCTTGGGATTCCAGAGATTTTTCAAGAGGGACTTTTTTGGATGGAGAGCTACAAGATTCACCGCGTTTTACAACGCAAATATCAGCGTCTATTTTCGTTGGAAACGATACCATGATGGTCTTCTCGGAGGGCTTCGATGTGTCACCCAGTGCGACAAAAACATCAGAGCTCCGCGATTTTAGTTTTGACCCGCCCTGAGACGGGTAACAGCTCGCGAGAGCTACAACAGATAATCCAATCGTGCTGATGCGACGTGGTGTCATGGATATAAAGCCCTCTAAAGAAGTCGTATATTATCGGCCGGAGTGCCTGTTTTCTTTAAGTTAAGGCTAAATGTTCAAATATTGCCATTGATTAGCTGGACATTTTGAAGTTGGGCAAACCTTTGCAACGTCAAATTAATCAGCAATATCGTCCCGTCCACACTATGCTCACCTGATCTAAACAACAGATTAGGGGGGCCAGAATGCCAAAGGAAGGTAACTATAGCCTGCATGAAGGTTTTAAGAGCTGTTATTGAGTCCAAGGGCGTACCTCAATGATCTACACAGATCAAGCCGGGTCCGATGACCAAACGGGAAGATTTCGCTGAAAATTTTCAAAATGAAAGACATTTTCTAACGTTGAATCGATTGCGGGCGGCTAAGGGGCTTTGGGCGCACCAAAAAACCAATCCCACGTTCTACCCACTATTCCTCTGGTTGTACTCTTAGTTGCGGACTCCACTGGACTCTTCAAAAGTGGTGGGGCCGCGTTACCGACGGCTTTTCCGGCTCGGCCAGCTGCCTCGCTGACGACCAATCCCCTTATTCCGTCTTTAGCCAGGGTTGCGCCTCGGCCTGCACCAGGTATCGGTGCCACAATCCTTGGAGCTAGTGCCTCCGCCGTTTGAGCAATACCTTTCAATCCCTCTGATGTTACTTGTCTGAGTTCGCTGCCGTTTCCTCTGTAATTTGGCATAGACATTTCTTGCATGATTTGAGCTCGTCGTTGGCCCGCGCTAAAGGTTCTTTGAGCTCCCTCGGCGGCTTGTTGATTGCCAAACCACCAATTTGCTGAAAACCAATCTCTAAAGGCAAGATCGAAATTAGAGTCAGAACTTACGCCTTCAGTAGATCCGGTTTTCTTTAGGCGATCAATCAACTGCGGATCAGTTTCTATATGTGTCGTGATCTTTTTGAATACTTCAAAGCTGGACGGGAAGGATTTTTGAAACCTCTCCCGTGTTCCGCCTTTTTCGGAGTTGCAATAATACGAGTCAAAACTTTCTGCAAAGACAAAATTATCAAAAATACTTCGGACTTTTTCGTCATCGGAGAGAATGAGGTCAGCATAAGCGTCCAGATTTGCCTTTGAGCCTGCTGCTCTTGCATTGGCCACGTCAATCATCAGAGCATCACTAAGCTCTCTTTGAAATGCACGGAAATTTTTAACTCGCTCCAAACTTTCTTTACTTGGACCTGCCAACACTTTTCCTTGTTCAATGGCCGTGGCGACTACCTCAGAGGAGATTCGTGCTAATGTTCGGACTAAATGATGTTGAATAGCTGTAGGACTGGCATCGAGGTATATGGCAAGGTTCTCGGGCGTGCTCTCCCAGCATGATGATAACTTTCCGCCCTCCGAGGCCCATGCCTGATCAATCCTAGACAGTTTTTGGCTACAAATGTCAGAGACTTTATCCGTCAGTCTTATGACGGCACCTTTTTGAGCAGAGAAGATAGACTTTATCGAGTCAGGGACTGCGGAAAGAGCAAGTAATGTTGCGTCACGGTAGACGCCTTCCCGTTTTTTATCGATTGTTACCGACGACGCGACTTCGATTTTGGGCATAATCGTGGTCTTCTCAAAATTACCGAAACAGACGTTTACTGTTTTGGTGGAGGACGTGAAGTTGTCCAGCGTTTTTATTTTTGCCGGATCATTAGCCGGTTTACAACCCGTCATGCCAAAGCCAGGCGCTATCAACCCAAGTAAAAAAATAATCCTCAAATAGCTCCAGTCCATAAGCCCTCCGTTATTACCTCGCGATCGGTCATTTCGCTCCGCGACTTTAAGATAATCTCGCATCAATAAATTCAAACAAATAAAACGAGGGGTTATGGTATAGTTTGGTCGCAAGGTGGCTGATTCAATGGACGATATCGGTGAAAATTTTCACGCGAACCCTTGCAACGTGCCAGAAGACTTAAAAAAGCACCGTCATGAAAAGTAAATTCCACCTTGATGGGCGCTGACCCCAAATGTGCTCTCGATACGCTCCAAAGCCCTGGGGTCCGAGGTCCCCCCATGCCAATTTACATGACCTCCACCCAGGATCGTGATGGAGTCAGCAAGGCGTAAGGCTAGACTGATGTCATGAAAGGAGATGAGAAAGGTTGCTCCTTGAGCGGCCATGACTCTCGCCAGACCCATAAGATCGGCGGCAGCTTTTAAATCAAGGGGAGCCAAGGGCTCGTCCCAAATATAGAGTTTTGACTGGGACGCCAAAGACTGTGCAAGTATGGTCTTCTTGCGCTCCCCGGTGGAAAGCTCGGTGAATGAACGATCCAGCAGGTCATGGAGACCCATAATCTTCGAACTTTGAACGGCCGCATCATGGTCAATCTCTGTTGGCTGACCTTTGTGTTTCGTCCATCGTCCCCATAAAACGATATCTCTTACCGTGTAAGCAAAGGGAGCGATATGCTGAGACTCAACGTAACTGATCAACTCAGCACGTTCAAAATTGTTTAGTGACGTTAGATTTTTGTCGTCAATCCGAATACTCGCGTGGTCTGATAGAGGGATGAGTCCGGCAATTGATCTGAGAAGCGTAGTTTTGCCGCTACCATTTGGTCCAACAATCGCGTGTAGAGCACCTTTTTTTAAATTTAAGCTTGCATCATTAATAATGCGTCGACTTGGAGATGATTGGATGGTCAGATTCTTAATGATGATCATGCGGTAGCCCTTCTCACCAGCAACCAAAGAAAGTAGGGCGCTCCAATCATTGTGGTGATGAGACCAACATCCATATCGACGGGGGATCTTACGGTGCGAGCAGCCAAATCCGCAGTGACTGCTAATATGGCTCCTAGTAGAGAGGAAATTATGAGTACGGTTCGCAGTTGCTGCTTTGAAATCAGTCGAGCCATGTGAGGTGCTACGAGCCCTAGAAACGGCAAAGGCCCACCAAAGCTAATGGCTGATCCAATGAGAACCGATATAAGGATGAGAATGAATCGGTAGCTTCGACCGACATCCACCCCAAGTGCTCGCGCTGCATCATCCCCAAGGGACATCACATCGACTCCAGGAGCCAAGATCCATGCTGCCGATAAACAAACTAGATAAGCTATGCCGATGCCCGCGGCGTGATCCCAAGATCTGGCGGTGAAACTTCCCATGAGCCAGTGGTGTAGGTTGGCTCCGCTACCTCTTTCCATAAGAATCGATATACAAAGCGACGTGCCAGCAGCCAGAAATGCATTTAGGGCAAAACCACCGAGCAAAAGCCTGGCAAGGCCGGAGTCTTGTGGATTTATCGATCCGAGGCTGCGAGCGTCTTTCAGCTGCAAAAGACTAAGAGAAGCTAGCGTGGCTAGGATCGCGCCTGTGGAGGATACGAAAACACTACGCTCCATCTGGATGCCGTTGGTCACACCTACGAGTGTGGTTAGAGCTAGAGCGAAGGATGCTCCCGCTTCAGTTCCGATGATGGATGGTGTCGCCAATGAATTACGAAATAATGATTGGCTTAAAGCGCCCGCGGCGGCCGTACCAGCACCGGCAAGAATAGCTGTAAATACGCGGGGTGCTCTGATGGTGCTCAGTATCTCCCAATCCGCTCCAATACCAGTCGAGCCAACTGCTAGACTCAATCCTACAGCTACAAAAAGCAAAATTGTAAGGCCGAACAATTGTTTGTTCATGATTCAAAACTAACATTATTTATTGCGAAGTCCCACGGCAAAGCTAACATGGCGAGGTGTCAGTGATGATGATTTGATCTGGTTTTTGATGGCGGTTGACCCAATATGGATCAAAGTGGTGATGTCTCACGAGTAGAGCCCAACTTGCATGCTAGTTGGAAATCTCGTCTGATACGTGAGTTTGAGGCGCCCTACATGCATGCGTTGCGCTCATTCTTGGTGGGTCAATTTAAGCAGGGTAAAGTTATTTACCCAAAGCCTTCTGAATGGTTTGCCGCACTTGACGCAGTACCATTTGATGCCGTCCGGGTTGTTATCATTGGACAAGACCCCTACCACGGTGAAGGTCAGGCTCATGGTTTGTCGTTTAGCGTAAGACCGGGTGTGGCGCGGCCTCCCAGTCTTGTAAACATTTTCAAGGAACTTTACTCCGACCTCGGAATACCCCCGTCAAAGACCGGCTCGTTACTTTCTTGGGCCCATCAAGGTGTTCTGCTTCTCAATAGCGTATTAACAGTGGAGTCCGGTCGGCCTGCGAGTCATCAAGGCAAAGGGTGGGAGGTTTTCACCGACCGCATCATTGAGCGTTTAGCATCAGAAAAAGAGGGGCTAGTTTTCGTCTTGTGGGGTTCTTATGCTCAAAAGAAGGGAGCATTTATTGATCGCAAACGCCATTTTGTCATCGAGTCGGCGCACCCGTCACCACTCAGCGCTCACCGAGGGTTCCTGGGTAGCCGACCATTCTCACGAATCAACAAATGGCTAGAAGAAAAGGGGAGCTCTCCCATTAACTGGGCCCTAGACGCTCCCTGACAAAATTTAGGATGAGTGGCCCTCAAGTTGCTGGGCCAAATAGTTCTGAAGTCCAATGTCCTTAATCACGCTGAGCTGAGTCTCTATCCAGTCGGTATGCTCTTCTTCGCTGACTAAGATCTTTTCCAGGAGATCGCGGGTAGCGTGGTCACTGCATTCCCAGCAAAGTTCAATGGCCTTGCGAAGCCTTGGAATCGCTCGGTTTTCAAGCGCTAGATCACATTCCAGCTGCTCTTTCACATCCTCGCCAATGTTGAGTTTGTCGAGTTTTTGAAGATTGGGAACACCTTCAAGAAACAGGATGCGGTCGACAAGTGCGTCGGCATGCTTCATTTCATCGATGGACTCTTTATAGATTTTTTGGCCAATTTTGGTGAAACCCCAGTTCTTACACATCTTTGCGTGGAGGAAGTACTGGTTGATCGCGGTGAGCTCTCCAGTGAGAATGTCGTTGAGTGCGGAAATGACTTTTGAATCGCCCTTCATGATCTGTACCCCCTAATGATAGTTCGCCGCGCAAGGCAGCCCCATACTGTCGCAGGAAACTACCGATTAACACAACAAAAAAAGAATTTTTTGGGGTGACTCACGTCTGTTTTACTGACAGCGCGTCATGGTTGAAGCTTGCTGCTTGGCAGGGGATTCACATTTAACAAGGGCTTGCACATCTTGAACGCATGCACCGCAGCTGGTGCCGGCCTCGCATTTGGTGACGATCTGGCGAAGCGACTGTCCTTGTTGGGCCATCTCGCGAATTTGACGGTCAGAAACGCCTTTGCAAAGGCATATAATCATGGGCACCCTCGGTTGCATGTGCATCTTGATAAGCTGGGAACTCCAAGATCATGCCCTAATTGAGAATCGTTCTCAATAGTTTTTTGAGAATGATTCTCAACAAAATGCCTAAATTTTAATCTTTTTGAAGAGATCTTTAGCTTTGTTTTCAATGTCTTTTTTGGTTTTTTCGGACTCGAGCCCACCCTTGTCCTTCAGGGCCTTTTGAAGCTCAGCCTGGAGATTTTTGAACTCAGTCTCCTTACCCTTAAGCACGCCTGTGAGCCCGCTTTTGGCTTTGTCGTATTCGCCGGTCAGCCGTGCTCTTTCCGAACCGATACGCCCGTCGACAAATGATTTAAGCTTGGCACGAGCCTGATCAATCTTTTGTTTGAGATGCATCTGAAGGCCTGAGGCCAATTCGGAGCCAAGATTTGAATCAAATCCAATTTTTTGGTGAGTCAAGTTGCCGGACAAGGATATTTTCATGGTGAGCGTCTTAATCCTATCCGCGGCACTCTTCAGAGCTGAGGCAACGATCTCAGATTTTGCTCCCGTTTTAAATCGAGGCTCCTTAACGGTCTGGTTAATGACAGCTTCAAGCTTATCTCCGTCAAACTTCGCAGACGTTTGCAGTGTTGCTGTCGAGGGTAGAATTCCAAACTCCACATCCTGACCAGAGGAGAATAGGTACTCAGGAAATGGCATTAATCCCACAGTTAAATCAGCCTTGGCGTCAGCGGACGCTTGATTAAGAACTGCTGTCAGCTTGATGTCACGAAACTCTTGCTTTGGAGCATCACCCTCGAGTTTCAAGGTGGTGGGCGCCTTCACCAGCTCTGGATCCGTTGAGACATTTGTCAGTTGCCCCAAGAAGTCACCGGTGAATCCTTCGGGTGAGGATTTGCTTGATAACTCAGCTCGCTTCAGCCAAACCAGCGGATACCCGGTTGTGACCGGAAACCTGTAGGTACGACCAGTCCCGCGTGGGTGAGGCACAAACTCAGGTTTCTCGTTTTTCTTTATTGCATTTCGATCAGGCATATACGCTTTGGCTTGGTCGATCAGTCGCGTTACTTTGACAAGCTTGTCGCCAAGTAACTTAGACAAGAGGGATTTGGTAATGCTGTCCTTGTCAATAGAGGGAATTTTAAATCGATTTTGAAGGGCCTCGAGGTCTTTGCGAGCGGCTTCGTCGATATCCTTAAGACTCGCATTAAATCCATCAATGTCGGTTTCAAGCTGCTTTTGTCCACCTTGATAGCTTTTAACCATCTCATCAACCTTAGCGATATCGGCTTTCAAAGCATCAAATTGTGCTTTTGCGGTTGCGGGATTGGATACGTCAACTTTTGTTGCCCTTATCTTGTCGAGGACAGCTTTCGCAGCTTCGGGTTTTGGTAGCTCGTCAATGCGCTTGGTCCATTCGGCCTTTTTGCTGGTGAGGGATGCTTGGAGGTCTTTTATTTTTGTTTCCGCCTGCAATTGATCGCGGATCTCGCTCAGCTGTTTGCTGGCATCAGCTCCACCTAAAATGTTGGCGATGTCACCTAAAATGTTGTTTTTTGTGCGCGCCTCGGCCTCAGCCTCAAGCTCTGAGCGAAGTTGGGACGTTATGGATGGCGCGCTGCCAGGCTTGGGGGGAGGCGGCGGGAAGACCACGCCTGGAGATTTACGCAGGGAGTTTAACGTGAGGCCGGTGACCGATGCCTCTGAGATGACTAGTTTTGCACGTAAAAGCGCATCCCACAGGAGTGCAAATTTGATTTTATCCAGGGATACCGTGTTGTGAGTTGGAGTGTCTTTATCAGTGACCTCAAGACCCTGAATCGTCAATGATGGCTCCGTAAAGCTTATGCGGAGTATCCTGATGTCAACTTGTGCTCCGTGAGCCCATGACGCAGCGTATTCGGCAGCCCTGCGAACATGCCCATCCAAAAACAGGGTCGCGTAGGCCCAAATGACTCCTATTAAAATAGTAATGGGCACGATGGCCTCAATCCTGATGGGACCCTTTGATCGTTTTTGCTTAGTTTTAATAGCTTCAGTCATTTGCTTATCCATTGACGTAAATTAATGAGTTAACCCTTCATGTCCTCGTAGCGCACATACCACTTATAGACGCTCGTGGCTTGAAGGGCTTTCCAAAGAGCCGTGTTCTTGTATCGCTCTACAATTGTCTTCCGATATTTAATCACGGCAACTCGAGATAGCACGTACACAACCGGCATGAGCGTCACCGCGAGCACTCCGGATCCCATGACAATTGAATTATTGAACCTCGTAAGCGGAATGATGGGCATGTTGTAAAGCGATGTGAAAGTTGCACGAAGAGACGGAGATTCCAGAACGGCAGCACCGATACTCGCGGTGATGGGGTCCATGAGATAAGCTATAAAGCTAAAGAAAAATGCCGAAACAAATGCAGCTCCAGCCTGAATTCTAAATACTAGAATCATCAAAAAAATTAGGATTGCCTGCAGCGAAAACGCCGGCGACAGTCCCAGCACAAAACCGGCTGCGACTCCCCACGCGATTTGATTGGTTCCGGTTTCGCTATTCAGTAGTTTAATCAAACCAAAAATTTGCTTAAGCAGAATGGTCAATGCTTGGCCCCCCAATCCAACTGGACGTGTTTATTGGTAGAGCTTTAATTAAGCACTTTTCAAACGAATTGGTCAAATTTAGATCCAGGCGCTGGATCTCACAAAAAAATCAGTCTAGCGCGGCTTGAACTTCGTCTGCGTTGCAATAGGGGAGCCTGCAGCCGGTGGGAATGCGCGAATTGATCATGGCAGCGATGGTTTCTGCCGAGTGGCCCTCGCGTGCTAGACCGCGGGTCACTTTAGAAAAAATGGCCTCGACCTCTGCGGAGAGGTCTTTTTGAGTGCTTGCATCAGATTCATTTTTATCCATTTTAGCTGCAATTTTCATCAGCTCGTCGGCCTTAGTGGTGGACCAGCCTTCACGGGCTGCCGATTCGGAAATGTTTTTGATCGTGCCAGCTTCTACTTCCAGGAGCAGTATTTTGGAAATCATATCGACGGCCCATGTTGGGCAACCATCGTTTGTTGTCGGTTTGTCACTTTTCATGCGTTCAAAATATCTCGCGGCAAATGAGTTAAAATGCGTCCAATGCGCAAACATACGTCCAATGCGCAAACATACGTCCAACGGGTGGCCCCGGGATAGCATGTTTTCCGGCAGACTCGCAATCAAAATGATGATTTTTTGTGCTATTTGGGATGTCCTTTGTTTGTATGGTCCCTATCGTAGTAAACTTGAGGGGGTTTAAGGCTCCCTGGAGGTACCTCTCACCATGCTTCATTTTTTTCACCACCCGCAGTCGCCATTTAGTCGCAAGGTGTTTTTTTTGCTGGAAGAGGCGAAGCTTCCTTTTGATTTGCGCGTTGTGTCGCTTGAAAGTAAGCAGCAACGGACGCCCGAATACTTAGAGATGAATCCATCCGGTCGTGTGCCGGTTATTCGCGATGGTGAATTCTCGCTGGCTGAGTCGAATGCCATTCTGCGGTATCTCGTTCGTCGGTATAAGCTCGATAATTTTTACCCGAGCGGCCTTACTGAGCAAGCCGCCTTAGACATGTGGTGGGAGTTTTGTTCAGCACACATCAACAAGCCGTTAATCGATTTGGCTTGGAACAAGATCATGGTTAAAAAATACGGGGGCCAGGTGGATCACGCCGCCATCACGAAAGCTGAAAAAGGATTGGCCAGAGACCTTCCGGTACTGGAGCATCATTTGATGGGAAGACGTTTTCTTGCTGGTCCGACCTTGACACTTGCAGATATCAATCTGATGCCGTTTGCAGTTTACGCCGCTGATGTGCTGCCGCTCAGAGATTTTCCATATTTTGAAGCTTGGATCAAGAAGGTGGGGGAGCGGCCCGCTTGGGCGACGGTTGCACGCTACAGTGGCAAAGCCTAGGATTGATAGTCTACTGCCTTGATCCGCGGACGGAACCTGGTTGTCCATCGCACATTTCGCCGGTGTCTGTGTGTCCGCTACCGCCCGAAAGTTTCGCACCTTCGAGCGTGGAGTCTTTTAGGTAGACTCGACCTCCATGAGCACCACAGCCAGCGGCCAGTCGACTGCCGCCATTGGCCTGGATGACTCCAGCAGCTGATGATTCGAGCTTGATGATGCCACCATTACTGACTTGGCCGTCGTTATTATCAGTGACGCCATTTGCAAAAATTTGCCCCAAAGAGCTATTTGACGCAAAAAGGCTACCGCCGTCCGACGAGTACTGCAGGCTCGGATTTGCTGCGCGGCTACCGTCGATCAAGATGTCGTCAGTTACAACATTGAAAAGTTCGATGGCACCCGGATGGCCTGCCCGCACCGCAGAGCCGCAGCAAACCTGGCCGCCTCTAGTATCGATCTTGCCAATATTGATGGTGCTGTTACTTGAAATCGAAAGGTTCTTACCGTCCGACGGGCTTTCGCTGGTCTGAGTCATGTCAACACCTCGGCCGTTGATTCCTGCAAGTTTCGATATTCCCGCTCCTGCTCCTCTGATTGCAATCCGGGTTGGCCAATCAGTGGCTCCAAGCGTATTGAGGTCTATCCCTGGAAAGCTACCCTCTCCAACGTCAACTACGAAATCACCTGTTCCTTTGTACGCGAATTCGAACGCGCGCTGCGGCGTCGCAAAAGGTTGCTCTGCGGAACCATCCCCTTTTTGGTCGTTGCCGTTTGCTCTCACAAAAATTGGAGTGTGTGTCGTGAAACTTTGTAAGATGGGCCCCGCCGGTGGCAAGTAGCAACCATATTCACTGGATGAGCAGGGTGGACCAACAAAGAATGGGCCTGAAGCAACGCAGTTTTGTTGGCCGCGTGACGAGCATAATTGGGTGGCGTGGATGGCCTTGCCGATAACTCCGGCGATCACTGTACCGAGCGTGATGGTCTCTGGTTCAATATTTGATATGTCGGCGGCCTTAAATTGGTCGGTTGTTATACAACCCACCTGACCATCGACGGCGCACGGTGCAAGTACGTCGATCGAAACTGTGCCATCCGCTGTTAATTTGTTTTCAGAATTTTGCTCACGATTTATCGATGTCGACGGATCGACAGTTTTTGCTGATGCTGGCGCACTCGATTCTGGCTGACAGCTCATCCCCAGCATCATGAAACTTAGAATTGTGAATGAAAACCGTAGCTGCATCCCAATCTTCCCGATCAAGTTTTCAAACATAATGATCGAAACAAAATTCTTCTTGTAATGGGGATCGGTATGCCGCGATCGAGGGTTAATTGGGGGCATATTTTCGTGGCCTATCGGGGGCGTGAAAGTCCTAAGTCAAAAGGGCTTTTTAAAGGTCATTGACTTTTTAGCAAACGACTTAGGCAGGGGTGTGAACAATAACTGGTAAGAATCTAATCGCCGTATTTAAAAACTAACCCACTCCAGCTAATTTTAATGCTTTGATGAGTTCAGGCATAGGAAGACCAATTATGGCTGATTGGTCTGCGGTTACATGTTGGAAAAGCTTGCGGCCTCGCCCCTCGATCCGGTAGCCGCCGACGCACCCCTCCCACTCGCCAAGGGCGACGTAGTCAGAGATTTCTGAGTCCGTTAGTCGGAGCATCACCATGGGTATGTCGACCATTCCTTCATGGATCGTTTCAAGGCTGCCCGAAGCATTAACTTTGACGAGACAAAAAGCTGAATAGAGGTGATGAGTTTTGCCTTGCAGTGTCTTGAGTTTCGCTTTGGCCTGCTCAGAGGTCGTAGCTTTATCGAATACCGTTCCTTCAAAACCTAATACCTGATCAGCACCGATCACGATCCGATCGGCAGGAAGATGCCTAGCCACGTCAATACCCTTGAACTCGGCGCGCTTTGCAGCCAGAACGGGAGGCGGGAGCCCGGAAATGGTTTTTTCGTCTCCGGTGGGGCTGATAGCTTCAAACGCAAAGCCCGCATCCTTCAGTAATTTCTGCCGAAATGGTGAGGAACTAGCGAGTATGAGTTTAGGTTGGGTCATAGTGGTCCAGCGTCTATCAAATTGCTTTGCATGTGATTGGTTAATGTGCTCTTATTCTGCCTAACTATGTTTGATCACGCTTCAGATTCAGCTGACAACTCCCTGGATGGAGACTCGGACGACAAGTTCGCTCCAGAGGAATTTTTGCGGCTTGCTCTAAACCCGGACTCTATCACAGCCCGCGGTGCCAGGCTATTCAGGACTGATGTACGTCAATTCATCAATTGGCGTTGGCAAATGGCCCATCAGATCACTAAGGCCGAGCGTGCCATGAAAGTGATTGATCTTGATGTTGCTGAAGAACAGGGCTTCGCACAGTTAGACCAAATATTTAACGCGGGTGCTACCCCTTACTATATGTCCCTGGCCCGCCAGCAATCTGATGGCAAACTCTGTCCCATCAGGCTTCAAGCAGTGCCTCGCAGTGAAGAACTTATCGACAGGCTCGGAGTGGCCGATCCTTTGCTTGAAAAAGAACACTCTCCTGTACGAGAGGTCGTTCATCTGTATCCAGACCGCGTGGCTTTTTGTGTGGCTATGCTCTGTCCGGTGTACTGTCGGTACTGCTATAGAAAACGCCGGGACGGTGAAGATGGGCTTCACTTTAACCGCGGCATCGTAGACCGCGGTATTGATTATATTGCCTCAAACAAAGCCATAAGGGATGTGCTTATCACAGGCGGTGATCCGTTTATTGCCAGTGATCAGGCCATCGAAAGTCTTGTTGCTAGAATCCGAGCCATACCTCACGTGGAGATTATCCGTTGTGGTACGAGAACACCCGTCACTCTGCCTTACCGTGTGACAAAATCTCTTGGACAAATGCTGGCAAAATATCATCCGATATTCGTGAATACGCATTTCAATTGTCCAGAAGAATTGACGGATGAGGCTAAGTTGGCCGTGTCTAATCTCGTTGATGCTGGAATTCCCGTAGGAAACCAGTCCGTTCTTTTAAAAGGCGTGAATGACGATTACGGCAGAATGTATGAACTACTCCGTGGCTTACTTAAATTTAGAGTTCGCCCCTATTATTTATTTCATCCGCACAATGTAGCAGGGACTGAACATCTAAGACCGACCGTCGATGCGGGGCTTGCTATCATGAAAAAGCTCCGCGGTAATATCACAGGCCTCGCTATTCCCACTTACATCGTTGATACGCCCAGCGGCAAAGTTCCTGTCGGCCATAATCATATTTTAGGCCGAGACGGCGAGGACCTTATTCTCGAAGACGTCCGCGGTGAGATATGGCGTGAGCGTGGTGTATTGAGCATTCATGAAAATCAGTTTGAGTGATTCGATTCTAAAATAAAATCCAATAAATTCGTCATCTTATCCGTCGTCATCATCATCGCTTTTGGCTATAATGAATTCACGTAAAGTTTAAGTCATTGTGGACCGAAATCCTTTCGGGGGGCCTTATGCTGAACTTTAGCTTCATCTCGATACTGAGTGTGATGGTGATATTGTCTTTGATCGGCTGCGGTGCGGGGTCATTTGTGGGATCGTCGGCAAAAAGCGGCGGTAAAGAGCAAACAACTATCGTGGTCGATGAAGGCGGAGAGATCTGTAACAAAACTCGGCCCGTCATCGGTGACGTTAAGCCCGTTGAAAAGTGGCATTGGAGTGGATGGACCTCTCCTCAAGGGAATAAGTATGGCACGACGTATAGTTCCCCGGTAGTTGGGGATTTAGATGGCGATGGCAAAACTGAAGTCGTGGTTATCTCAAGCTTGGAAAATAACTACTTCAACGACAACGGCCCACTCGTTGTTTTAGAGGGTACCAGTGGCAAACCTCTTTGGAATTCCCAAGAGCGTCTGCAGATTGGCGCCATGGTATCGCAAACACCGATTCTCGTTGATTTGGACGGAGATGGATTTTCGGAAATGATATTCGTTGCGTGGAACGCATCCTCCATCGTTAGAACTTCGCCTATCAAAATCGTGGCCATTGACTATAAGTCAAAGACCTTAAAACATGAGTATGCAACTGGGTCGTTGAAATGCGGAGCATCATACAATGAGGCTTGCATGGGTGCTGCTGCGGACATCGATGGTGACGGAAAGATCGAAGTTGTTTTTGGAAATGTAATCCTAGATAATCGGCTAGCCCTCAAAAAAGAACTTGTGAATATCGGTGATGCTCAGCCTGCGACGGTGACTTTGGCTGATCTCGATCCGGCATCTGCTGGTTTGGAAGTCATCGTTAATGGATCCAGTGTCTATAGATCGTCTGGCGAGCCTCTTTGGACTGGAGACTGTCGCGGATATTCCGCAGTCAGTGATGTTAATAACGATGGTTCAGCAGAGCTTGTTTGCGTCGGCTGGAACTCAGGTGACGTCATGCTTTTCAATAAATCCGGCGTCCTACAATGGAAGTCCGCGGTGCCAAGTTTGCCAGATATTGGGAAGAAAGGCGGCGGCCCGCCAAATATTGGAAACTTTTTAGGCGATGACAAGTTTGAGATAGGTCTTGCCGGTGGTGACTACTACGTCGTCTTTGATCACCAAGGTAAAGAAGTCTGGAAGCAGCATACCACGGATCGATCGTCTCTTCGCACAGGCTCGACAATTTTCGACTTTAATGGCGATGGTAAGATAGAAGTCATCTATAACGACGAAAAAAAGCTCAGAATTTACGCTGGCGAGACGGGTACGGTTCTTTGGGAGACGGACAATCCATCAGGCACCCTTTGGGAGTACCCACTAGTTGCGAACGTCGATGATGACATCTCATCTGAGCTGGTCGTTTCATCGCCGACTTTGGGTGGTGTTCGCGTTTTTGAGGATCCAAAGAACCTCTGGATGTATTCTCGGCGCGTTTGGAATCAATACAGCTACTTCCCGGAACTTGTTGACGATCTGCTAAAGAGTACGCCAATTTTCTCTCAAAAAGTACGTCATGGCTTTAGAGTGAACTCGCAGGGACTGAATCCACCGGTAAAAAATCCGTGTCAGAAATAGTATGAGTATTAATTGGTGCTCCCGGCCAGACTTGAACTGGCACACCTTGTGGGCGGGGGATTTTAAATCCCCTGTGTCTACCGATTCCACCACGGGAGCAGAGCGAATGCATTTTGACCCAGTTGCTGTATACTTGAGCGCATGGACCATGTCACAGAACAAGAGCGAAACGTTAGCATAGCTGCGCCGACGGGTAAAGACCATGATCGGGTCTCACTGGATCAGGCCGTGGTGTATTTTGACCCGGAGTGTTCACTTTGTAGGTCGTTGGCCACATTTATGGGAGAGCGTGTGGACTCTCAGATTATGGCGTTCGTCCCAAGTCCTGAGCGTAATCCCTCGAGTATTGTGGTGGAATTTGTGGACGATGGCCGCTCTCAACGGCTTTCAGGCGAGGTCGCGTGGGCTTGGATGTTGTCTCATCACCCGGCGCTGCATGAACTCAATTGGCTTGCTCAAAAACTCGGCATAGCGGGTGGAGCGGCCCGCGCCCTGATGGCCACTGGCGGGGTCTTGAAGCGGATGTGTTGGCGGTGTCGACGGTAGTGAGCTCGAGTATCTAAGAGACATTTGACCGCCCAGTGCAGCCGCCAAACTTCGAAGCATTCCCGGTTGAAATCTCAGAAGATCTGCCGTGAAGTGATCCATCAGCATACCGCAGCCTTTCATGACCCAGCCCGGCGCGTCCGGGGCCCAGGACAATTCAAGGGCGACACCTTGGGAGATTTCAATCAGTTCGTCTGGCTCATCTCGCCTAAAGACGGGATACCAGACCATCCAGTTTTTACTAATCTGCTTGGCCCTGAGTAGCGCTTTGTTGACTTTGCTCCAGTCATCTGCGGACCCGTCGCTACTGCGGTAGGGAGGATCAATGAGACAAAAGTCTACGTGCTCAAGCTTATCCAGAGCTTCATAGCCGCTTTGGGGCTTGAGAGTGACCCAGTCGGCAAGTTGTCCCTTGCGGATGGTGCTTGCAGCCATCTTTAGAGTGTCGGCGTTGATTTCGTGGGCGCTAATCTTGAAGTTTGAGTGACCCGTGCGTCTTAGGTATTCCGCAACTAGGGCCCAAGAACCTTTATAGAGTAAATTTTCACGCATACCAGGAAGCACCAAGTCAAAGTAGGGATGCTCAATCGCCTGCGCAGCCTCCGGGCCCATAAATCGACCGATACCTCGGCGCCAGTCACCGTTTTCACCAAGCCGTGCGTAGCCGGGGCCAGCATGGGTCTCAACGTAGTGAAAGGAATCTACAGAGCGTGAAACGAGGGAGCGAAGAACTTCCAGCAGCAAAAAATGTTTCCATACATCACCATTGTTGCCAGCGAAGCGGCAGTGATTGTAGGGGCGTTTTGCCACGTTGATTTGCATGAAGTCTTAAGGCCCTCGGCAAGAGTCGTTTGAGGGGTGGGATCTAGCACAGGACGACGGGCCTTCTCAAGTGACAAAAAATAATAAAAATAAGCCCTGTTATGGGCATAAATAGCCCATTGATTATAGGCTGTTAGCAGAGGGATACTGGATGAAGAATGATTGGTCAAATGGCCAATCCGGGCTAGGAGTTTTCATGAAGCTTGCCATTTTGTCCCAGGATGCCTCCCTTTATTCGACCTCTCGCCTAAGAGCTGCCGCCGAAGAGCGCGGTCACCAGGTGAAAGTCGTCGACTACATGCGCTGCTACATCAACGTGTCGTCAGATAGCCCATGCGTGATGTACGCGGGAAAACAACTGGAAGATTACGATGCGGTCATTCCAAGAGTCGGTGCGTCGAATACGTTCTACGGGACAGCCATCGTCCGTCAGTTTGAGTTGATGGGAGTCGTCAGTGCCAACGGTTCTCAGGCAATTGCGCGTAGTCGTGACAAGCTTCGTTGCATGCAAATTTTAGCCAATCATCAAGTGGGACTGCCTATCACAGGTTTTGCTCACAGCACACAAGATACAGATGGTCTGATTGCGATGGTCGGCGGTGCGCCACTCGTCATAAAACTGATCGAAGGGACTCAAGGCATCGGTGTCGTGCTTGCTGAGACCCATGCGTCAGCAAAGTCCATGATTGAAGCATTCAGAGGTCTATCTGCTCACATTTTGGTGCAGGAATTTATTCGTGAAGCCAAGGGTGAAGATATCAGGGCTTTCGTCGTCGGCGACCAAGTGATTGCAGCCATGCGACGCAAAGCGGCCGAAGGAGAATTCAGAGCCAACATTCACCGAGGCGGTAAGTCTGAAAAAATTCAGCTCACCAAAGCCGAGGAAGAGGCAGCGATACTGGCTTGTAAAGCCGTAGGTCTTAACGTTGCCGGTGTCGATATGCTTCGTTCCAACTCCGGTCCAAAAGTGCTCGAGATAAATTCCTCTCCTGGTTTGCAGGGCATTGAAGTCGCAACTGGTATTAACGTCGCCAGTCTTATTATCGAATATCTTGAGAAAGCCATGAATGGGTCTCGAAGTTTCAGTGGTTAACAGCAATTAAGAGTTTCGTTGGAGTGAGTCGTGCCGACCCGTCCTCGTCAACCATCAACCTCAAAAATTTCCAGTCGACCAAAAGATGATGGGTTGTCGATCGGTGGGATTTTCGTTGGCAGAGGGGAACAAAAGCGTATTGAGATCCCTATCACCATGCTCGCAACCCAAGGGGCCCTGACGATGCCAGTAGAGGTTATCGTCGGCGATGAGCCTGGGCCGGTGCTGGCTTTGACGAGTACGGTTCATGGTGATGAACTAAACGGCATTGAAATTATTCGCCAGCTTATTCCGCTGCTCTCGCCCAACACGATCACCGGAGCTGTGGTGGCCATCCCAATTGTCAATGTCCCTGCCTTTTTGAATCAAAGTCGCTATCTCCCTGATCGTCGGGATTTAAATCGCGTGTTCCCTGGCAGTAAGAACGGTAGTCAAGCCTCACGGATCGCATTTGCCTTGATGGAACAAGTCATTAAGCAGTGCTCGCACCTCATCGATATTCATTCGGCTAGTGCTCATCGGAGCAACTCGCCACAAATTCGCGCAAGCCTTTCTAGTCCCGAGATCGTTGAACTCGCCAAAGCGTTTGGTGCGCCGTTTGTTATTCATGCCGCTGAGCGTGATGGGTCCTTGCGTATGGCTGCAGCTGGGTGCGGGATCACAAGCATGGTTTATGAGGCAGGTGATGCATCCAGATTTGATAAAGATGCGATCGAGACAGGACTGCACGGTGTACTCGGTGTGATGCATCACTTGGATATGGTGTCGGCGCGGGATGTTCACATTCGAAAAACAAAGAAAGTAAGGCATGAGCATTCGAGAATATTTGATAAGCACAAGTGGGTGCGCGCAACGCGTGGAGGGCTTTTTCGCGCCCATGTTGTTCCAGGACAAGACGTCGAGCGGGACCAGTTTCTAGGTTTTATAGCTGATGCCTTCGGGGAAGGTATGGCAGTCGTTAGATCCCCCAAATCAGGCGTCATCGTAGGAATTACACGTAATCCTGTTGTGGGTCATGGGGATGCTTTGGTAAACATAGCCCACTGAAGCGTTATTCTGCTTCATCCGAGGCTTAAATTAATATGCATGAATGGATTGATACTGTAGTGAGTGACTTAGCTGATAAAGGCTGGTCGGTGCTACCGAAAGTGCTTCCTAGTCCGTTTTGTGTGGAGCTGAACTCGTGGATTGATCAGCAAGTTGTATCCGGGGCATTTCAACGTGCAGGAATAGGCAAAGGTCAAAGGCATCAAAAAAACGATAGCGTTCGGGGTGATCTTGTCTTGTGGATGCCAGAGCTAGGGCGAGAGCGGCATCTAGGTAGTTTGGAAACTTTACTAGATACAATGCGTCAAAGACTAAACCGAGACCTTTTTGCTGGACTTGAAACCTTTGAGGGTCATTTTGCCATTTATCCACCCGGCGGCTTTTACAGGCGGCATGTGGATACGTTTCGTGATGATGACGCCAGACAGCTAACATTGCTTCTTTACCTGAACGAACACTGGAAAAAGTCGGATGGCGGGGAATTGATTTTAGAAATGGTTGATCAGTCGACGGTGACTATTGCTCCAACTATGGGAACAATCGTGGTGTTTGACTCCAGGCGATTTCCCCATGAGGTGACCGAGGCAAACGCCGAGCGTCGAAGTTTTACGGGCTGGTTTAAGGTTCGTCCACGGAGCTAGTTTTACGCCTAGGATATGGCAACCCCCATGACAACCAGTGCGGCAAAGATATAACCGGCTGTTGAGAACGTCTCTCCCCAAAATACATTAGCCAAAATGACTGCGACAACCGGCTCAATGGTGGTGATGATGGCTGCTCGTCCAGCATCCACAAGCCTCAGTCCAAACCCGTAAAGTAAGTAGGGAAGGTATGTGCACGTAATACCCACAAACAGACAAGCTAGAATTGTCTGGTTCGAATAGACGCTGAGCTTTGAAAAAACGTCAAACGCACTGCCTGGTGATATGCTCGCCACAAACGGTAGAATGACAAATGACGCGAGCGGAAATGAGATCATATAGACGACCACGGGGCTGAGGCGTTGGAAGAATATTTTCCCGGCGATGTAGAAGCCGGCGTAACTAAGTCCTGAGAGCAGCCCCCAAAAGAGAGCGGCAGGGGAAAATTGAACCGTGGATCCCCAAAGACAGATGCCGGTGACTCCGCTCAGGGTCAAAGCCAGTGCGCCCCAACGCCGCGGCGGTATAGTATCCTTGAATATGAAGCGTCCAGCGAGATTAACCCAGATCGGGGCGCTATATAAAAGAATGGATGCGAGTGCCGCTCCGCCATGGCTGACAGATAAAACAAAACTACCTTCCAGTAGAGCGACACCAAAAATGGCGAACACACAAAGACCAGCCCAATCTCTGACGCCCACAGGAAGTGGTTGTCGCTTGATCAGCCAGTGAATGAAGAAGGCAACACCGGCTAACGAACCTCGCCAGAACGCGCTTTCTAGAGGCGTCATGCCGCCAGCAAACATGACCTTGCTGACGGGTCCGATCATCCCCCAAAGGGAGGCCGCCGTAATTAAAAGTATAATGCCCATGACAAACCCGCTATGGCTTGGAATTTACCGGTTGCTACGGACTAGTCGCCTGTCGCCTAAGGTGTAAACTGGTCGTGCGTTAGCCTTTTGCCTGAGGACAAACTGATCGATAGCGGATTTATTAGTGAAAGATTCTTGAGTAAAAATGATCCATCTGACATCGGGGCTGCATGGTGGGGTTGTCGATGAGCCAACATAAGTCCAGTACGTTTTTTCCAGAGGAAAAATATCAATCCAGTTGGCTCGGTCAATCTCGCGTGTATCTTGAGGCAGCGGGGGAATGTTCTTGGCGACTCGTTCAATAAGATCGTTAGATTTTCCAGTCGTAAATAGGGTCGCTACCATCAGTCTCCGACCGTCGACGGCCGTATGCTCAAGTTGCGCCTCAAGTTCATAGGGAAGAGAATTGACCCGGTGTTCTGACGGCGTTCTAAAGTAGACATTCTCAAGGTCAAATCGCTCTCCGTCCCACTCGACATAGCTTCCTCTTTCCACCTTGCCTTTCACGGTCTGGTGCTCGAAGTAGATCGTCGTCATGCCATGCTGATAAAAAAACTTAAGAGTCTTGAGCCTTTCATCAAGTTTTGCACCACTCAAATCGATGGGTGATTGGTTCACCTTGGAGGCACAGTTCTTCCATTTCTCGTTCAAATTAGCCCAGTACCATGGCGCTACGTTTCCAGTGTAGCCGTAATTTTCTAGAGGCGATTTTGCTGCCGGGTGGACGTCCCCGTGGGGTTTTTCTGGAATCTCGGCTTTTGGTGGATGCTCGGTGCTTGAGTCATTTGCGGTTGATTTACGCACATCGCTTAAAACAGCGTCAATTGCACTGCGCTCTTCATTGGCTTTAGTACTTGCGTAATACTTGGCACCGTACCAGACAGCTGTCATGATGCCCGTGGCTATGGCAATGCCGCCAAACCAAGCAGTGATTTGATCCAGTCCTTTTAGTCTGCGAGCCATTCAAAACTCCAAAGTAACGCTTAAGTAACTTTTGACTTGCGAAGCAAACGTACAGCTTTGATTTTCCCGCTTTGAGGCGGCATTGTCAATCGACTTGGCTGATTCATGGTCAGCATGGCTGTTTAAATTTTTGTGGCGACTAACATGCCATCGGCGATTGATGCAATAAACGAAAACACCCGTGTGTCGTTTAATACTTGTTGATTGAAAACTCTCACGGCTTCAACGTGTGAGCGATGTGTATCGTCGGCTGATGTGACAGCGCCCCGAGCAAGGACATTATCAAATATGATTAGCCCCCTTGGGCGGACAAGCCGAAGTGCGGCCTCCCAATAGTCTTTGGAATGGCGTTTATCGGCATCAACAAACATGAGGTCAAAACTCTCTGGTTTTACTGAAAGTTCTAGTTCGGGAAGTTTGACTCTGGCCTCACCGACGATTAACTCCATACGATCCTCCAGACCGGCAAGTTTCATATGTTCGGTGACTTTGTTTGCAAACTTTGGATTGTGTTCAATGGAGATGATTTTGCCGTCGATGGGCAGTGCTGAAGCGAGAGCCAGAGTGCTATGGCCATAGTAACTACCAATTTCTAAAATTCGAGTGGCGCCTGTAGCTTTTGCTAGCGTGTGGAGAAATGCCGCCTGATCTTTGGTGGATAGCATGAAGTTCCAAGGGTGCTGCTCACAGTCAAGTCTAATGTTCTTTAGCTGTGGGTGAGCATCGCGACTATGGTCTTGTATGTAATCCATGACGTCAGCCGGCTGGAATAGATTTTTGGGTTTTTCGCGCGGGTCTGTCATCGAGGCTCACGTTCAAGAGATTAACCGAATCGGCCCATAATATAGTCTTCAGTAAGCTTTTGTTTGGGCGTGTTGAATATCTGCTTTGTTGCTGCATATTCCACCATTTCACCTTGGAACATAAAAGCCGTGTGATCTGAGATGCGGGCTGCCTGCTGCATGTTATGTGTGACAATTAATATTGAGTAACGCTCACTGAGTTCCTTAATTAGCTCTTCAATACGAGCTGTTGACGCAGGATCTAGGGCTGAGCATGGTTCATCCATCAAGATGACATCTGGATCCATGGCAATCGCCCGAGCGATACAAAGGCGCTGTTGTTGGCCCCCAGACAGAGCAATTCCTGATGAGTTCAGCTTATCTTTAACCTCATCCCATAACGCCGCGCGACGCAGCGAACTTTCAACGAGTTGATCATTGTCTCCCGCAAACCCGTTAATCGATGGGCCCCAGGTGATGTTCTTGTAAATTGTTGACGGGAATGGGTTTGGCTTTTGGAAAACCATACCGACTCTGCGGCGGATGTAGACCGGGTCAACCTTTGAAGAATAAACGTCTAGATCACGATAGGTCACTTGTCCTGAAACGAGTCTGAATTCAGGAACGAAGTCATTCATTCGGTTAAATGTTCGAAGTAATGTGCTCTTGCCGCAGCCTGACGGGCCGATCAATGCGGTCACAGTGGCCGCGCCGACATCAAGCGAAACGTTTTTGACGATTCGTTTTTCGCCGTAAGCAAGCGTGACGTCTTTTGCAGAAAGTACCATGACTACCACCGATGCTTTCGTTCCATTCGGGAACGAATCAAAATCGCGAACGCATTTGTCATTAAAACAAGGCCTATTAGGACTATAATAGCGGCTGCGGCGATGCCATGAAATTCTTCCTGCGGTCGCCCGGCCCAGTTGAAAATTTGGATGGGAAGCGTAGTGAATGAGTCGTAAGCTGACTCCGGCAGAAACGCAATATAGGTTACTCCTCCCACTAGTATGAGTGGTGCGGCCTCTCCGAGTGCACGGCTCAGCGCAAGGATGATCCCGGTCAATATACCAGGTGCTGCAGCCGGGAGAAGGTGGTGCCACGTCGTTTGCCACCGAGTAGCGCCCAGAGCGAGTGCAGCCATGCGGATGCCATTTGGTACAGACCTCAGGCTTTCGCGGCTTGCGATGATAATAATTGGCAGGATCATGATTGCCAAGGTAAAGCCAGCCGCTAAAATACTTCTGCCGAAACCAAAGAATCTAACAAAAACGGCAAGCCCTAGGATGCCGTAAACCAAAGACGGAACGCCGCAAAGATTTGCAATATTCATTTCAATGAATCGTCCGGCCCGCGTTTTTGGGGCAAGTTCTTCGAGATATAGGGCTGCGCCTATGCCAAGGGCTACGGAGATCATCGCTGTCATAGTTATAATGGCCATACTACCTGCCAGGGCGCTGGCAATTCCCGCCCGCGATGCTGCCCGGCTTGGGAAATTTTTAAGGAAATCCCAGTTTAAGTAGGACTGTCCGTCATGCCATATTTTAAAAAGTAGTAGGACAAGTAATGTTACGACTGCCGCAGTTGCAAATGAAATCATTCCGTGAAAAAGCTTGGCCTGAAGACGGCGGCGGGTCAAATTATCGACAAATTGAGAGTCTAACTCTGTTGTTTGAGTCAGGGCGGCCGTTTTTTGTGGATCGCTGGACGTCATATCTTGGACTATTCCCAACTGCGCGCGAACCGGCGCACGATATACTGGCTGAAGATGTTCAAAATGAGTGTCATGACGAATAAGGTTGCTGCCACCGCAAAGATAGATTGATATTCAATCGTACCGTGTGGAACATCGCCCATCGCGACTTGAACGATATACCCTGTCATAGTCTGCATACTTGATAGGGGGTTTATCCCCATGGTTGGAGTACTTCCAGCCGCGAGTGCCACCGCCATGGTTTCACCAATCGCTCTCGAAAATCCCAAAATAAAGCTCGCCATGATGGCACTCATTGCTGAGGGCACCAGGATTCCAATGGTGACTTCTGATTTTGTCGCGGCCAGTGCAAATCCACCCTCGTGGAGTGATCTGGGTGTTGCGCGAATCGCGTCGTCGCAGAGAGTTGTGATCATGGGAAGCACCATTATCCCAAGTACAATAGCCGCGCTCGCGGCATTAAAGACATCCGTTGAAGGGAAGACACGTTGAAGCATGGGGGTCACGGTGGTCACTGCGAAATAGCCATAGACCACGGATGGAATACCTGCCAGTAGTTCGACAGTGGGTTTAATGATCCTCCGCGTCACTGGTGATGCGTATTCAGCCAGATAAATCGCGCTTGCGAGCCCAATGGGGACTGCAATGAGACAAGCGCCGAGCGATACCACAGCAGTACCACAGATCAAAGGTAGAACTCCAAAAGATCGTGGTTCAATGAGCGGCGACCAATTTGTCCCAGTTAGATAATCCCAAAAAGGTACAGTTTTGAAGAAAGCAGATGATTCAATCGTCAATATCAAAATAATAGCAAATGACGTCACGACAGAAATCCAGGCGCACAGTTGGAAAAATCGCACGATCAAGAGCTCACGCCAATTCACGCGCAAAATTGCCTGGAGATTCAGGTCGCCCGCCTGCGGCAGAGTGCTTGAAGACATCGTCGCCAGGTGTCCTTCATTTGCGCGTACGCTTGGATGGGTTTCGTTGCTAGTCAAAGTCCGAAAAATCCCTTGTTTGGTTATGATTTCGACGGCTTTCTTTTGGGCGCAGAAGCCCCAGGTGTTTTTTTAGCGTAGCGATCACCCGCAGTTTTGTAGTCATTATCACTAAGCGGAAGATAACCCGTCTCTGTAGAAAGTCTTTTTGCGTTCTCAAGGTAGTAGTTTACGAAAGCGTCGACCTGAGGCTTTGTCGTCGATGCAATACTCACGTAAATGAAAAGCTGACGAGCCAGAGGATACGTCCCGTTTGAGATGTTAGCATCGGTTGGCTCGACGGGGGTTTTTCCATTATCGATAAGCAGTGCTTTGACTTTGTTCTTATTCGACATGTAATAACCGTGTCCAAAATAACCGAGTGAGAAGCGGCTAGCGGCAACGCCCTTGATGATCATGTTGTCATCTTCTGATGCAGTATAGTCAGTGCGGCAGGACTTTGCCTTACCTACGACGTCTTCTGTGAAGTAGTCAAACGTACCGCTGTCTGGTCCAGGTCCGAACAGCTGAATCTTCTCTTTTGGCCAGGATTCGTTCACATCAGACCATAGTTTTACCTTAGAGTTTGGTTCCCAAATTGTTTTGAGGTCTTTGAGGCTTATTTTTGAAACGAAATTATTTGAGGGATTGACCACGACTGTTAATCCATCGATTGCAACGGGTAATTCGATGAATGTTATTTTGTTTTTTCGGCACTGTTCAAGTTCGCTGTCTCGAATTTGCCTCGAGGCATTGTTAACGTCGATTTCGCCAGCGCAGAATTTTTTGAAGCCACCACCGGTGCCAGAGGTGCCCACCGTTACTCGTACGGATTTATGGACTGCCCCAAAGTCTTCGGCGACGGCCTCACTTATTGGGAACACGGTGCTTGAACCATCGACTCGGACAGCTCCGTTCAGGGGAGCCGCATCAGCAAAACGAAGAGAGGGATCAAAGATGACGACGACAAGGCTGGTGAGCGAGAATGCTAACAGTCTAAATTTCATAAGAAAACCCTCCCCAAAAGCGTGGTCTTGGCCCATCGTTTCTTATACCCCTGGGCAGCCCCCCTAGACGAGTCATTTTATGTAAAGATCTTATAAATCCCATTAAAATTCTCGTTAAAGAAACCTGTTTATTCTTGAAATATATAAGGTTTTAAATTACTTACTGGTTTATCAATGATGACCTAAACGTGCGTACGGGAGGGTTCATGTTCGAAGCATCCGCAAGTTTGCCTATTCCTGGCGATATTCTAATTGTTGAAGATGAAGCTGACATCCGCGAGTTGATTCAATTCAATCTCGAGCGGGAAGGGTTTAAAACCCGGGTCGCAAAAAACGGTCAGGAAGGCTTGGAGCTAGCCATGAACCAGACGCCCGACTTGATTTTAATGGATATCATGATGCCCGTGTGTGATGGGCTCACGGCGTTGAGAAAAATTAGGGAGACAACCACTGGTTCTCTAAAGCAGACACCTGTTGTGATGCTTACGGCGAAGGGTGAAGAAACCGATATCGTTCTTGGTCTTGAGCTCGGTGCTGACGACTATGTCATGAAGCCATTTAGCCCCAAAGAGTTGACGGCTCGAATTCGCGCGGTCCTGAGGCGCACTAAAGATGATGCCAGGGCGGGAGCCACAGCCACTGACAAAACGCCGCCGTCGTCGTCTGTTGAAAAAATGAAAGCTGGACCTATCGAGATCGATACGGAAAAACACTTGGCTTTCAGTCGTGGTAAGCCGCTGGTTTTAACGCTTGCTGAGTTTAATCTTCTTAAAGTTTTGATCAGTAAGCCTGGTCGAGTCTTCACGAGGGACCAAATACTGGAGAAGATCTCGGGTGCTGATACATATGTGATCGATCGTAACGTCGACGTACATGTTCGTGCAGTCCGTAAGAAGCTCGAAGACGATGCGGAGTTTATCCAGACGGTACGAGGAGTAGGGTATAAGTGTCGAGACCTCTAATTCGCAAAGATCGTTTGAGCGCTCGCTCGGTATTTCGTAGCCGTTTTCTTTGGAAAATTTACGGCGCTACAGCGGCAACTGTTGTTGCAGCCCTGGTCACGGTCGCGTTGGTTTTTCTGACGCGTTCAGGAGTGCTGGAGGTTGCGCGGACGTACGATCTATTTGAGTCTTTGGGCGTAGCCACGGCGGCTGGTGTGCTTGTTGCGGCTGGCCTGGGTTACTGGCTTGCTCGCGGTGTCCAAAAGTCCTTGTCTGAAATCACCCGCACGGCGCAAAGTCTAGCCTGTGGTGACTTGTCATCCCGAGTTAAAAAAATCACCGATGATGAATTTGGAATTCTGGGACTGACTCTCAATTTACTTGGAGAAGAGATATCTGAGCGTATGGCCGCGTTGTCGCAGGAGCGAACACAACTGGCCGCACTCTTCTCTGGCATGGTGGAAGGGATTGTAGCAGTCGGTGATGATGATCGCGTCCTATTTGCAAATGGTGCCGCTGATCGCTTACTGAAGGCGGATGCAAGTAGTTCAAGGCACAAACAAATTAATGATGTTCCGGGACTCGGAATTATCTTGCCACTAGTGATTCAGTGCCGAACGGAAAAAAAACGTAAAAAAGTCGAACTGACGCTTGGTGACAAAGACAATCTTTTAATATTGGAAACCCACGCGTCACCATTTAAAGGCGAGCAAACAGCTGGTGTTGTTGTTGTTTTGCACGATGTTACGGAGCTTCGAAGGCTTGAGCGTATTCGCCGTGACTTTGTTGCAAATGTCAGCCATGAACTCAAGACACCGCTGACTAGCATTAAAGGATATGTTGAGACCCTGCAAAACGGTGCAAAGACTGATCCTGATGTTTTGAGTCGATTTCTCGGCCGCATCGACGTGAATGTCGTGCGTCTGGTCGAGCTCGTTCAGGATATTATTTCTCTGGCAAGAGCCGAAGGGCAGGACGTGTCACTTCGTCAAAGTGCCGTCAATTTAGCAGATGTGGCTCGCAAATCTCTTCAACAGCATGAGCACGCCGTGACTAAGAAAAGTATTTCTCTTGATGCAAATTTGCCGTCTGATGTTGTCGTTAAGGGTGATCCCGAGGCGATGCGTCAGGTTATGGATAACTTGATTGTCAATGCGATCCAATACACCCCTGAAGGCGGGAGAGTGAGCGTTCACGTCGATCGCAAGGGCGCTGAGGCATACATTAGAGTCCAAGATACTGGTGTGGGAATTCCTCTCGAGCATCAGCCGAGGATCTTTGAACGATTCTACCGCGTTGATAAACACAGAAGCAGGGAAGATGGTGGCACGGGTCTTGGTCTATCCATCGTCAAGCACTTGGTTCAGTCAATGAACGGAAAGGTTTCGGTCTCGAGCGAGCCGGGGCTTGGCAGTACTTTTGTTGTTCAAATGAAAGCTTACGAGCATCAGCACTCTTAAGCGTAGCTAAGACTCATCGTCTTTTCGCGCAATGCCGTCGTCGAAGACGGCGGGGTAGTCCGCAGCCATAGTTTATCAGAGGGATGAGCTCGAAAGTTTGCGAAATTTTCCAAAATACGGCGTGCGGTATTACCATTTTGGGGCACGCTTTTTCGGAGTCGTTATCGCCTGTTGTAGGCTAAGTGCACAATTATAATATGGGAAATCTTAATAACTACTTAAGTTTAACGATGAAAAGCCGATGGCCTTGGCGGGCTAAAAAATGAATTTCGCCATGTTGAGGCCTAGGGGGTTGTCATGCAATCAAAAAAACCTGAATTTAAGCTCGGTTTGCAATGGTCGTTCGTCTGTCTTTTGGCAGTCAACGTGTTAGCTGGCTGTAAGAGAGGGAATGATTCCACAGTTAAGACGCTTGACCAATTTGCTGGAGGAAAATCTCGATATCAGTGTAGTGGTCCTCATGCCGAGAACGAATCATACCGTGCTTATTTCCATGGTATCAAGACAAAGCAGCAATCCGACGCAGTTCAGAAAGCGCTGAGTGCGGTCTCTCCAGAGATTAAGGATCGTGTATTTCTTGGCCCAATCGCGGCATATGTAGAGTTGACTAGTAAGATAAGTGAGATGTGCCGAGACTCTGAAACTGTCAAGGCAAACAGGTTAAATTTAAGCACAGTTCTTTCTTGTGTTGCCATTAAAGATGGAAAAGCCTTAATTTACGTCGACGATAAACCTGAATCCATCTCATCTAGTCTAGTGCGTGGTCTCGCATATTACTTTATTCACATAGACGGTAATGTAGATGTGGCGGCGACAAATGCTGATAGAGTTGTCGTTGGATTTACAGACTTAGGCGATTTCTCAAGTAACAAAAGAATTCAGGGCGCTTTGGTGTTTCTTGACGAAGTTCCTCGCAAGGACGTTTTCAAGCATTTACTGCCATCTGCAGTATTGAATTCGAAGACTAAATCGGAGCGAGACGCCGCGTTTCTTGATCCATCAAGAAATTTTGTTGGTGATCGTGATGCCTTTGTTAGATATTTTGCAGCTGAGTTGCTTGATTCAACTCTATGTTCAGATAAATCTAGGGAGGCTTTCGCTAAAAGCTTTCCAAAAACTGCCAAATTTTTTGGGGCTGATGTAGTTGCTGAAAATGCAGTGGCTGAAAGTGATGAGACTTTTAGTCTCGCGTCCCAGGGGCGAGGCAGTTCCACGAACAGATACGGCACTGTTTCAAGGGGGATCCCGCAAGATCAGGCCGTAGGAATCTTTTCGAGTGGACTGTATAGACACTATTTAGGGCAAAATGTGGGTTGGGCTATAAATAACGTAAAGCAAGCCGGCAAATGGGTGGTGGACACTGGTAAGTGGGTTGGAGAAACAGGTAAAGCAGTTGTTGATGGGGTTGCAGCCGATGTCCGAGTCGTCAACAATCATGTTCGCAACTACTTTGGACAGAAGATTATGGGGACGCCGCAGAATCCTTCGACCGGCAGTCGGATCGATTCTAAGCCAGCTCACGTTCCAACTTACCCATCAGCTAATCCTAGGCCTATCTCGCAGGAGCTATCGAGGTATCCCCAAGGTGGTCGGATTGATTGGCATAAAAGTCTTGATGAGTGGCAGAAGAACATGAAAACTCCTGCTGATGATCCATTATTGAAAATACCGGTGGTACCGCGTCCTCAATCAGCTGGCGCCCCTTCCGGTTTTGTTAAATCCGATCGCCGAATGGAGTTTTGGACTCCTGATGCTAAAGAAAACACAGGGAGGTCTGCCGAAATTTATGTCGCATCTGACGGTAAGTCAGAAGTATGGCAGGGCGAAGACGGACGTTGGCGTCAGGCGCCGAGTGGCTCGGGAGAGCGGACTGTTAAGGTTTTGGATCGAAGTCCCCTTGGTGCGCAGTCCGGGGGCGGCGGATCTTCTAGTGGAGGCGGAGCCGGGGGCGGATGGTGAGTTAAAAGCCGCTTTGGCTGACTAGCTTGGGATATTGTTCAAGCCAAGAAATTACCCCGAGAACTTTGGGTACCAACAGGCTAGGCAATTATTGAGATTACGTCCAAAATTAAAACTATAGTAGAGCCTGCGATAAGCTTCATAAAAAAGCCATTTTTTGCAACTCGCTTCCCCGCAGGTTTACTGACAACTTTTGCTGGGCGCCAGGCTGGCGCCACTAACCATAACCAATATTGATTCCTACGCGTCTAAATGACGAGCCATTTTGGCCGTATGGCCAGGATGGGCTACAATAGAGTGATATTGGCTCGGCGACGTTGACCGAGACGGTCAGAGTGCTGATTCACAATTTATTTGCCGGAGGTTTTTATGAAGCGGTCCATAATTTTACTGGGAGCGTTGTCGTCAGCAGTGCTGCTGATGGGAAACGGAAAAGAACGCATGCCAGTGACCGTGGTGCCGACCGGATTTGTTAACAGTTTATCTCAGCATGGACACAGCCTTCTATTCCAAGAAAATGGTGTGTCCATTATGCGCCGTGAGGATGCTGTCGATGATGACTTTGAAAATCTCTACGTTGTCAGGATGCCGGGAAAAGATGCGCCGCCATTTTTTGCCGAACGCTTAGGTCGCATCCTTCATTTTGAGCCAGGCCAATTTGCTGTCATGAAATTAGATGAGCTCTATAAAGTAGAAACACTGTCTCATCTCATGCACCACGAGGGTATTGCATGCGGTGCTCTCATGAGGCTATACGGCGACGAAATGTTGCCGGATATCGAAAAGGGTGCAGGCGAACCTGTTCTCCCGGTCGCTGATGATTTACCGGTTGCTCGTCAGTTGGTATCCGGAGTTTCAGCGGAAAATATCCGAACCATGATTCAAGAGATGAGTCAGATCAATACCCGCTTTCATTCATCACAAACCGGTCAGCAAGTACCGACCATGCTTAAAGCCAAGTATGAGGCTTTGACCAAAGGGCGATCTGATGTTTCCATCGAGTTATTTGATCACGGCACCAGAACAGCCCAAGACAGCATTGTCGTTCGAATCATGGGTCATTCTCTACCAAATGAGGTGGTCGTTCTCGGAAGTCACATTGATAGCGTTAACTGGTCGGATGGTTCCTCGTCGAGGTCTCCGGGTGCCGATGATAACGCAAGTGGCACGTCGACTAATTTTGAGATTTTCCGAGTTTTGATGGAATCAGGCGTCCGTCCTGAAAGGACTATTGAAATTCACGGATACGCGGCCGAGGAAATCGGTTTGGTTGGTAGCCAAGATATGGCTCAAAAATATAAAGCTGCGGGCAAAAACGTGATCTCGATGGTTCAGCATGACATGAACCTTTACAAAGCTCCCGGCGCACCCGACAAGATTTGGTTTGTTACCAATAACACCTTAGACGAGTTTAATAGCTCACTAGGCTCTCTTGTTGATCGGTATGTGGGAGTCGCCTGGGGTAAAAAAAGCCTCAGTGGTGGAGATAGTGATCATACATCCTGGCGCAGGCAAGGTTTTGTGACGGCATTCCCGTTTGAAGATCCCGCCGGATACAATCGCCAGATTCACACAAGCCGGGATTCGCTGGAAACGGCTGGAGCTATGACACAGGCGGCTGCGTTCGCCAAGCTAGGATTGGCTTATCTAGCGCATTATGCAGGACTTCAGGGCTGATCGAGATAGCAGCCATCACAGGGTTCGTTGCCGGGGCTTGAACCGTCAATGAGCCGTGTGATCCAGTCGTGAAACGCTACCCCATGGGGTGCATCCGTTGTTTTCGCAAAAAATGCCTCGTCTGGCAAGATGCAGTGCGCGTCCCAGGGGGCAATAAAGTAGTTAAAGTTGAAGTTACGCTCCGCTGCCGACGTTACCGACTCTCGCATAAAACCATTCCAGTTGTAGAGACTTCCGCCCATAAGACGGAAAAACCATCGCTGAAGCACATCATTTTGGGTGTTGAACTGCGAGAACTGAATGTCAGGGTGCGCGGTTGCAATGGCGGAATACATGCGGTCAAGGCTTAGTTGATAGAGATCGGTTTCAGAAGGGTCCAGGCCGGGTATCCACCTCGGCGCGGATGATTCAATCTGCCAGTTTCGCATACCTTGACGGCGAAATTCTTCAGTAAGCACCCCGGCGCCACTGTCTGAAAACTGTATGATCCGAGCTTTCCCTGCAAGACGCTTGATGTAAGGAGTCCACCAGATGGAGGCATAAGCACCGGCTGAGCAACCGGTGACGACAATGTCATTTACCGGATTGGTTTTATTTGTAAAGAACGTATCCAAAGCGGTCTGTGCATTCACCGCGCCACGATGATGTACAATATAGGAAAGACCCTCTTTGCCCTGATAGGTCCTGTCAGCGTCACCCCAATGAACATCTCCCGTGCAGTAGGGAATCAGTATGTGCGTGTCGTTTCGAAAGGGGTTATCAACTCGTGATCGGTCGTAAATACCCGAGGCCTCAGGAATCCATTTGCCAATTACATCAGGGACTGACTTTGTGTAGTTAATGGCATTGGGATGGCACGTTGCAGCGTCCCAACATGCTCCGCCACCCATGAAGTCCACGACAACTCGATCAGTGGTGCCGCGATTTAGAAACATGCTAAACGCAGATCCATCCGCACAACGTGTGTTAGCACCCAGCGAGACTTTTTCCCACCCAGTGGCGTCGGAGCCTTGTGCCGAGGCTGAAAAGACTAGTGACAAGGCGCAGATGTGCGCGAACTTGTGAGCGGGTGCGATGTTTTTCCTTTGGCGTCGTATTGTCATGGCAGTTTTCTGCTTAAAAAGTCACTGGGAATGCTTTTGGTGGTCTTAGATATATATTGAGGCTAGAGGTGAGTGGGAGTCAAATTTTTTGTGCTAAACTATCGGAAAACAATATTTAACCGGCAGTCTTTGCCAAGAACTTTGAATCGAAGCGAATCCATGCTCACCGAGGCAGAAAAAATCCTTCTAAGTGAAGAGGAAGATCTTCTTCGTAAAGTCCTCGAAGGGCTGCGTATCGCTCGTGGCAAATCAAGACTTGACTTGCATGACGTAGGAAATAGGCTGACGCAGCTTAGAGAACAGGCGGCATCAGCGCGGGCAGAGGATCTGCCCGCTCTTTTTGACCAAATGAATAGCCAAAGGGCCTTGATTGAACAGGTCCAAATCGATGAACTTCCCGATTCCAGGTCTCCGTATTTTGCCCATATGCAGCTTGAGGAAAACGGGCGTCGGCGCGACATACTGCTCGGCTACAAAAGCTTTCTCGACGTTGGTGATGCCCCCGTCAATGATTGGCGCAACGCGCCGATCGCAGCCGTATTTTTTAATTATCGACAGGGCGAAGAATACGAGGCCGAGCTGCCCGGGCGAATTGCTCGCGGCATCGTCAGAAAACGTCATTTATTAACGATAAAAGATGGTGAACTGGTCTTCGTTGGTACCCCCAACAAATCTTACAGAAAAGATAAGGGTGGGGTGTGGCAAACAGATGAAGGAGCTCGTGCTCCAAGATTGGCTGGAGGTAGTGGGGTCGCCAGTCGTGGGTTCACCTTAGGGACGGGGCAAAGTGGTCGACCGTCTCCTGAAGTTTCTGCCTTACTTGATTCCCAGCAGTACTCGGCACTTTCAAGTCACGAGGATGATCCAGTCCTTGTTTTAGGAGGGGCGGGATGTGGTAAGACAACCGTGGCCTTGCATCGTCTTGCGACCCTGAATTACCGAGATCGGCAGCGGTTCGCTCAGCATCGCATGGCTGTGATCGTTCCTGATGAGGGACTCGTGAGACTTAGTAGGAAACTGCTGGACAGTCTTGGGCTGGGGCGGGTGTTGGTCAGCTCGTTTGACGAGTTCTTCCCGGAGCGCGTTTTTAAGCTCATTCGAAGGTTGCCCCACAAGATCTGTGATACGGCGCCTAGTGCGGTCACGTATTTTAAAAGACATCCAGCCTTACGGCCAGTTCTTAAAGAATTTATCGAGTTACAGGCAAAAGAATTCGCCCATGATATTCGCGCAAAAATTCCAGACGGCGAGGAGTCAGCAAGAATTTTAACTGATGAGGTCAATTTACCTCTTGCTAGGCGCCTTCAAAAAGCGAGGAAAGCTTACGAAAAGGGGATGGACACCAACGTGTCGAGAGGGGACATCAAAGTTTTCCCTGATCTCGAAAAAAGGCTCTCCGATATTGCCAAAGACCGCATTGATTTTTTTATGAATAAGTCTCTTCTTCGAAGAGTCGTGGAGTTAGCGAACGGGCAGATACCGGGTTTTGCGGCAGATGCTGTCTATAAGCATAGTGCGGATCAATTCTCGGACCCGGCAGCAAAACGCTATGCTGGTGTTGACCTCGACAAATTAGAGACGGTTGATGGTGGAAGTCTGGCAGACGAGTTTGTGGATGATATTGCCCAAACGATTGACCCAGAGGACTTCGCCATTGTTTATGAACTTCGTCGTTTGAAGTTTGGGCTAACGAGGGGTGATGATGAAGGGCTCCATCAGTTTTCCCACTTAGTTATTGATGAAGCTCAAGACCTTGCGCCGATAGAACTAGCAGCCCTCGGGGCAGCCCTAACTAAAGACGGGTCTGTGACCATTGCTGGAGATAGCGCCCAGCAAATCGATCCCTCGACGACGTTTGACTCTTGGGATGCCGTACTAGATCAAATTGGCGTACCTCGGGTTCAGGCCCAGCATTTAACGACGACTTATCGATCGCCACGTCCTGTGGCTGAATTTGCCCATGCAGTTCTTGGTTCCTATGCGCCACGCGAGATGCCAAAAACTGTGAAAGATGGTGTACCTGTGACTGTGACTCTTTGTCCTAACGAGGGTCATCTTATGCTGATGCTTGCAGACACTCTTAGTGATCTCATGGTGGCAGAGCCTTTGGCTTCCGTTGCCGTCATCACTCGCTCGAACGAGCACTCGATGCGCATTTTCAAGATGTTGAGTGATGTTCCGAAAGCCAGACTCGTGGAAGATGGCGCTTTTGACTTTAAGCCTGGTGTCGATGTGGTGGAAGTCAGTCAGGTCAAAGGCCTTGAGTTTGACTATGTTGTTATTCCGGATGCAACACCGAACAGCTATCCAGATAAGCCGGAATCTCGTAGGCTTCTTCACGTAGCTTGCACTCGTGCCATTCACCAGTTATGGGTGATGTCCATAACTTTGATGTCGCCCATCGTGCCGAATCGATCGACCTGATAAGCTGAGCTAAACTTGATTTTCAAAGCCTCACGGAGTCTTGGCGAACGTCGTGCTTCCTGAAGCCACATTTCCAGCCCGATCGATCGCACAAACCCGAAACCCATAGTATGTATTTGCGGCGAGATTTGTGATCGTCGCATTAAGAAATCCTGGCGTCAAACTAACGGATGTGCCGTCTGCGCAGGCTGAGCGCGGGGCCAAAATGCCCCTACGGTACACCAAGCGGTAACTTGCAACGCCGTTGGTGTCAGTCCCAGCAGTCCATTCAACTTTGATCGATTGCTGCATGGGAGTTGCGACGATGCGACCAGTAGTTGGGTTGATAGTGTCCAAAATAATATCGTCTTTAAATGGAGACGTGTTGCGATTGCCTTTGCCGTCTTCAAACCAGATATTCACGGTTTTAACCCCTTGGGTCCATGATAGCGAGATGGACTTGCTAGTCGCAAAATTTTCCCAACGTGAACACGAGGTGGACGTGCTGATGCACATCTTGGCGACACCGCTGCCGTCAGCGGCTTGAATGGTGAGGGTAGCTGCATTTGTTCTTGTAAATGGTGCGTTATTATTGATCGAAATCGAGCCGGTTGGTGGAGTCTTGTCAATTTCTGACAATGTAAATGAAGCAGTCGTTCCAGACGACGTGATCTTTGCGCCGTTAATTGCGCAGACTCGGTAGTAGTAGGTGCCAGGACTGAGAGGCCCGTGGGTTTGAGACACGGCGTTACCGTTATAAACGAGCTCACCTTCACTACATGAGGCCGGGATCTGGGTTTTTGAATAAACTAAGATGTAGCTTTCTACCGGGCTGCCGCTGTCTGAAAAGCCACTCCAGTTTAATTGAATGCGTTCAGCCATGCTGGACGCGGCGGCCGTAAGAGCTCCGCCTGTGGGTGGGGTCGTATCTAGAATGATCGTTTTTGTCAGAGCCTGATCTGACTTCGTGGTATTTCCGACTTTGTCTTTTAGGTAGACGTATACAGTTTTAACCCCGTCACCGTCACTTAAGTCCCACGCGAGCTGACTTTCAAATGGTATAAACTGATCACATGTTGGTGTATTTGAGACGCACATCGTGTCTAGTTCATTAATGTCAGAAACACTCATAACCAGGCTCACGCGGCGAGATGTTGTGTAGAGAGAGCCTGCACTGCCGTTGATGACAAATGAACCCTTAGGAGCTTCCGTATCGGGTGGCTGTATTACCTTTAAACTTACTTTGTCGCCATCACCACTTATAGACACCAGCCCGGTCCTCTCAGCGTTAAGAGGCTTTTCCATGGAGATGGTAAACTTTCCTGGGCCTTGTCCGCTTGTGGCCGACGTGACTTTAATCCAGCTAGCTTCCGATGTGAGATTCCACTTGCAAGCAGAGCCTGTCGTGAATTCGACCTCCACCGTAGCATCGAGTGTCTTAATCTCAGCTGGAACGACGAATTGGCATTTGGGTCCAAGTGCTGCAGCTAGGTCAAGGCGGCTCACCTTTGCGTCTGGAAAACCTTGGAGTGGGATGTTCTTGCCAGTGCTGGTCAGCCTGTCTTGAAGCTGTGCGGGTGTATCATTCGGGAAAGCAGATTTGAGTACAGCAAGGGATCCAGCTACGTGGGGAGTTGCTTGGCTAGTGCCTGACATGGTGATACCAGCGGCGACAATACGGACGCCGGGAGCCGCCATTTTTAGGTCATTCGACACGCATGAAAAGCAGGTTAACTTATCAGGAGCAGAGACGTCTTTGGTGCCGCATCCCCAGTCGAGAGTGCCAATACTGGTATCATAGACGGCCCCCACGGAGAGTGAGAAGGGAGAGCAGGCAGGGTAGTCGAGAGTTTTAGCACCGCTATTGCCTGAGGCGACAGCTGACAGAATGCCTGCATTTCTTGCAGATCCGATCGCTGCAGCCATGCTGCCTGTGGTGCAATTGTTAAAACCGGAGCTTCCAAAACTCATATTCATAGCAGCGATGTTATATTTGGTCTTATTGGCTATGACCCAGTTGATAGCATTCACAATATCTGACGTGTAGGCTCCCTCACCATCAAAAACATCAAGCCCAATTAATTTAGTCCCGGGAGCAACCAGGCCCACAATCCCTGCGACGTTTGTTCCGTGGAGCACCGAGTCGTCGAGCATATTGTCGGCACGAGCAAAGTCTTGCACATGGACGACACGGCAGGTCTCTGCTGGAGTGCCGGGAGCTGTGCATGGTCCAAATGCTGCCCGCTTATAATCAAGGCCAGTATCCAAAACCGCTACGGATGTGCCAGCTCCGCCGAATCCGGTAAGCATTGCTTCAGGGTGCCGTATTAAATTTAAATTTGCTGATGCGTTGAATTTAAACTGAACGTCCTCTGAGATGCTGACCACGTTTGGATCGTTAGCCACAGCGAGCAGGTCATTTAGATTTCTTGCCGATATCTTGATGATTGGTAGATGACTGTATGTGTCTTCTGTTGGTACTTTTTTACTCTGTGCTGTGGAAAGTACTGTTTGTTTTAATTCAGCAAACCGAGCGACTCTGGCCGTGATCGCCTCCTCTGAGGTCGAGTCGAGGACGTCGTCACTTAAGCCCATCGTTTCAGCATCATGCTTGACGACGACAAGTAAACGCATCTCTTTACCAGCCCTGAGAGCGCTAACGACCGCTGCAGAGGGTCTATCCAGTTTATAATTTGTTTGCCAAGGTGATGAACTTGTTGATTTTCGCTGGGCGCATGACCAGGCAAGGCTGAGTGAAAGGGCCGTTAGACCAATAACAACTGCATTTTTGTTCATAGGTTCACCTGTCTTGTTCGATATCACGGCTTAAATTTACAGCTAAATTTTTTCGGCGGATTAGGGAGATCGCAAGCGGCAGTGCTAATAAATAGTAAAGCCAAAATCCAAGACGGCTATTTGTTGTCGGCCCTTTAATCGCGCTACAACCGACCAGTTCCCTTGGCTCGTCAGAGACGTGATTTGGATCGGGATAAAGATAAATCGCCCCCGCCTTATCATCGGCACTAAGACGATAACTGTTGCCTTCACGTGAATAACTCATGATGGCCCCATAATTTGTATGAGGGTGTCCAAGACCTACGCAGTGACCAAGCTCGTGCGTGATTGTCTCCAAAAGTGAGAGCGTGCGAGTTTTGACGTCATTAATCACGATGTCGCAGTCTTTGATGGAGTTAGTTTCTGAATCCACGTTGGGTGATGCATAGGCGGCGACCGAGGCGCTTGGGGCTTTCTTTACGACGATAAAATTACGACCATCCTCGTTATCGACGGAAAGCTCCCCACTGGTTGTCTCAAGTTCAAACCGCAGGTAAGATCCCCTCACGGCATTCCACTGATCCATTGCTTCTTGTATCAAGATGGGCGTGAGCTCGGCGTCGGAATAAGCACCGTATACACCATCTTTAAACTTGTCTTTCTCCTTGAGTTCAGGAGATTTTCCATCGGAAGACCAAACGAATGTAACGGTTGGTGTTTCAGGGGATACGGGAAGTTTTGCGCCCGTTTTACCGAGCAGAACAAAGCCGGTCAGAAGAGGTGCAAAGAGTATGGTGAAGCCAGCAGCCTTCATGGTGAAACCTCCCTAAAAAACATAACCTAGACCGGCGCGAATCGCGTATGGACTAATAAGACCGTCCCTGGTCAACCCAAGGGCTTGTTTATATTCAATGCCGTAGCGAAATGATCCGTCTGATTCCCATCCAAAGGCAGAGTAAGGACCAAGCCCAACGCCGTTTGCGTTAATGACCAGGCCTCCGCCCATGGTGACGTACCAGTTTCCGAAGTCCTGCCGCTTACCAAGCAACAGCCCGGGGACAACGGAAATCGATGTTTCCCAGTTTGACGAGGAAATGTGTGACAGCTCTATGTCGGCGGCCCCGGGCGGAATTCCTAACGGGTTGGATCCACCCGTGCCTACGGATGGTGGCCCCAATCGGATCATCCAGAGTCCGGCATAAGCGGTTTCAGGTCTTAGTAAAAACGTTACCGCAGTCAGCAATAGAAATAGCGTTATGGTAACACTTAAGGACTTTTTATACTGAGATAAGTGGTTCATCATGTTGTCCTACAAGCTAATCCCAGCGGTTAGTCCCAAAATTTGTTTTCGGCCAGTTACAAGTAGCAATCCAGCCTCACCTGCGACAAACAAGTGCGAATCCCAGGAGGCAGCTAGTGTTGCATATTTAGTTTGATAGAGTTCATAACTTAGCCCTAGCATGAGTCCTATGTTAGTGCTGGTGTATGATGATGAATCTGATGGGGAGTCCTTAAATTTGATCGATGTATTTTCAGCCAGCGACGTTACACCAACAGCTGAGTGGAGAAACTTGCTTCCCATCAAGTCAAATCGCTTACCGAATGCCAGGACTCCTGCGGTTTCAGTGACCGGACCATAGCTGCGGCCCCAAACTGAAGTTTTCGTCCACCAATTGTTGGAGAAACGAGCATTTATAATGAAGGCTCCGCGACCGCGATCATCACCTTCCTCAACTGCGCCGATACCTGCAGATACATCCGCAGCCATCAGCTTAGGAGGCGCAACTGTGACATATGCTGCAATCATGATTAACGTAGCGATTCGCTTCGCAGTCCCGAAATATTTAGCCCGGCCATTTTTGACCACATCGCCCCCAAATTGTTGTCTAATCAATATTTTACAGCACTTTGGATGTATGCCCCAACATCTGGATTTTAGGATTTCACTTGATCTTTCGAGCGCTTCTTGAGGCCGAAGGCAACAATTTGAAATATCAGCAGTAATGGTTAGAACTTGCCAGGTTGGCGAAAGTTTCGGGATCAGATCTCGGATCTTTGGCTTAAATGATCTAAACAATGCTAAGATCTTGAGAGGTCGCGTTGTCACAGGGGGCGTGCTTGTATTGCTACCTTAATTTTATCGTGAACAAAAGAGTTAGAAGGCCGGCAGTTGATAGCCGTTGGTTTTGGGTTATTTTTGTTTTTTTGGCATTTTCCACTCTGATTCTCCATGAATCAGATGCAAGCGCAGCCGCAGATTTTGAGACTTTCGATGAGTCGGATGTCACTGGCGAATCGTCAGATCAAAATACGGACGATTTGAACGCTATGCCGGAAATCGACGCGGAACAACACGACCTTCGTCTCGAGAGAAGAAACGCCTCGGGCATGTCGTTGGGCGAGGTTATGCCTCTTGTCTCACTTGCGTTGGAATACCAGCGTCACCTCACGGAGAGCAGAAGCGTATTCATAAGCGCGGGCACGGGGTCGTTAACATCTACCTCGCAGGATGCAGGGGGAAATGCCATAAGCAATAAATTAAATACCAGAGCCATCGAGTTCGGCCATATGTGGTGGACGTCCAAGAGTTTTCCGATTGCATCATCTGCGTTTGTTACGGCCGTGAGTGGCGAGGGGGTGACCCTTGGGTCCGGAGCTCCGAGGGGGCGTTATAATGTTTCGGCTCTCGGGGCTGGTGGGGACTTTAAAATGGAAAGCTTGTTTGAAAATGGATTTTGGCTTAAGTGGTCGCTCATATCGTTGCGCTACTTGCAGCCTCTTAGCGAGACTCACTCAAGTGTTGATTCAAAAAATCTAACATCGATCCGTTCGCGATTTTTGGGTTTTAAAATTGTGGGTATCACCAATATAACAGTTGGCTACGCTTGGTAACTTAATCTCACTTCTTTGGCCGTCTGACGGGTTGTGCAGGTGGCTCAGCCGTCATCGGATCGTCGGGCCAGAAGTGACGTGGATACTTTCTTTGGTATTCGTTTTTGAGACTAGGATAAGTATTTTTCCAAAAACTCCCCAGATCAGTCGTGACCTGCAGAGCGCGCATATTTGGTGCTAAAAGATGGACAGTCAACGGTAGTGATTCATTCAGTACCCTTGGGGTCTGGGACTGGCCGAAGAAGTTCTGAAGCCTTGCTGCAATCCAGGGCTTCGAGTCGGCGGTGTAATTTACGGCAACTTTATGACCTCGACCCACGGTGATCTGGGTGGGCGCAAGTTTTTGAAGCTGCATGAATTCGTCCTCGCCAACACATAGCCTAATCCATTCGTTAAGGTTGCACCGTAATACCTCATCATAATTAGAAGACGAATCACAAATAAATTCGACAAGTAACTGGAGTAACTCGTCTTGGTCCCATTTATGAGTTACAAGCCCGTGATCAAACGCCAGCTTTTGTCTGATGAGGTAGGATTCAAATACATTGCCATCCTCAAACGGCTTGGGCCAACCTTCGAGTAGACGTTTTGCCAGCAAATTGCCCGTACTATTTTTATGAAGGTCATGATGGGCTGTCCCAGCTCCCATGATCGTGGTTGATAGCGTCAAGACTCCATATTTTGTAACGCGAAGGTTTTGCGCCTTGCCCAGTGCTTCATCCCATTTCGTCACGTCTTCCGTTACGAGATAGCGACTGGGGGACCGGGTTAGATGTTCCGATTTAATGACACTTGCTTTTGACACCAGCACACGCGTGATGCTTTGTATCTCTGTGCCGGACGAGGCGCTGCCCGTTGAGCGCGTTGATGCGGCTTCGACGGCGACGACCAAGTCTCCGTGTGCAGCGGCACTTGTCGTAGCAATTTTAATATCACCACCAACGCAAAGGGTGGCGTCAATCCATTTTGCCTGAGGGGTTGAGCCTTTCGTTTGGGCTATTCGATCAGGAAAAGCTTTGATAAGTGGTAACGACAAATCCATCATATGTGCTTGACGACAACTTTTAATGTCGGTAAGTGCTCGCTGCTTGGTAAACCTGATCAATTGTTGTGCGGTTTTTATAATATTTGGGTGCATGTGCGGGTGTTTACGCACACCCTCGTAGAGCGCCAGCACGTCACAGCCTAGATGGGAGTTATCGCCTGGAAGCGGTTCGGCCTCATCAGGATTGGCCAGGATAGCCGTTAGCCAAGGCGCCTCATCGATCAGACTTTCTTCGAGGCAAGCGTCGAGAAAGCGCGCAAGTCTTGGGTGTAACGGAGTGGTAGCGATGTCGTTTCTTATGAGATGGCCGTCTGAGTTGACGATATCCAAGGACTCCAAAAGCTGTTTGGCCTGCTCCCACTGGCGAGGAAGTGGTGGATCCGGCCAGGGTAATTCTGATGGTATCAAAGGCTTGGCGTATCGAGAGCCAAGCCACAAAACGGCCACATAAATCTGTGCTAAATCTAGTCTTAAAATCTCTGGGACATCAATATCAGGTCTAGCGGCTTCGTCATGTTTAGAAAAAAGCCGAATCGCAATCCCGGGTCCGGTGCGGCCGGCTCGGCCTGAGCGTTGTATGAGGGAGGCCTTACTAACCGGGCGAGTTTCAAGAATCGTTAATCCACTAAATAAATTGAAATTCGGTACTTTTGCAAGTCCACTATCGATGACAGCCGTCACACCGGGAATAGTAATAGACGACTCGGCGATGTTGGTAGCTAAAATCACTTTGCGTTTTGAAGACTCTTGGAAGGCTAAATCTTGTGTTTTCTTGTCAAGAGTTCCGCGTAACTCCATGATGACGCAGTCGTGATCCTGAAGTCGTTTCAAAAGTAGATTCTTGGTTCTAATAATTTCAGCCGTTCCAGGTAAAAAAACCAGAATATGACCACCTGGGGACTGCGAGATTAACTTTGTCGTGATATCTGTCACGTGTTCTGGCAGCGGGATCTGGTTATCTCGGACCTCGTGTCGTACCTCAACCGGATACAGCGGTATGTCCAAATTTATGAGTTTGGCCGCCGGCAACTGTGCGGTCAGAGATTTGGTGTCCAATGTGGCCGACATGATTACAAGCCTGAGATCTGATCGGATGGTTGTTTGTAAGTTTCGACAGAGTGCAAATGCGATATCGGTTTGCTGATGCCTCTCGTGAAATTCGTCCAAGATGATGCAGCCTACGTCCTTGAGAAACGGATCTTGGGCAAGTCTAGCCGTTAGCATGCCCTCCGTTAGGAAGAGAATTCGAGTCTCAGCGCAATACTCCCGGTCAAAACGCATCTGCCAGCCTATCGTTTTGCCGGGCTCTTCGCCGCGTTCTTTGGCAATTCGCAGGGCACTCATCCTTGCCGCGACTCGGCGTGGTTCAAGCACCCAAATTTGTCCTTTGACAACGTCCAGTAATGCTGGGGGAATTCGGGTTGTTTTCCCGCTGCCTGGGCTAGCTTTAAGAATTAGATCGTGACCAGCCGTAATGATGCTTCGAACTTGTTCAAGAATGCTATCGATGGGAAGCGGGCTGAGTTTGATAGATGGAGACATGGCGCGAGTCATCAAGATTAAGAGAATTAACGTTTCCCTTAGAATATCATTTTCAGCAAATTTACGGCAAAATATCTCAGTTGTAGAGGTATAAGTTTCTCGCAAAGAGGTCGCCCAATGGTATGCAAAACGATACTTGTAGCTGATGACGATGCAGACGCACGGGCGCTTTTGCAGAGCGCCTTAGGTATTCTGGGACATGATGTGGTTGCTGTGCCTGGCGGGCAGGCGGCCATTGATTGCGCAATCAAAAGGGCTTTTGATTTAATTATTGTCGATTGGCATATGTCGGATTTGAGCGGCTTTGAAACCGCTTCCAAGATTTGGGCGTCTGAGGGGCCCAATGCTGCGACTAAAATCATTATATTCACATCAGCTGACACGGAATCTGATGTAGCCTTATGTAAGGCGCATGGATTTACGGCTGTTTTGAGTAAGGGGTTTGATTTGACTCAATTACGGGGTCTAATCAATGAAATTTCTGACCAGTAAGTAGGTCGCTTCATAATATTTTGAATTTACTGTTTCACGGAGGTCGATGTTCCGCGAAGTTGGTCTTTAGCGCGAGCGAGTTCGGTTTTTGTGGCGGCGATTTTGTCTTCTAGGTAGTCAAGCCCACTTTCTCCGCCGGCTTTCGCACGCTCAAGTTCGTTTTCAGCAAGAGCCAGGGCCTCAGTCCATGATTTGATAGCTAATGATATTTGACCAGCCCGAAGCGCTGCAGATGCCAATTGATCGAGAGCTTGCTCCTTCTGATCTGCGATAAACGTTGCGCGCTGTAGCCAGGGTATAGCCGCCGCTGGATCAGTCGATGACAGCATGCGGCCGTAAACATACTGAATTTCGAGAGAGTCAGGATACTGCTGAGATTTAAGTTCGAGAAGAGCAAGCCCATCGTCTACCGCATCAAGCTCCCTGTATAGTAGCTCAAGTTCATTGAGTGCCGCGCGGTGCTGTGGATTTACGTCAAGTATTCGCTCCAAGATCTGCCTAGCCTTTTGCGGATCTTTCAAATCAAGCGTAAATACCATGGCCATTTCCATAAGGGCCTGAGTGTCTGTGGGGTCTTGCTCAATTAATTTTTCGAGCATGGCGCTGCCTTCGTTGATCAGGCCGCTGTCAATTAAGGCTTGGGCGTTTTTAATGCTGGGCTGCGATAAGTCGGTGGACGGTGACATGGCCGTTGTCGGTGTTTCATCGACCGGTGCGCCGGGTGACGTGGGGGTTGCAGTAGGAGGAGCAAAAGCCTGCTTGTTTTTTTGGTCAAGACGGCGAGCGGACCTGCGGTCAGCATTTTTGATGCTGGCCACTTGATAATACCAGGTCAGTCCCACAACCATGACTCCAAAGAGGATAGCGACGCGTCCACGCCACTGCCTCTTGTTGTGTCTAGTTGGTTGCTGATTATTTGCCAAAGTATTGTCCCCAAAGGGTTTGAGTTTTTTGTAAAGCTGCTGCAGGAATCAGCGATCTGTCCGTCATGATAGCATATTTTGCAGCGTATAGTATTTCGGATTTTGAATGTTCTGGCATGGATGCGGCTAGTCTTTTTATGATGTTATTGGCAAGCGTGGCATTAGCCCGAACCACCGCAAGCACGGCCTCCACGGATACATCGTCTTCGGCCTCATTCCAGCAGTCGTAGTCGGTCGCCAGTGCCAGCATCCCGTAGCAAATCTCTGCTTCCCTGGCCAGTTTTGCCTCTGGTATTGCCGTCATGCCGATCACTGCGGGTGATAGCGTTCTTCGGTAAAATTCGCTTTCGGCGCGGGTCGAGAATGCAGGACCTTCCATACAAACATAAGTCCCACCATCATGCACCGTAGCACGCTCAGCCTTGGCAGCTTTCAGAATAAGGCCACGCATCTCGTCACAAAAAGGGTCACCAAACATGACGTGTCCCACGATGCCGTCTCCAAAGAAGGTGCTTGGTCTGTGGCCTCTGGTCCTGTCAAAAAGCTGATCGGGTACCACTATATCACCCGGGCGAATGGACTCTTTCATAATACCCACGGCACTAACCGCCAGCATATGCGTGACGCCAAGTTGCTTTAACGCAAATATATTGGCTCGGTAATTGACCTCTGAGGGTGTAAATCGATGCCCCTTGCCGTGACGAGGCAGGAAAAATACTGGGCGTCCTGCGATGTTGGCTTCCATGACACAGTCACTGGGCGCACCGTAAGGAGTTGCGATGTTGTGCTCGCGAACGTATTCGACACCATCCATTTTATAAACGCCACTACCGCCAATAACGCCCAAAATAACCTTTTTGGCTGGAAATGTTTCGTTTTTATTTTGCATGTTGAGGACCTCGAAATATCGTTTGCAATTCTAAAAGAGTAAAAAACGCGGACGCCCATTTGTTGGCAATCCGCGTTCTTTAACTACCGACTTCGTCGTGCGCGAATTAAAGTTTATCTTAGGCGAACCAAGTTAAGTCGACGCAAGCCAACATCTTCGACGTACTGATATAGTGGTGCATACTGGCAGTTTCCAACGGGCAGAATTGTCGACGCCACATAGACGGACACTGGGAAGTAACCTAGTGACGCATCGGCATCAAAACTTAGTGACAAGTTTGGTATGACGCGACCAGGTAGCACCGGTTGACTGATGATCACAGTCTGGCCAGGGTAAACGATACCTTGCGTAGTGCCAGAAGGAGTTGACACATTCGTTGGAATAGCAGCCCGTGCACCATTGGTTAAGCATACATAAGCGAACTCTTGGGTGGGAGCTGGTGGAGGGGTTGGGGTCGGATTTGACTCTACCTTGAAAACGAGTACAGAACAGCCAGCCGATTGAGGACCGTTGATCGAAAGATAAACGCCGTCAACCTGAAGGCCTCGTCCGCTATTTACAGAAAACAGGTTGCCACCGAGGGATTCAGCCGTCAGATACGTGCCATTGGTGACTAGACCAACCTCAAATACTTGGCCCGTACAGTAGGAGGGCACGTCGACTCTTAAGTATTTGATGTCGCTTGGCGCGGCAAGTCGAAGTCCTGCTCGTTCCATAAGACCACCTGGATAGGAAACGGCACCTAGGTAGGTTTCATTTGTGGATGAGATCGTCGTTTCCGCGTTGGCAAAGCTTGCCAATCCGATGGACGACAGGACGGCGGTCAAAATCATCGATTTTAATCTAGACGTCATGGTTATGATTCCTTCGCGTACAGAGGTTTTAGCGGGTGTGACACCCCAGAAGCCCCGAATGTGCCGAAACGTGGCGATAAAGTCCAGAAAAATCGGTCTTTTTTCGCGAGATGGCCGATAAGCCAAATCCCGCGAATTTATTGCTATTTCATGAATTTAGAATGCGTTCAGCCAGGTCAAAATGACGCTAAAAATTAGAGTGCCCCTGGAATTTTGAGGTTTTCCACCTGAGATCCAATAAAAGTCTGAGGCATCGATGGGGTTGGCATTCCGGCTTCTTTCCTGTTTATGCAAGCTTGGATCCCGCTAGCTAAGTCTTTGAATGTTGATGACTTAGGCAGATGGTCAAGCAAGCAGCCGTCCCAGTATGTGTATTGATTTTCGGGGCTACAACCGAAAGATGTTCTATCGCTTCGTGCCGCGGTGAGAATAATGCGATTTGGCTTCTTAAGGTTAGACGAATCGAGCGTGTAAAGACCTGAATAACATGCCGATACTAGAACTACGGTGGGTCTGCTTCCGCACCCCTTATCCAGAGCAGCTCCAAACGCGTTCGGCGATAGACGGCTACTGCCGACATTGAATCCATCCCTTGACCCGTGCGAGGTCAGAAATACAAGGCAAGCATCGTTTCCATTAACTGCATTTAGGCTAGATACAGATGTAGTGAAGCTCTGAACTGACGCAGCTTGTACCTGCTGATTTTGGTGCTGGGGTTTCAGAGATAGTTGACGGATATTTGCAAAGCTAATTCCGCGGCTTACGAAAAATTCCCGTAGTGCGTTGCGTGCATTATCGAAGGCAGGAATCCACGCACTCTTATTTCCTTGGTCACTTGCCATCAGCACGAGTTTCCAATTCAAGCCGGGCGACTGCTGGTTTTGATTGCCGGAGGGTGACGTTGGCCAAAGATCCGTTTGATCAGCAGCAATTGGGCTAGGATTGGAATCGCTGGTGGCATCTATGCCAATAGGATCTCCCGGCAAACCGAGCTCTGCTTTGCCGTCATTCGTTGGGTATAGGCGAACGAGCACATTCACTTTTTCTGAACTTGATTTTGTGATCTCAATCGATGTGACAGTTTCAGGCGTATCATTGGTTAAATATATTTTTTCAAATCCATTCGCACTGGCATTAGCTCGACCAAATGAAAGTGAAAGTGCGTAGGAGCATCCTTTTTTTAATCTGGTGCTAGCTATTGTTTCAGACGTAGAGACGAAGTTCGGAACAAACCGGTCGACTGTGGTACCGACAACATCGGACACGCAAAGCCTAGGAACGACTTTCAATTGAAGGCTATCAATCTTGCCTGGGCCAAGAAACGGCTTCAAATTTTCAGGCATTGGAATCGTGATGGATGATAGAGCGCTATTTGTGGCCGGCCTAACGCCAGACTGACCGTCATCTGAATCGTTTGCGCAACCAGCTAGGTTTAGTATGGCTGCTAGAGGGAGAATTAGACTTTTGAAAAACACAGAATGTTTTTTTTGCACTCTCATGCTCGGATTCCTCTAAAGTCATAACGCGCGGCGACTTGGGTTCATAAGCGACAAAAATAGATAAACCTCCGAAATAATTACAAGATTTATGCCAAGTCCGGACGGGCTCTAACCTGCCGTTATAATTGGGGAAAAATCGCGAGCGTGCGCTCACGGTGTCTAAAGTACAGACATCATGTTCAATCAAATTACATCAAAAATAAGAATATCTTACGACTGCTCAGCGTGGCTGCATGGCGGCCACGCTGAGATCAAATATTAGTTGCGACCAAATTTTGAGAGCAGGTCATTGAAGCCGTAACTTTTTTCGGGCTGTGATCGACCACCCTGACTCGGCGGCTTCTGCGGTGAAGGACGCGATGGTTTTGCCGTCGAAACAGTCGGCTGAGCGGCAGGCGACTTACCTGGGGCTGACGTCTTAGACTGCGTTTTTGCCGATAGGCTGATCCTGCGTTTGACTTTGTCCACATCGAGGACCCGCACAGACAAGACGTCACCAACGGCAACGACACTGCTGGGATCCGAAACGAATTGATCAGAGAGTTCCGAAATGTGCACAAGTCCGTCTTGATGGACGCCAATATCCACAAACGCACCAAAATTTGTGACGTTGGTTACCGTGCCCTGCAGTACCATACCTGGGCGAAGATCTTCAATCTCTGCCACATCGTCTGAGTAGGCAAGACGAATACCGTCTTCGCGGGGGTCTCTTCCGGGTTTAATAAGCTCTGAGGCGATATCACGAAGAGTGGGAAGACCAATATTGTCACTGACGTATTTTTCAAGGGCGATGGCGTCGACAGCAATTTTTTTGCCGACTAGATCAGAGATGCTTGATCCGACGTCCTTTGCGATCTGCTCGACGATCCCGTACCGTTCTGGATGAACCGCAGAATTATCGAGTGGGTTTTTTGACTCAGGTACTCTTAAAAATCCCGCCGCCTGTTCAAACGCCTTCGGGCCAAATCCAGGAACCTTCATGATCTCGCTACGTGAGGAGAAGCGGCCATGCTTGTCGCGATACCCGACGATCGACTTTGCCAAGGATCCACCAATGCCTGAGACGTATCCCAAAAGTTTGTAGGAGGCGGTATTCAGATTAACTCCGACTTTGTTGACGCAGGATTCAACCACATCTTCCAAAGACAGTTTGAGTTTGGTTACGTTGACATCATGCTGATACTGACCCACACCGATTGAACGGGGGTCAATTTTCACTAACTCCGCGAGTGGATCTTGCAACCTTCGAGCAATGGATATTGCCGACCGAATGGTAGCGTCCAAATCAGGGAATTCTTCGCGAGCGATTTCGTCAGCTGAGTATACGGAAGCGCCTGATTCATTCACGATTAGTCGTTTGACATCGTTTAAATTGGCATCTTTCAGGCACTCACGAATGATGCGGTCAATCTCGCGAGACGCCGTACCGTTACCGATGGCGATGTATTGGACTTTGTGCGCTTTGATCGTGTTAACGATGATATCCTTGGTTTGGCGCGTCTTTGGCGTATCCAAGGTGGCATCAGGTCTAAAGTCGGGGTAGACGGTGGCGTTGAATAATAGAGCTCCGGTTTCGCTGACGACAGCTATTTTTGATCCGGTCCTAATCCCAGGGTCAACGCCCATCACAATTTTTTGGGGTATGGGTGGCAGTAGCAGAAGATTTTCAAGGTTTTTGGAGAATACCTTTATGGAGTCGGATTCGGCGCGATTTTTTAGTTCAAGCCGCAGTTCGGTTTCAATAGACGGAGCAATAAGCCTGCGGTAACTCTCCTCGACGATTTGGGTCATCCAGGTTGCCACTGTTTGTGATGTGGGTGCACTGCGAATAATCGACTTATTGAGTTCATCTAAGATTTTTTGGCTGTCTACATCAATCGAAACTCGAAGAACCTTCTCAGCTTCGCCTCGGCGGATCGCCATAACTCTGTGGCTTGGGCAGGATTTGACTGATTCGCGGAAATCAAAATAGTTTTCGTATTTATGTGCTTCGCCTTTTTTGGACCGACTTCCTGTCTTGAGGGTTTCGGCCTTCTCCGACTCAGATGGCTCAGCAGCAGCTCCGCCTTCTTGTTTTTTGGAAGCTAGCACGCCGCTATCAAAAGAGATCGAGCGCGCTAGTGCGCGAAGCTCGGCCATTTCACTAATCCGCTCCGCAAGTATATCCCCAGCACCCGTTAGTGCCGCGTCCGCATTTGCAACTTTCAGCGAGGGATCGATGTTTGAGTCAGCGGGGGTGATGTATTTAGCAGCGAGTGTTGATAAATCATTAAGGCTGCTGCGACTTGCTAGGATGGACTCCAGCAAAGGTTCCAGGCCTTTTTCCTTGGCAATTTGGGCTTTTGTGCGGCGTTTTGGCTTGAATGGTAGATATAAATCCTCAAGCTCTTGTTTGCTTTTGCAGGCAATAAACTTCTTTTTTAGTTCTGGGAACTTGCCCTGATAAGCTGGGTTTTTTTGGCAGAATTCCTCGACGACTTTCAGGTATTTTTCTTTGTTGGTTTCTAGTTCAACGAGGTAGACGTAGCGATCGCGCAAGTCTCTTATTTGGACTTCGTCCATGGACCCCGTCATCTCTTTGCGGTAGCGGGCAATAAAAGGGATCGTGCACTCTTCCTCAACCAGAAGTTTAATGGTGTTGTTGACCTGGTGGGGTTGAAGTTTAAGTTCAGTCGCCAGTTGTTTTAAGATGTCGATCATGTTGTTCATCGTGAAAAAATCCGTGTTCTCGTTACGTTGAATTTAGTTGCCTCATCCACGAAGCGAGCCCTCGTGGCTCGCCTTTTGTCGTGGATCGGCATTTTAATAGCTCGTTCTATTTACTTGCGGGAGGAATAGATGCTGATGCCGCGGAAGAAGTAGGCCACTTCACGGGCAGCACTTTCTGGGCTGTCTGAACCGTGTACGCTGTTCTCTCCTACTGATTTTGCGAACATCTCGCGAATCGTTCCAGGCTCCGCATTGGCTGGATTGGTCGCGCCCATGATCTTGCGGTTTTTAGCCACAGCATCTGGACCCTCAAGAACCATCAGAACGACAGGACTTCTCGTCATAAAGTCGCACAGTTCACCAAAAAATGGCCTGGCCTTGTGTTCAGCGTAGAAGCCTTCGGCTTCGTGCCGAGCGAGATGACGCATTTCCATCGCAACGACTTTAAGCCCCTCCTCCTCAAAGCGAGAAACAATCTTGCCGACAAGGTTGCGCTCGACGGCGTCTGGTTTAATGATCGAGAAGGTTAATTGTGTCATGTCTAGAGATCTCCAAGGATTTATTTCAAAAAAATGGCCGTTTTCACACCCCAAAAGAGTACTCAGCAACTTAAAAAATGCAACAACCACGCACATTTGTGGGCGATATAAAGTGCTTGATCTTCGTTTTTTTTGACACCGTGGAGCATTTTGCCGTGCTTCTGCCTATTTGGAGTGCACTAGGCCAGCTATTCATGTGAAAACCGAATGGTAGTGATTTGGTAAAACGTGTGATAACTGAGGCCGGTTACTTTAAGTGTAACGAGCTTGCCAATATTAGGTTCCTTATTCCCTATGATTACGTTCTTGGCCAAACCTCAGCGTTTTATTGTTAGACCTGCTCCTGGTTGGCTTGATGTTTGTCACAAGGACGTCGTGCGGATTTTAGAAAGTCCCCTGCAAGCGTATAAATTCAAGCCTGAGTTAGATGTTCGTCAAGGCATCATAACTGTCAGTGAGTGCGATTACCGGCAAGCCATGGAACTGGTGCTGCGTTTAGCCACCGGCCACGACGTGGAATGGTTACTTCACAGTGGGCGGGTTTCCTCAAGAGATGGTTGGGCTGAGTTTTTAGATAAATCCAAGATTTTGGATCTCTGGAAAAACTCTCCGCGTGTGGACGTTAACCTTGGCGTTACGGTCTCGCACCCAGTTATCGGAACCGCCAAGAGTGTTCGTGAGAAGGCGACTGCTTATCTTCAAGAAAATGGCGTGACGGTGAGAACATCCGCAGACCCATCAAGCCAATGTCACCGCATTCGAATTGATTCCCAAAAAAATCGGACACAAGTATTTGTCAGTATGGCTGGTGATCCTTTGTTTAAACGAGGTTATAAAGCGGTATTGTCTGGCGCTAGCGCTCCATTGGCTGAACATTTGGCGGCCGCATGTTTCAGTTGGGCTCTGGATGAGATTGGCTCCGAGTTACGTAAGGACTTGATCAGTGGTGCCTGTCCAATTCTAGTGCCGTTTGCCGGTACCGGGACACTTGGATTTGAGGGGATGTGCCAGCTATTAAATGTGGTTCCTGGTTGTTTTCGCGCAACATACTCGTTTGAATCATTTTCATTTCACCCAGCGAAAACGCTAGACGTTATAAGAATGAGAATCCGCGCGTCTTACACTCCTTCAAACCTGAAACTGCGGTTTGGCGATACAGATCCCGCGGTATGCAAAGTCTTAGATAAAAATATTTCGGGCTTTGAGGCGAGGCTCATTGAACTGACGGCCTCCCCCAAAGATTTGAATAGCAGAGATGTGGCCTTAGACGTGACCAACCAGGTCAATAACTTCTTAACAAACCCGAGCGGCCTGGCTTGTGACTCAAAAGAGGTGTTCTTGGCTTTGAACCCGCCCTACGGGGACCGGCTAGCCAAGAAGACCGGTGGTCAAACGATCTATAAAAGTTTGGGCCGGGTGATTCATGACCTGAGCAAGACGCGTAGCGTTTTTGGTTTTGTACTGTGCGGCGATGAATCTTCTTGGCGCATTTTTTTAAGCTCTATCAGGCCGCTAAAAAACAAAACGAGACACTTCACCCATGGGGGAATAGACGTTCGCCTCGTGATTTTTGGAATGCGATAAGGTTTCATTGCGCTACTAAGCCGTAAATTTGTATGGTATATTATCATGTATGGAACAGGCTACTGAAAACATCGGCACTGCTGGGTCTGTGAGCACGCGGAAGATCGTTCACATTGATATGGACGCTTTTTACGCGAGTGTCGAAATGCTTGATCGGCCAGAGTATCGCGGTAAACCCCTGATTGTCGGTGGCCAGCCCGGCTCAAGAAGTGTTGTTTGCACCGCTAGTTACGAGGCTCGAAAGTTTGGCGTGAGGTCTGCGATGTCCACGACGTATGCGGCAAGGCTTTGCCCGCAAGGAATTTTTGTTCCGCCCAGGTTTGAGAGATATAAAGAAATTTCTTCTGCTGTCCGCAAAATATTTGAACGCTACACGGATCAGATTGAACCATTATCATTGGATGAAGCCTACTTGGACGTGACAAATCATCCGACGATGTTTGCTACAAAAATTGCGCAGGAGATTCGCCATGCCGTCGCAAAAGAGCTAGGTCTTACGTGTAGCGCTGGGGTTGGTCCAAATAAGCTCATCGCAAAAATTGCATCGGATATGAATAAACCTAATGGACTAACGGTCGTGCAACCCCATCAGATCCGAGAGTTTATGGAGAAGATGCCGCTTCGAAAAATTCACGGAGTCGGTCCGGCAACAGATAAACGTTTGGATGATGCGGGATATAAATTATGTAGTGATTTGTGGAAGGTCGATCCAGGTGTATTGGAGTCAGTTCTTGGGTCTTGGGGGTGTTGGATTTGGCGCGCAGCTCAGGGCATCGATGATCGGCCGGTTGTAACGACATGGGATCGGCGAAGCTATGGGCGTGAGGACACACTTTCTGCTGATGAGTTGGACACGAAGGCTCTGGAGGCAAAGATCGATCAACTTTCGCACATGGTAGCCAAGTCACTCATTCGGTCCAAGAGATCTGGACGCACGATCACTCTGAAAATCAAGTATTCTAACTTTCAGTCAATCACCCGATCAAGATCTGTATCAGTTGAGACACAAGACGCAGATTTGATCGCAAGTGTTTGTAAGGATTTATTGCAAAACAAGACAGAAGCTGGCGCACGACCGGTTAGACTTGTTGGTGTCAGCGTCTCGAAATTAGCTAACCTATAGATTGACTGCACGCGGAGGTTTCACTCGGATGTATTGCTTTAGGTAGCTGGGACGGTTACTGATAAGACGTCTCGGACTGTTGCTAAAAGACGCTCCTGGGTAAAAGGCTTAGCAAGATGATAGTTACATCCTGCTGCAAGGGCTTTATCGCGGTCCTCCTGCAAAGCTTGTGCGGTAATAGCAATAATTGGTTTTTGAAAACGTTGCCGACGTAAAAGACGCGTCGCGCTCAAACCGTCGAGAATTGGCATTTGTATGTCCATGAATACGACGTCAAAATTATTTTTTAAACTTTTTTCAACGGCCGTGGCTCCATTGTCGGTAATTTCAACGTGAGCCCCAAGGTCTGATAATAGAAACTTTATGAGAAGTGCTTGATCCGGCGTGTCCTCGGCGACGAGTATGCGTAATCCGTCCAGCCTCGAAGGCGCCGCCTTGTCGGCCTCTGTGGTACTTTTTTTGTCGCTCGGGATCGCCAGGGAGCTTTCATTATCCATGTAGCATTCGATTTTCACGACAAACGTGCTGCCCACATTTAGCTTGCTTTCTGTCAAAATGACATCACCGCCCATAAGCCGAGCAAGTCGCCTTGAGAGAACAAGGCCAAGACCCGTACCTCTGTTGTCGTTATCGAGGGTGACATGGGATTGTATAAAGGGTTGAAATAATCTTTCAGCTTGGCTAGGCGTTATCCCCAGGCCTGTGTCTCTGATGGTGAACCGGAGGTAGTCTCCTCCGCTGTCAGTGTCAGCCTCACGATTAACATAAATGAATATTCTTCCGTGCTCGGTAAATTTCACAGCATTACCGACAATATTCATCAAGATCTGGCGAAGGCGTTTGTGGTCCGAGTAAATAAATGATGGCACGTCTTCAGCTATAGCTACATCTAATTCGACCCCTTTAATTTTAGTTGCAGCGGAGAATGTGGACTCGATGTCTCGCATCAGCTCAGTCACATTGACATTGTCCCGTCCAATATCAAGCTTTCCAGCTTCAACTTTGCTGAGATCAAGTACATCGTCGATTAGAGCGCCTAGTTCGATAGCATTCCGGTGAATGGTGTTCGTGAATTCAAAGCGTAGTTTTTGATCAAGGTGTTCATTTTTTAATAATTCAGCAAAACCAAGAATGACCCCCAAAGGCGTTCTTATCTCATGACTCATAAAGGCTAAAAATTCGGACTTGGCAAGGTTCGCGGTTTCTGCCTTTTTTTGTGCATTTTCGGAGGCCAGTGTGGCCAGCTTCCTTGCAGTGATATCTTGAATTATTGCAATACAGGTCGTCTCAGCGTGTGCGTGGTGATTGAGAATGGTTGCGTCGACGAGCACCCATATAACGTCGCCATTTTTAATGATGTACCGCTTTTCAAAGTGCACTGAGCGTTCTTCTCGCGAAACAAGACGCTGAAATATCTGCATGTTATCTTCAATATCCTCGGGGTGGGTGATGTCAGAGAATGTCATCGTGGATAGCTCTGCTTGGGTATAGCCTGTCATATGGCAGAATTGTTCGTTGACCAATTTAAACTTGCCAGTCGTATCCACGAGTGTCGAGGGGACTCCTGCCATTTCAAACATTGAACGAAACTGCAGTTCATTACGTCGAGACTGGGTGGAGTTAGCTGCAACTAGTAATCCAGTGACTGCAAGGAACCCCATGTATAGCTGAGCGGAATTATACGTTTCTGGTATGTTTGGTGAGACGAAAACTGCTGAGAGTCGGCTAGCTCCGAAAGTGGCCATGGCAGCGATTTCCAGGAGGAGAAAAGAAATGCCTACCGGGCCGAAACGTAAGGCCGCCCAAAGTGTCAATGGGAATAGTATATAAATGCGCCTGAACACCTGTGGCATCCAGCCTGTGAATAGTTGAAAGTCAACGAAAAGGTAAAAACAAAAGATAATTCCTATGAGGTTTAAAACTAGGTATTCGGTTTTTCTACCTTTGAAGTTTGAGGTTATATCGTCTTTTGCAACAATCAAGACAAATGGCGTGAAGATCAAAATTCCCAGAGCATCGCCAAGCCACCACGTGACGAAGTTTTGAGTGATCGTCTCGCCATGTAAGCTTCCGGCCAGGTATATGGACGACGTTCCGATAATCGGTGTGATGACCGAGGTAGGGATTACGGTTCTGGTTATAAAATTCCAGACACTTTTGGTGTTGCTGAATGTCCAGTCAAAGTTTTTTAGTTGCTTGAGTGTTCGTGCTCCAAAAAATGCACTACCGGCCTCGCACGCGGCGATCAATAGCGAGAGCCCCATGTTATGTGTCGTTGGGTGGTAGCTGCCAAGAGCTGCGGCTAGGAAGACAAGCGGCAGCGTTTTTCGGGTTTCCAAGACAAGCCCTGCTATAGCAATGCCAAGGGGCGGCCAAATGACAGGCGCAAATCCGCTGGCTGTAGTGATTCTGCCGCTGATGATCGCTGTGATATAGCAGGCGAAGAAAGTAAAGATTGGTGTCAGACTTGCCAAGTTTTTAGATTCCGAGACGAGTTTAATTTGGTTATTGCTCGGGGGAGCCGGCTATTGGCTCGTCCTGAGTTGCAAAAACACGACCATCCCATTTTCTTGTGCTGAAACGTTTAATGTGCGTCATTTAACTCAAATATTGATTGAAAAGACGCACGCCTTTTTTCGGCGACCAACATTTACTGAGGGTTTAATTGAGCATAAATCTTGCTCTTGAAAGGTTGGTGCGCGCAGGAATTTGCGCGTTTTGTGGTGGAGGACCAACAATGCGTTTTTTTCATGTTTTTTTCGTTGTGGCTTTGTGGGCGAAGTTGGCTGGCGGCAGTGCGACTGCCGCCGAAGCAAATCGTTTCGAGTGTAAGGGGGACTCTCAGAGGGCGATTCTGCATAGATCACTGGACACCGGTACAGCCCAGCTTCGAGTGACAAACCTTGGTCTTGGGGGTGATAGTGCTGAGTTCGACCTAGATAAAGTGATGGTACGACAAGACATGATGGGGATCATGGCCTGTGGTTACTATCGTGGTATCGCTGACGCATCGCTCTCGTTTACGATTATTGTGCCTTCAGTTATTATTGCCGATGACCAGCCTGTGACCGGCGTTTCGGGTATGCTTATTCGTAGTTTTGCGGGCCTGATGCCACCACCGGACGGGGTTACAGTCTCTGGACCTCGCCAAACATTGCAGTTTACGCCCTTGACCTGCACAGCGCTTCTGAGACGGATGCCTTGATGCAAGGTTAAAGCGTTGGGGGTGGCTAGCGATGCTTAAGGGGAAGACCCTCTGCTTGCCATGCAAGGATCCCTCCTGTGACATTCGTTAAATCTGTATAGCCTTGCGTCGCTAATGCTTCCGCCACCCGCATACTTCTTCCGCCGCTACGGCAGAAGAGAAAAATCGGTTGGTCTTTTTTGACATTACACTCCGACGCAAATGTCTCGGGATTGATTTTGCTCATGGGAAAAAAAACTCCCACCGCCGGTGCAGCCTCATCGATCTCACTTTGTTCACGAACGTCAATCATGATGGCGTGCTTATTCGCCTGTAGAACTTGGTAGGTTTCAGATACAGTTGCGGTTTTTATTTTAGTTGTCACAAGTGTAATCTCCGATGGATCTTGGACACATTTGGGTTTTTTAATGTGATCGGTGCTAGTATAGCGAACTGTATCAATTTTAGACAATAGATATTGTTCTCCTTGATCGGGTCTCGGTGTAGACTAGATCGTCAGGCAACTGTGGAGGATTGATGGAGCCATCTTGGATCAATGCGATATGGGGCGGGCTTATTATTGGTGCGTCAGCCGGGGCTTTTTTGCTGTTTGAGGGTCGAGTTCTCGGTGTCAGCGGTATCACCGGTCGAATTAGTGAGTTCACTAAGGGCGATACGGCGTGGCGAATTATTTTTGTTCTAGGAGCAATATTAGGTGGATTTGTTGCATCTAATATTTGGCCGGAAAACTTTTCAAACATCATTTCTGAATCCAATTACCTTCGCTTGGCCGTAGCAGGTCTCTTAGTTGGATTTGGCACAAAGATGGGTAATGGCTGCACCAGTGGACACGGTGTGTGCGGGATAGGTCGGCTGTCTCCCCGTGGGATCGTAGCGACGCTTACGTTTATGGCGTTTGGTGTGCTGACTGTATTTATACTAGGCCGCTAGAGGGAGACATGTCGTGCACTTAATCATTGTCGCATTCGTTGTTGGTTTGATTTTTAGCTTGGGTCTTGGCTGGAGTGGTATGACAGATCCCAAGCGGGTGTTGGGGTTTCTTGACGTTGCGGGTCCTTGGGATCCAAGTCTGATGTTTGTGATGGCGAGCGCCATTCCTGTCTACATGATCGTTTGGCATTTTGTGCGCAGGCGTCACAAACCGCTTCTTGACGAGAAGCTTCACGTGCCCACCAGACGAGATATCGATAAAAAACTTCTTATTGGTTCTGCGATTTTCGGGGTGGGTTGGGGTGTTGCTGGTATTTGTCCGGGACCAGGTATCGCAGCATTAGGCAGTCTTTCTCTTGGTGCGATGGTTTTTGTGTCGACGTACTTTGTTGGCGCCAAGTTAGAGGGTTTTTTCAATGCAAATTAAATCCTGGTTTGACAAAGACACATCCACGTTAACGTATTGTGTTTATGACAAGACTACAAAAGATGCGATTGTGATTGATTCGGTTTGGGATTACGACCCGGCAAGTGGATCTCTGCGCATGACTTCTGTTCATCAGGTCGCAGATTTTATACGCTCTGAAGATCTAAAATTGCATTTTATTCTGGAGACACACGCCCACGCCGATCACATTACGGGGGCTCAGCCGCTGAAGAAGCTTTTCCCAAATGCCAAAGTAGCCATGGGGCAGAGAATTACAGAGGTGCAGAAAGCCTTCAAAGGAATCTTTAATTTTGGGGATCACTTTGCAGTGGATGGACGGCAATTTGATCTTTTGCTTGCCGACGGGAGTGAGACCAAAGCGGGAGCACTAACTATAAAAACAATATTCACCCCTGGTCATACGCCGGCATGTGTGAGTTATCTCATTGGTGACGCTCTTTTTACGGGGGATGCTTTATTTATGCCCGACTCCGGGACCGGGCGCTGTGATTTTCCAGCCGGCAGTGCCGACGCACTCTTTGAGAGCATTCAGACGCTTTATAGACTTCCAGACTCTACCAGGGTGTTTACTGGTCACGATTATCAGCCTAATGGCAGGCCGTTAAAATTTGAGACGACCATAGGTGAGCAGAAGAGCTCAAATATCCAGATCAAATCATCCACCTCTAAGACTGACTATGTCACATTCCGAAATGGTCGCGACAAAACGCTCTCCGCACCAAAACTTCTCTTTCCAAGCATTCAAGTCAATGCAGATGGGGGCCACTTACCAGCACCTGAGTCCAATGGATCCTGTTATCTGAAAATGCCAATTAATGAGCGCTAATCTGATTTTTTGATTAGGGCCTCTGAGCCAGCTCGTCTTTAATACTTGCCATGTCACCGGGTGTTTGAGGAGAACCTCTTAGCTTTTTCGTTTTGATCTCAAATTGCACGCGCATCCGGCGTTCTTCTGCCGAGTCGATGGGAAAGTTGATTTGACCAGCTTTCCACTGTGCGTTGTTGACTAGCTGCTGGTCAACTAGGCCTGGAACCTCTGTTGCAGCGAATGGGTCAAATCCAGCGTTTGCGAGTAGTTTTGCGCCCAAACGATCAGCCTCTTTTTCGTTTTCCCACTTGGCTCTGTTGACAGCGTTTTCTCTAAAAGGCATCCAGGTATCTAACGTGGTTTCGATGTCCTCTTCGTGAGATCTTAGGTAATGTATCATTTCATGGGCAATCAGGGCGGCCAGCTGGTCCTCGGTATTGAGCCCACGTAGAATCTCTGGATAAATCAAAATAACGCCGCCCGTTGTTTCGGGTAATCTTAGATCCCGGCTCTGGCACGCAAGCCCGACGAGCATGGGCGGGGTTTGTTCACTAGCTATTTTGAGGCTACTTCCGGCCACGAGCCTTGTCACAACTCGGTTGAGTAGTGATTCTGTGCGGGCGCATGCGGTCGTTTGACCCTTAATCGCGACGTTAACAGCCGCAGCCCGCCTTGTAACGATGATTTGCCGGACTTTTTCTGAGAACTTCTCCTTGGGGATAACAAATTCGGACTCGACAAGACTGCTTTTGCTTGAAGATCTTGAGGGGTCAATGGTCGTACTTTCTGTAGACAGGACGCGACTGCTGCCGGAGGTTTTACATGCAGTGAAGGATAATATCGTAAGTGCAAGACAAGGCTGAACCAGGCTTTTAGATAGGCGCATAGAATTAAGACCTCGATATTTAAAAGATGAACGCATCCACTATCGTACCACGACTCTCCTGTGATGTTTCTTAATGATCGGATGATCGTAGTTATGAGTCACGTCGGGGCCAAGGCGCTCGGTAAAGTGGGTAAATTCTGCTCGATTGCTGCAAAATGGCCAAAAGCCGTGCTAAAATCGAAGCTACGAGGCCAAGTAACGAGACCATTCGACGAGGACCACTTACGATGATCAAACTCAGGAACTTTATCGTTGGCTGTATGATCGCAGGCACCTTTGCTGCCTGTAACCAAAAAAACTCAGGATCTTCCAGACGAAACCCTTCGGCAACAAGCGTTGATTGTTCCGTACCAAACCCTCCGGCCGAGTGTAACAAAACGGATAATTCCACCACGGGCACCGGAGATCAAACCCCGGCCGCTCCGACCTGCCAGGCTCAGACCACTCAAGCCGCGTGCGGATTGGTGTCGGGATGTAACTGGAACGGGACGGCATGCGTTTCGAATTCGACAACGCCTACGCCTACGCCTACCACAAACCCTTCTGAACTTTGTGGTCCTCTCAATACTCAAGCTAAGTGTCAAGCAGCCCCCGGATGTAGTTGGGACGGCTCAGCGTGCAAGATTACTGGCCTAAGCCCAGCCCCTCAGCCAATGAAATGCTCTCCGCTTACGACGTCAGCTGAATGCAGTGCAGCAATTGGCTGTACATGGAGTAAGAGCACTTGCACCAGGCCTGGTGTTGGTTTGGGTGTTTCATTTGAAAAGGGAGATGGTTTAAGTGCTATTGGGACGTCAAACAACGCGCTTCAAAACTGTAACTTCAGTGCACTGTTCGGATCAGATGGTAATTTTGCAGTGTATCAAGGATCTAACGTGATTTGGTCGACGAATACCGGTGGCAAAGGTGCTGTTCGTGCGCAGTTTCAAGCTGATGGTAATTTTGTGATTGCGACGAGCTCGTCGGTGCTATTCGACACGAAAACGAACGGCAAGGCGGCCGATGGTTTTGCTCTAGGCCCCAATGGAAATCTCGTCGTTTTGAATACAAGTAAGCAAGTCATCTGGCAGTCAGGCAGCATTATCAACAGCTGCTACTAGGCCAATTGGGTCATTGTAAGTCATAGGTTTCGCCTACTTCAGACGTAGGCGAAATTTTTTTTTCATATTTTTAATGTAGTCATCTAAAGCCCTTTCAGAGGCTTCGTCATCATTTTCTGACAGCGCGGGCAAAGGGCCAAATTCACTGGCTAGCTCATGCATAAATCTTTCCTGCCAAGCTACAAAGTCGTCGGCCGGGTCCCTAGTTTTCGCAGTTTGCTTTTGACGTCGCTGCTCATCAAGAGAGATCCCCTTGATCGTGGCCGCAAATTGTTCTCGTTCCAGTTGATCCATGCCTGACTTAGCTCGCAAAGTGTTTTGATATGGCCGCTGCAACTTTAGCAGGGGTGAATCCGTACTCTTCGGCTAGGTGCTCCATGGGGGCACTTGCTCCATAAGTATCTAGACCAATATTAAGGCCGTTCATGCCGGTGAAACGCTGCCATCCAAGGGTGCTTCCTGCTTCGATGCTGACGCGTCTTTGACACATCGGAGTCATGATTTTATCGAGGAATGACTTATCTTGTTTAAACAGGAGCTCCCAACACGGCACCGAGATGACTTTTGTCTTGAATTGAGAAAGATTTTTTGCCGCAGCAAGGGCAAGTGACACCTCTGAGCCAGTAGCAAAGATCACGAGATCTGGAGTTGCTTGATCGACCACAACCCACGCCCCTTTACGGCAGTCCCTCACATTGACTTCTGAGATGTCAAGCACGGGTAACTTTTGGCGTGACAGGCAGATGGCAGATGGTTGAGATAGCTTGAGGGCTTCTTGCATCATGATTTGGGTTTCATTGGCATCAGCCGGTCGCATAACGAAGAAGTCTGGTATCAGGCGAAGACTCATGGTGTGTTCCACTGGCTGGTGTGTGGGGCCGTCTTCACCAAGATAGAAGCTATCATGGGTGAATTCATGAATCACACGCACTTTTTGGATAGCTCCTAAACGAAGGGCTGGACGCGAGTAGTCGGCAAAACTGAGAAATGTCGCATCAAAAGGAATAACACCGCCATGTAGTGCCATACCGTTAGTGATTGCCGACATCGGAAACTCACGAACACCGAACGCAAGGTTTCGTCCCTTCGGGCTTGTCGCTTGAAAATCTCCGACCGCTTTTGCAAATGGGCCAGTCATGTTCGATGGCTCAAGGTCGGCGCTGCCTCCCATAAGATTTGGTATGTCATTAGCCCATTGCTTTAAAACATCACCAAATGCGTTGCGAGTGGCCACACCTGATCCCGAGGGCCATGCAACAGGCTTAAGTTTCGTCCAGTCATTTGGTCCGTAGTAGCTGTCCCAGCGGGATTTGAACGCGGGATCTTTGAGTCTATCTGAAAGACTGGCGCGCCACTGTTTGGAGGCTTCGCGTAACTGCGGGTATTGTCTTTGAAAGTGTTTAACTGCTTCGGTTGGGCAATAGAAGTCCTCGGTCTCCGGGATACCAAGTTTTTGCTTGGTCTTTTGACGCTCGTCGGCTGATAGAGGTGCACCATGGGTTTCATGGTCTCCCTCTTGGGTGGCGCATCCTTTTGCCATCACCGTGTTTCCAATGATCAAAACGGGGCGCTCTGCAGATTTGGCAGACGTTAAAGCTTTCCTTATCGCGTCATGATCATGCCCATCAATGGTGACAACGTCCCAGCCAAAACCTTTGAACACGAGCTCTTCGTTGTCGCTGGTTGCTCGGTTAATGTTTCCGGAGATTTGCTGGCGATTACGATCATAAAACCAGACGAGGTTATTCAGCTTTAAGTGACCTGCCAGCGAGGCTGCGCCAAGAGTAACGTCCTCTTGCATGCAGCCATCCCCCATCAGGGCATAGATTTTGTGACCAAACAGTTGCTGATCAAGGCTTGCCGAAAGGTGGCGAGCAGCAATCGAAAAGCCCACTGACATGGCTACGCCTTGGCCCAAGGGTCCCGTCGTGCATTCCACTCCTTTGGTGTGGGTGTTTTCAGGATGACCTGGTGTTTTGCTGTGAAGCTGGCGAAATCGCTTCAGTTCATCCATCGGAAGCCACCCAATCATGTGCAGGAGAGAGTAGAGAAGCATGGATTCATGGCCGGCACTTAAAATGAAACGGTCCCGTCCGAGCCACGCGCTGTCATCTGGATCAAACTTCAAAAACTCCGTAAACAGAATGTAAGCAAAATCCATGGAGCTCATGGCTCCGCCCGGATGACCAGACTTAGCTTTGTTGACCCCATCAATCACAAGGCCTTTGAGCACGGCTATGGTTTGCTGATGATTCATGGGTGATACCCCGCTATTTTTGAGGTTGGAGGAATTGATCGGCCGAGGCCTGGAATTTAGCGAAAAGGGCAGGGAATGTCAGATGAATTTTTGGAAAATCAGCCCGTAGTGCTTAAAAAATGGACATAAAAAGAGGGGGCAGTGATCGCCCCCTCTTTAAAATCTCAATAAGGATCCCTAAATCACGACGAGCTCATCGACGGAAAAAGAAACCACCGCCATTCGACCATCGTCTAAAATTCATGAAGCCACCACCATTTGAACGGTAGTTCGCCCAATTCCTGAAGCCTTGCCTGATGGGACCATTCCCCCAGCCCCAGCGTCCCCATAGGCCGAATTCTTCATTGGTCGCGCCACCAGCGGAAACTTTTGAACCTTGAGCGGCCGTCTCTGCTGGATCAAGGGTACCCGAAAGGCCTTGAGGGAGCAGGGATGCGATCTCTTGAAACATGGCAAATGTTTTAGGGAAACTCTTTGCCATTTTAGTTTGCGACTCTGCAGAGCAGTAGAATGAGTCAAAGGCTTCAGCAAACGCAGCATCTGCGAACTTAGCTTCGTCAGATTTCAAATGATCCGGTATGCGGTAGTCTTTGCTTTTTTCAGTATCCGTCTTCAATGCGGTAGCGATGTCTTTTTTAACCGACGTGAGGGCTGGATTGTCTGCAACTGCAGCTTCAGCACCGTCTCGTTTTGACTTCATAATGACATCGGTCAAAACATAACCCATCATCCTGACGACCGAGTGCCTGATGTTGCGTTCTGTGAGCTTTTGATCGTTCTCGGCTTTAATAAAAATACCGATGCCGCTTTCACCACCTCGCCAACACGCTAGCAAATCATCGGCGCTCGATTGCGCTGCCGGCTTAACACCACAGATCGAGCTAATATCAGGAACGATATTGATCGCACCTTGGAGATCATTAAAGAAGGCGTTTTGTAGTGCAACAGGCACAGCCGTAAGTGCTTTTTTCATGGCGGCAACATCTGAGAGAGATCCTCTGAGTTGTTCAGAAGATGCTTTAACAGCCTCTGATCCAGAGCAGGAATTGAACGTCAGTTTTGCTCCGTTTTTGGATGTAAAGTTATCGAGGCTTTTTGTTGCAGAAGCGCTTTCCCGGCTCTTACAGCCGTTGAAGGCTACAGATGCGGCGATGAGTGCCAGTATTGCTGCCCCTTGACCTGACCAAAATGGATACTTTGATGTGTTGACCATAGGTTCTCCCATCCAGTTATACGTGCGTTAAAGGGGATCGGATAAACCTAGCTCAGTGTTAATATTTTTTGAAAAACCGAATCCTTAAGGGGGGTTGCGACTTTCAATTAAAAGACGATGATTTCGTATCTGCGGCGAATTGAAGTGATCTCCACCAATGACTAAGATCCGCTGGCAGTGGCGAAGACCATTGTAGACTATCTCCGGTTACGGGATGGCGAAAGCCAAGGTCGGTGGCATGCAGAGCGATTCTTGGCGCATTCGAATAATCAGATCTCGCCGGAGCATGTGGACGAGTTGACAGATAAACCTGCTCTCCCGCTAAAAGATGCCCACTTTCTGCAAGATGAATTCTAATTTGGTGGGTCCTACCGGTTTCAAGTTTGCATTCAACCATGCTCAGGCTTCGGTTGCCTGCGAGCTGTTTGGATTCAAGTACGTTAACGTGAGTGATGGCCTCTTTTGCAGATTTTGCTGCAGGCGACATTTTACTAACGGCGCCACGACGGCCATCCCCCCGATCTTTGACAAGCCACGACCGAATCTCTCCTGATGGAGGCGTGCCAAGGCAAATCGCAACGTAGCGTCTTTGTATGTCGTGCCGTCTAAATAATTGGCCAAGCTCTCGCTCGGCCAGTTTTGTTCGCGCAAAAGCCATCACACCTGATGTACCCTTGTCAAGCCTGTGAACGACTTTTAAAGGTGGCAACTTACGGCGTTCTTTGGTCTCAAGCCACGCCCTAGCGATATCGATTAACGTTTCAGTCTTACTTGTTTTAGAAGCCAACGAGTCTTCGTTTTTTGTAGCAAACGGGACTGACTCGATGCCAGACGGCTTTTCTACGACGATGATATGGTCGTCGCTATAATAAACCTTTAGATCTATGTCTTTGCTTGAATTTTTGTGATGCGGAGCGCCCTGATTTTTTATGACAATTTCTGAGACACCCGTCACTCGTGCAGTAGGATCGGTCATAGTGACGCCGCCAATCTCGACACGCCCAGCAGTAATCGCTCGACGACAGTCGTTCCATGACCACTCTGGTCGATGCTGTCTCAGTATCTTGGCAAGAGTGGGATGTGAGGAGGGATCTTGCATCATAAGCTTTGGCCTACAGGGACCTTCGGATGCCGCAGGTTAGGCTCACAAACTCAATCTGATAATGGCCTGGGTTATCGCCACCAGGACCAACGGTGGTCGTTCCTGCAGATCTGTAGATGGCAACATGAGTATCCCAGCTCGACCAAGGATACTGCCAGGTGATTGATTGATTTCTAACAGGCACGGCGTTAAATGTGCCAAAGACGTTACCGATCTCCTGCTCTGTGAAGCCTTGTGAATTTTTCACGTATCGGCCATCCCCCCAGTAGCTATCTAAGTATGCAACCCCTAGGCTAAAATTTCCGTAAGTCTCAGTGTTATATCCAAGTCGAAGGCCCATATGTCTTACATCTTTTAAGTCAGCTCGATTTATCTTTTTGTTGAGTCCGTCACGAGCGACGGTTTTGCCTTTAGTTCCAAACAAGTAATTAATGTTCTCCGACAGCGAGTAGGAGCCAAATACTTGCTTGGCTCCGAGCATTAATACACCCGGATCATAATCCACTTGGGCTGTGTCAAATTCGACGGGCTCACTGGCGATTTTTGTTTTGCCGCTGTATTTTTTTGTCAGTGGGAACATGTAGCTTGCACCCACTTGTGTTGCCGTTAGATCCCATGACGTTCCGATCACGGGCCTAAAAAAATGCCCTCTCGCCTTCATGTCAGCAAGTTGGGCGCCAGGGTTGGTCACTGGATTTCCCTTAAGAGTCCGTTCATCGTAGGTGTAAATCAGTGACGCGCCCACGGAGGCCTTGTGGTTTTCTAGGTTATAGTTGAGGCCGAGCGGCAGATGAAACGTGCGGCGTTTGGCTTTAATGTTCAAAGACTCCGCGTTTCCCATAACCCTACGCGGGAGACCCTTAATATCAAGATCGGCCATACTGCCTGGCATAACGGCAAATCCCCACGAGCCTTTATTATCAAATAAACTACCTTTCCAGCCTTCCGAGAACATCGGCGTCATGACATTAAGTCTTACTGGGTCAAAGTCAGGGTGCTCGTAGGAGTACGCAAGCCTTGCAATTCCTACTTCGCCGGAAAATCCAAGCTTTGTCTTTGATAGCAAGGCTGGATTGTAGAGCAATGCCTGTGGTTCAGTGCAATCAACGGCCGATTCCATCGCGGCAGACTTGCAAGCACTCCCTGCCGGAAATAATCCTAGAACATTGGCGCGCGCAACAACCGAAGGAAGCAATGAAGCACTTAAAACGACAACGGCACGTTTCATGGTGTTGGATTTCCTGCGCAGTGATTAAATGGATTTTTCACGACACTTAGATGAGTGCAGAACTCAAATGAATAATTAAGCTGAATGCCCTCAATGTTATTTTCTTGTCCCATCATATATACAAAGCCGTCACCAACGGACTGACCGTAAGCATCTCTTAGAAACTGAGCGGTCGAAGATGTACCGAACCGAAATGGAGATGTGACAGTTCGCTCAATTTTCACGACCACATGCTCTTCGGTGTTTGCGAAGAACTTGATCTTTGAGTTGAGTCGAGTGAGCTGATCAATATAGGGTCCTTTTTTAGGGACATACGGTGCGTTTCTCGTCATGTCGTGAAGGCGATACTCGATGACGACTTCAGCGTCAGCTTTGAGAGGTTTATTTTTAGCGCGCCTTAAAAAGTCTCCACTTGAGCTGGTCTCAAGGTTACCGAGACTGAGGGCGTAACTGACCTGGTTGACGTCATGGGTCACCTTTTCGGGATCGTCACAGGATACGTCACCTGGATGGGATGTTACATCTATCGGTCTTGAGACGTATCCGTCACCGATCGCGGCTTCGTAGGCTTGCTTAGTAAAGTTCGAGTTGGCGCTATAGGGAATGGCCACGGGTTTTTTGGTTGCATGATCACGGTAGCAGTACGTGAAGGTTTTGCCAGATTTTGGTACCCAAACCATACGTTTGATACAAACAAAGGGCTTAGGGCAAGGAGTCACGTCATCTGAGCTGGATTCCGCTGAGTTTGCCGCCCATTCCAGATATTGGGATCCGCTTTGTGGCTCGTCACCTTTAAACTTTGACAAAGCGTCACCACCATCCGTTTGGACGGTCTGGGTGACACTTTTGACGTCCTTTGACTGCTGCTTTACGTGCATCTCTAGGCTTTCCGTAGTATCGCCTGACACCATAAAGCTAAGTACAGTTGAAATGGCGCTATCTATTAAGCCTCCGCCTTCACTGATGTGACCGTTATGAGGATCTTCTCCGTAGTAGATTGTCTTAACGGAGTTCAAATCAAAATAACCTAAAAACTGCTGATGCAGCAGGGTCTGATTGGGTGTCTCGACGTTTGTGTCAGGCATCACATCAGAGGCATCACTTGTTTCGGTGTCAGCACCGCGCCCAAATCGCTTATCCGGATAATGCGCTGTTTCATCAACACCGCAAGCGGTGGCAACAAATACGAGTGCAAGGCCTCCTGCAAGAAGCGCGGAATAACGTCGAGATCTGGAGATGAATTTATTTTTTGGTAGCATTGCTATACCCTTTCTCCATCGCCTCGAAATCAAGATCCAAGGCACTTTTTTTGGCGATTTCAAACAATCCACTACTTTGAGTCTTACGATGCTCAAGTCGCATTGTTAATGTACTTTGATCTGGCAGTTCGCGGTAAATAACAATCTGCGCGAATTTTTTTATACGCTCATAGTCGCCCGTGGCTCGGTTGATGTGGATTGCAAGAGTAGGGGTCAACTGGATATACCTAATGATGCCCTCATAGCCGACTTCATAAGATTCTTTGTCGGCCCGGAATCGGTACGATACGCCGTCTTCCCATTTTGTACCCGATAAATTACGGTTTTCTCTAGTGCCTGATGTCCATTGATATCCGCGATTTTTGAATTCATCATAATTCTCAAACGCGAGGCGCACCACGTCGGTATAGGATTTAAGTGACACAGGCGTGCGAATGATCGATGACGTAATGTCCTCGTAGTCTTGGCTCGTATCTTTTTGAATGTAGTAGCGATGAACGAATTTTATTTTCTGACTTGATGGATTACCGTTCCAGCCGCATTCTGGTGTATCCATAGCTGCCAGTAGGTGCCCTGCATCACAAAGAATCGGGACCAAATCTTTAAAGGCATCATTTGTTCTTAGTTCTCGGTCGCAGACGTCTTTGACGTCCTGAGGAATCGTCTCCGCTTTAGACAAGAAACACTTAGAGCGAATAGAGTTGGTCGCCGTCGATTGATCGTTCGTATTTTGGGCGTCCGGCCATTTGCTAGGATCGGCATTGCGGCCAGTATCGACCTTCGCGCCGCATGCGCCTGTGATCGCCAGCAGGGTGAAACCTTGTATAAGCATAAAACGCATGAGGAAGTTCTCCGTAACGCTTAAGATCTACGACGTCATCAAGACGGCAAGCCATATGAGGCCTGCCTAGTCCAGGATCGAGATCCTAGCACATGGCTCCATAAAATCAATTAAAAATTATTAAAATTCTATTAAATATTATTAATATTGAGGTGTTACGATTTACTACAGATTAAGTTTTCTTCCAGGTAGCGGTCACTCTGCGTGGTGCCGACTAGGGTTCCTGGGTAAAAGCCGCCGGCAGCTTTATCGTTTGTGATGATAAAACGCAGGCCCCCAAAGCTATATAGGTACTGGCTTGAGCTTGGATCGTCAAAGTTATCCCACCGTCCCAGACTGACGCTATCGGCGTCATTGCCCAGTTTAAGGCGGGTCTCAGCGGCACCAGATTTTGCGTCCTGGCGAAGGCTCATCTCGATGGTCGTTTTAGATGAGTTGGCTGACTTACAGGTCACAAAGATAGGGGCCTTCGATAGATCGGTGGCCATATCAGAAATGCCTGCAGCAGGGTCGGATTGCTTAGTGGGGGCCGCGCTGCCGCGAACTTTGCATGAACCGGTCGTCACTAACGTAGACAACAAAGCTAATGAAAGTATGTTTTTGAGATGCATCATGCATTCCCTCCAGCGGCCAGTCATCGATTCAAGAATTGATCTTTCGACCATTATGCCCGAGTTTTGCGGTGCAGGGGAATGCTATTTTTTGGTCCCAAAGAAAAAATCCCAGCCCTTTGTGGGGGCTGGGATTCAATCGATTTATCAGATCATTACTCTTTGTTGCCCTTAGCCTGCTCTTCGCGGTGCTTGGCTGAGACTTGCTCCTGGATGTTCGTTGGAACTGGTTTATAGCGAGCAAACTCCATGGAGAAGCCTGCTTTACCCTGAGTCTTAGAGCGAACGTCCGTGGAGTAACCAAACATTTCGGACAGAGGAACCTCAGCAATAATGACAGCGTAGTCATCACGCATGTCAGAGCCCAACAGAAGTCCACGGCGGCTTGAAAGGTCACCTTGAACGGGGCCTTGGAACTCAACCGGGGTTTCAACTTCAACGCGCATGATCGGCTCAAGAAGCACTGGTTTTGAAGCCAGGAAGGCTTCTTTAAATGCTGCACGAGCTGCAATCTTAAATGCCATTTCCGAGGAGTCGACTGGGTGAAAGCCACCGTCGAGAAGATCGATCTGACAACCAATCACCTGACAACCAGCCAGAGGTCCTTTGTCGATGGCTTCTTTGAGACCTTTTTCAACCCCTGGGATGAATTCTTTCGGAACAGAACCACCGACAGTCTTATTGTTGAAGATAAAGGTCACCTCGCTGTCTTCAGGCAGCGGAGTGAGGGTACCAACGACGTGAGCATACTGACCAGAACCACCAGTTTGCTTCTTGTGTTTGTAGTCGAACGTAGAGGCTTTGCCTGGTGCTTCGCGGTAGTTAACCTTTGGTTGACCGACAATCACTTCCGCTTTGTATTCACGTTTGATGCGCTCAACGTAAATCTCAAGGTGAAGCTCTCCCATTCCTTTAATGATGGTCTCGTTGGACTCTTCATCAACGCGCACGCGGAACGTCGGGTCTTCTTTCATGAAGCGGTTTAGAGCTTTCGAGATTTTGACCAAATCGTCTTGCTTTGCAGGTTTAAGGGCTAGTTCAATAACTGGCTCTGGAACGTAGATAGATTCCATCGAGATATTAATATTCTCATCACAGTAGGAGTCACCCGATGCGCAGTCCACGCCGACCATCGCGATGATGTCGCCAGCAGAGGCTTCGGCGATTTCTTCTTTGGAGTTTGAGTGCAGACGAACGATCCGGCCGATACGCTGTGATTTGCCCATACGAGGGTTGAAGCAGGTGTCACCTTTTTTCAAAGTACCCTGATAAATCCTAGTGTACGTGAGCTGGCCAAAGGTCTCGTCTACGATTTTAAACGCCATGGCAACGAGAGGTTTGGAGGGATCTGAGTAGACCTCGACTTTTTCTTTCTTCTCGTTGTCATAGCCAAAATACTTACGGTCAAGTGGGCTAGGTAGGTAAGCGCGGACGCCATCAAGAAGAAGTTGGACGCCCTTATTCTTATAAGCAGATCCACAGAATACAGGAGTCATTTCCCTTGCAATACAAGCCTTGCGGATTGTCTTTTGAATCAAATCAACCGGGACTGGTTTTTCTTCGAGCATGAGGTTCATCATGTCGTCGCTGAACATGCTGACGGAGTCGAGCATGGCGTTACGATAGTCTTCGGCCTTGGACTGATAGTCCGCAGGAATGGCTTCTTCGCGGACGTTCTCACCTTTGGCGCCGTCGAAGTAGTATGCCTTCATTTTGACGAGATCGATAATACCGTTTAGATCGGCTTCAGCTCCAATTGGGATCTGAACCATAACGGCATTGTGACCTAACTTTTCACGAAGCGCTCCAGTAACGCGGTAAGGATCCGCTCCCTGGCGGTCAAGCTTATTGATAAACGCCACGCATGGAACGTTGTATCGTTTCATCTGACGGTCGACGGTGATGGACTGTGACTGGACGCCTGACACGCCGCAAAGAACCATGACAGCGCCGTCAAGTACGCGGAGAGAACGCTCTACTTCAACGGTAAAGTCCACGTGACCTGGGGTGTCGATCAGGTTAACGGTGATGTCTTTCCAAGCAACGGTCGTGGCAGCTGATGTAATGGTAATCCCACGCTCTTTTTCAAGCTCCATGTGGTCCATCGTAGCACCGTCACCGCCGCCGCGAACTTCTTCAATTTTGTGGATTCGACCGCAGTAAAACAGAATACGCTCAGACAATGTTGTCTTACCTGAGTCGATGTGTGCGGAGATTCCGATGTTGCGGTAGAGGTCTAGTTTTTTTGACATGCGAGCTACCCCTTCAGTAGATCATTTGGTTAATTCTAAGCGCCCAAACTCGAGGGCTGAGTTTCAGAGGACCACGGCCGATATTGTCACAAACCGCCCAGGGGTCTAAAACAGAGCAATAAAAAATCGAGGCCTCGTGTTTTAGCTGCTAGGCCTTTGACTTTCAAGAGAAATTTTAGAAACCAGGCAAATAAATTATTAAAGCCCTTCAATGGGTTATCCCCCATATGGTCCAGGCATTTAAACATTAAATCTAAAGATCTCTAGGCTATCACCGAAAAACCTCCTGAATCGCCAACCATTCTAGGTGGGTGGTTCTCATCAGGGAGGTTGCTATGTCGGGTGGGCAGGCCAACAAAGGGGATATGACTCAGGTTGTAGACCTGAGTTTTGAGAATTCCGTTGGCCCCGACCTCAGAGTGGCTCAGGGGGCAGGAGTGGCATCGTCTACCCCTGCCTTTGATCTTAGTGCATCGGCCGCACCGCAATCGTCCGCTCCTGTTCAAGGCGAGCCTCAGTTTGATCTGGCCGGTGGATCTTTTAACAGTCAAAGTGGCCATGGTTCATCATTCGGCGATACAAACCAGAATGTGCCCACCATTGGCTATCAAAATGTTTTCACTGAAGATGTGAAACTGGTGAAAACCAAAAAGCCATCTGCGTTGATTCAAATTTTGGCTGCGATTGTGTTGGTGGTTGGTGGTCTGGCGGCCTATGCATGGTACGCCACCGGTGATGCTCTCAATATTTTTGCGATTCTTGGTTTAGAAGACGAGTCCTTAGAGACCGTGGTTAGTGGCGATGGAGTCAAAAATGGGGAAAACGTCGTCAATAGTCAGCCATCTGTGGCACCATCATCAGCACTAGATCCATCTGCAGATCCAGAAATAAAAGCTGACAACGTTGTCGCGCAAGCGTCACCCATCCTTCCGCGAGACGCCATAGAAACCGAAAATCCCGGAGTCCAACCGACGACGAATGCGCCACGCTCAGAGGGACTATGGAAACTTGTTAAGAACGAAATGGGCGGTGACTTGCCGCCGCGCGGAAAATCACTTAGCACGGATGAGGAATCAAGTTTCAAAGCAGGTTTGTCACATGAATTCCACTATCAAAGATACAAGACAGTCCTTGATTTAGCTGCAGCGAAGGCTCCTGGAAGCGAAGAACTGCTGCGTTCAGCTTTGGATTCAAAAAAATTCTGGGTCCGCATGCGAGCTCTCATCGCTCTTGCCGACATGGGTGATGAAATTACTGACGACGATGTTAGTCAGGCTCTCGGGAAGACACACAGTGAGCTGAGAGCTAGATTTTTCAAGAGATTTGAGAGGTCACCGTGCAGTGTGGGGTGTTTCTACGTGGCACGTGCGGTACTAAAACATTTAGATTCTCATGGGCGTGCACAAGTCGTCCGTGTGATCTCTCGCGAGGCTTCCAATGTTCGTGATGTTTTCATGGTAGCCGCCACCTTTGACAGTAGTGAGATTGTTCGTAAAACTGCAGAGGATTGGCTGGCAACCCAAGATATTGATCCGATGATCCGTCAATCACTACTATCTACCTTAGGAGCTCCCAACTTTTCGAGGTTATCGAAGCCACAAGTGAAAAATATTGTTGCCACCGAATCGGAGTTTAAAGAGGCCTCTATTGACGCCGTCTCTACCGTAAATACAAACCGCATTGATCGTACCACGCAGAAAGCGGAAGTGGTATCAACGCCTAGCGATCACAGTTTAAGTGCAAAAGACACCGAAAATACCAGAGCAAATTTCCCCAATGTGATGGAACAGTTCAAGAGTCTGCCTATTCATCAAAACCGTTAAGCCACGATGGTGGGAGCATGTTGATTGATATTCAGGACTTTAGAATTGTTACAGGAGGTCAGTTTGATAAGTCGAAGATTATGCAGGTTTACCGCTAAAAATTCGGCCGAGCGAGCTTCGGCAGGGTTTAGTCTGGTTGAGCTGATGGTCGTGATCGGCATTATTGGAATTCTGGTTATGCTAGCAAGACCAAAAGTTATGGGGTTCGTTGCAAAAGCAAAAATTTCCGAGGCTAAAATAATTTTAAATCAAATATCAGTTTTGCAAGAGGCGTTCTTTGCGGAGCAGTCACGGTACACTCTGAAATTGGATGAGTTGGGATACACTGCGACTGGGAAACACTATTCGATCATATATTTGGAACCCAATACGGATCCAAGCTTCTGGTGGGTGGCGTGGGTTAACTCTGGAAAAGCACTTTGTCCCGGAGTTATATCGGATTCTTGGACGACTGGGAATTTAATGGCTGGAAAGTATGTCCAGTGCGCTATGTTCCCGAACAAAAGTGTGGAGTGTTTCACAGATTGCCCTACATGCCATCCGGATTGGCAGAGTTGGAAGCCTCCAAGTGCTTTAATTGCCAAGTGCTATTAGCATGTAAAGAAAACAGGACAAACGTGAGTGCTTTCTCTATTTATTTACGCTGATTTTGCGCTACGTTAGCGACACTGTCCAGACGGCGGAAGCCACAGGCCTCGCCCCGCTTCGGAAGCTTGAGATAAGAAACCGTCGGTGATTTTCTGGACCAGAAGCGCTCTGTTAACGGATCCACAGGCATCTCTGAACACGGCGATAGCGGCAGCTGCCACTGCGGCTGCAGAGCTGCTACCTTGAAATGAAATGTCTCTCTCAAACTGCAGAATGGATGGCGCGAGCACTTCCGGTTTTTGTGCTCCGCCTGTGGTGCGTCCAAAAGAGCTGGACGAATCGTCACTGGCGCCGACGGTCAAAACGGTTGGATTATCGGCGGGTATCATGACCGAGGCGTCGGTCGATTGGTCGACAAAGGAAATATCCGGGCCGTTGGCGGCGATCCGAATCCTGGAATTCATATCAAAATTGTTGCTTCGAATATCAACGCGCAAAAGATAAATGCCTGGTTGCAGGGTCGTTTCAATGGACTCTCTGGCGTGTGCACTGTGACTTGAGCTCCTGCCGTGATCGATTCCGTCCTGAATTTTACGAGCAGACGCGAGTTCTCTACCATTCTTATCAAGCAACACGAGATCAAGATTACGAGCGGTTCGCCAGTCTTTCGAATCGGAAAAATCATTCCATGACAGGATTATTTTGACAGGGGTTGAAGGCTCGTTAACGACCATACGTACATAACGGCTCTCGAAGGGGAGCCGAGCGGAGTAGTCAGGGTTCGGAATCAGTGGGCCCTGCCAAGCGCTTGTAGCGTAGTTACCTGCCGCATTGATCCAAAGAATTCCGGCACTGGTTGCCTTGTTGACTGCAGCATTGATAAATCCACGACCGTCAAAATTTCCGCCGAATTCCCACACCTGCGAATACACAATGATATCGACTCGATCTTTGATGGCTTGATCGACGGCCGCTGAGAAATTACTAAAGCCATTTGCATTGTAGAGTTTTATGGTCGGATGCTGACTGCGCTCACTCCAGTTTGGTGAACCAGATGTCATGGCAAAAATAACTTCAGCTAACTTTGTTCCGTGTAGCGTATCACCTTCGTTATCCAGTGGTCCTTTGAACACCGACAAGTTGGGCGGCAAGTGCTTTCCGCGGGATGCGCTCAGGCCTGCAAATCCGTTATCTAGAATCGCAATGGTTTGTGAACGTCCGTGGAAACCTCGCTGGACCCAAGACGTCATGTTGACGCTTTGCATGAGCTGGCCCGTATTCAGAAGGCTGGCATGATAGGCGGGATCGTCGCTTTCGAACTTTGGGGCAACGTCAGTGGAGGGTTCATCGTCTTCGGTGCGAGTGAGTTTTTGTAGTTCGCCGCAAGCGCCAAAAAGCAACACGGCTGCCAAGAACAACAGTCCTCGGCTCTTTCTTAAAGAATAGAGCAATCGGCGCGGCATAAAAACCTCATAAAAGCCCGCGGATTATCTATAATTTTAAGGAAAAGGTCAATATTTTATAAATATGAATTAAATCAATGAAATCATTTAAATAAAGTTCACGACGGATCACTGGCCTTAGGAGCTGGGTCGGATTTGGGGGTGTCAGTCGCGGATTTACTGGACTGCCCTCCTTTAAAATCGGTGACGTACCAGCCCGAGCCTTTAAGCGCAAATGCGGACAAACTCAACTGCTTGACCATGGGGCCTTTTCCACAAGCATCACAGGAGCTTGGCGCCGGGTCAGATGCTTTTTGCATGACTTCAGAGATCTTTTGGCATGAGTCGCATTGGTATTCGTAGATAGGCATCGTCTCAATCCTCGGTGAATCAGTCACACGTTTGCGCGAACCAAATATCAGACCGGGGGGGAGGTCTGTCAAGGCCCCAGCAATTGATAGTTTGGACCAAGTGGCAGTTGCACATCAAAAAAAACACCCGGGAGCATCTCCTGGGTGTTTTGAATGTATTTAGAAGGATATGTTCCGTTAAGGTCTCATGCAAATGCAGAATCAACCCGCTGCTTCAGCTCCTGACCTGTCTTCCAAAATGGGAGACGTTTAGGAGGAACGACAATCTTCTCGCCTGTTTTCGGGTTGCGGCCTTCATAAGTTTTGTACTCGCGTACAGTAAATGCGCCAAACCCTCTGATTTCAACTCTATCTCCACGACAAAGTGTCTCAGCAACGGAGTTGAAGAATAGATCGACAACTTCCTCAGCCTTCGCGAGGGTGATGTCAGCGCGCTCTGCCAAACTTTCTACGAGTTCCGATTTGACCATGATAGTACCTCAAGAAGACCAAAATATTTAGCCGTTTAACCTCTTTAATTTTAGCAAGGTGGCTCCAAAAAAATCAACTGTCCCTAGCAGATATTTTTATGATTTTTTGGGGTTAGGGCTTTTGGGGGGCATCGACTGGGGTTGAAATGCCTTTAAACGGCAAGTCCCTCGTGACAAGGAGGGACAAATCGTTCAATATACTGGGAAAAATAAAATTACGGGAGATATGGACGTGATCCCTTTTGAGAAGCCACTGGTAGACCTTGAAAATCGTATTGATGAGCTCCGCCGAATCGCGGCGAGCCAGTTGCGCAACGTGGACGGTGAGCTGGCTGAGTTGGAAAGCAAGGCAAAGACCATACGCCAACAGATTTTTTCAAATCTCTCTCCCTATGAATCGACCCAAGTTGCGCGCCACCCCAAAAGACCAAATTCGCTCGAGTTGATCGGCGAGATGACGTCAGGCTTCATTGAGCTGCACGGCGACCGGAATTTTTTAGACGACAAATCCATCGTTGGTGGTATCGCACGGATGGACGACATTCCGATCATGATCATTGGCCACCAAAAAGGGCGCGGAACCAAAGACAACATCTTCAGAAACTTTGGTATGCCAAGACCAGAGGGTTACCGCAAAGCTCTGAGGCTTATGAGCATGGCCGAGAGATTCAGACTGCCGATCGTCACGTTAGTTGACACTCCAGGCGCCTATCCAGGAGTTGACGCTGAAGAGCGCGGCCAGAGTGAAGCGATCGCAAAAAACATTATGGTGATGACCAGGTTAAGAGTTCCCGTGGTGACCGTGGTCACGGGCGAGGGTGGAAGCGGGGGAGCCCTGGCCATCGCCGTTGCTAATAAAGTCTACATGCTCGAGCATGGTGTTTATTCAGTTATTTCTCCCGAAGGTTGTGCATCGATTTTGATGAAGGATTCTGCCGAGGCTCCGCGCGCTGCTGAGATGCTAAAAATTACGGCCAAAAATGCCCTAAGTATGGGCGTCATCGACGGCATTATCAAAGAGCCTGAAGGTGGTGCGCATCGTGATCTTAGTTTGACCGCCAGTCGCACGAAAAATCAGATCGTCACCGCACTCAAGGAGCTTTCTAAAAAGTCTCCCGATGCTCTGCGCGATGAGAGGTTCGATAAGTTCCTTAAGATGGGCGCCGTTGTCCAGTAAACATCGACAAGGGCGTAAATCTTGGCGGGACTGATTTCGGGCTCAAAAAGAAAGTCAGACGTGACTGATCTCTTAAAGTTACTTGATGATGATAGCTGTGACGTAACACCGCTGAAGCATTGGCCAAGCAGCGCGTATGAGCTTACACTGCCAGTTTGCTCTGACAAATCCATGACCCACAGGGCTTTGATTTTTGCCAGTATGGCATCTGGACGCTCTGTGATTACGAGTCCACTGGGCAGTGATGACTGCCTTGCAACAAAAAAAGCGTTCTGTCAGCTAGGTGTGTCTATCAAGGATGTGACCTCCAGTGATGGGACTTTAAGTTGGGTGGTCGAGTCTGGCGGTGTGGAGTCTTGGAAATCTCCCATCGGGGACATCGACGTTGGTAACAGCGGAACTGCCGCAAGGCTTCTTGCAGGTCTATTCTCCGGGGTTCCGGGGCTCAACATCAGGTTGACGGGTGATCAGTCTATGCGTCAACGCCCCATGGGGCGAGTCATTGAGCCGCTTCGAGATATGGGCGCAACGATTGAAAGTTCAGCAGGCGGCAACGATGGTAGCCGGCTTCCACTAACCATAACCGGGCGGATGCTATATCCAAGAACTCACATTTTGAGCACTCCATCAGCGCAGGTGAAATCAGCGTTATTGCTAGCTGGCCTTAGGAGTGCGGGACAGACCCAGATCGAGCTTCCGGCTGGAACAAGAGATCATACGGAAAAGATGCTATGGCATTTCGGTGCTAATATTTTTCGAAGAACCTACCTTGGGCGAGAGAAAGTTCAGGTCACAGGCCCCTGGACGCCAGGCCCCATAAATTGCGTGATCCCTTCAGATCCATCCAGTGTTGCTTTTTTCGCAGCACTTGCCGCGCTTCATCCAGGACTTAAAGTCGTTGCTCGTCGTGTGCTGACAAATCCAACGCGGCGTGGTTTTTTTGATGTCTTGAGGTCCATGGGGGTCAAAGTCGAGTGGAGCAAAGACCTCGAGACAAGCGAAAGTCTTGGTGAGGAGACGGCCACTCTAACCGTGCAGCGTGACCCGGATGCGGATTTAGTGCCAGTTCGCTTGAATGCTGAACAGACGAGGTTAATGATTGACGAGATTCCCATTCTTGCGGTGGTCTGCGGCCTCGTCGCAGGTACATCAAAACTGGAGGGGCTATCCGAACTTAGGGTCAAGGAGAGTGATCGCTTACTTGAAACCCAAGATCTCCTGACTAAAGCCGGTATTCCGTGTGATGTCGTGGGAGAGTCTTTGGAGATTCACGGCGGCAGACGAATCCTTGGCGGAGGTTTGCGTGCCTTTTCATTTAGCAGTCAGGATCACAGGCTGGTTATGTCGGCCGTGGTTCTCGCTACAAAAGCAGGACAACCAAGCAGAATTCATGGTCTAAAATGGATTTCGACAAGTTTTCCTTTGTTTCTCCCGATATTCCAGAATATAAAATCGGGAAAGGATTTAGAGTCTTAAGTCGCCTAAATGTGCTTTCAGCCCGATGGTCTCTCGAGAGGATCATGACGTTTGGATTTGTATAATATGACACGCCCCAAAATAGTTGCCGTCGATGGCCCGGCTGGTTCCGGAAAGAGCAGTATTTGTTCAACAGTCTGTAGAAAACTGGGTTGGTCATATGTCAACACTGGAGCTTTATATCGCGCGGTCGGTCTCCTTGCTCACGATCGTGGAATTTCTTTAGTAGAGGACCATGGGCTGAAGAAAGTCCTTGATGAATTTGCCTCAACTGTACGATGGGACCACGAATCGGCCCGATTGTTTGTTGGTGTCGATGATTTTACGTCCCGTTTAGATAGTGTCGAAGCTGGTAACGGCGCCAGTGCTGTGGCCAAAATGCAGATTGTGAGAGATGCATTACTTCCCATTCAGCGTCGCCTAGCCCTCGCCGTGCCACGGGGGGCTATTGTTGATGGACGGGATATCGGTACGGTTGTTTTTCCAGATGCAGATCTGAAGATTTTTATGACGGCTAGTCTTGAACAGCGAGCAACTAGGCGATTAAAGCAGCTAGAGAACTCAGGTGACCGTACATCAATTTCTCACTCCGATATCATGAAGGCCATTGCGTCAAGAGATGATCAGGATACTCAGCGTAATTCGGCTCCGATGCGAAAGGCCGACGATGCGATACTGGTCGACACGTCGGAAATGGATGTTGATGGGGCAATAATGAGTCTGATTTCACTTATTAAATCGAAAGGACTAGCATGACAATGCAACGATTATTGATGGGCTTGGCATGTATGCTGATGGGGCTTGTGGCTTGTAAAAAGCCCGAGATCACGCCAGCCCCTGTGAAAAGCATCGTAACCAACAATACCGGACCGGTTGTTGTGGTCACCGGCGCGGATGTAATTGGTGTCGATCAGGTCCCCCAGCTAACTGTTTCCATAAATGTGGGTTCTTGCCTAGGAGCAACAAAATGGCTTGATCCCAATCCTCCAACAGATGCGCATGTCCGCGCTGGTGCGGTATCTATTGCGCCCAAAGTTGTAAACTCTGCCGAGTCAACGCAACCCGAATCAAAAGTCTTTGAGCCCCTTCGTCCTATTGACGCCACGGATTCTACGTCCAGAGCTAAAAAGCAGTATGTTTGGAGAATTAAACGCGCGAGCTATTCGATTGAGCTTATCGCCTATTCGTATAAAGAGAGTGACGGCACCGATACGAAAACAGAGTCGACAATAACTAAGACTTTTGACTTTAACGGTGTAAATGAAGTGAATCTCGCTGCGGAAGGTGCGTGGCAAGATGGGAATTGTAAGCTCGCCTGGAAGTAAACTCTCTACTTTGAGAGTTCCATCCTAACTTGGTCGCATGCGTCGTCGTCGGGGTGCAGCTCTCCATGCCAAAGTGGCTTTGGGTTGGATTTGCTCTGTTTGCGCATCGATTGTAGATAAAATTATATCTGTTAGTTGGACGATGTCTTTTTTAACGGTCTTGATGGCTCCTTCTACCGAGCTTTCATAAGCGTGTACGTCCGTCTTGATGGATAAGACCGATCTGTCCAAGTCGTTCAGCCGTTCGCTCGTGCTTTCGGTGGATAGTTTTAGTTGGGATTTGGTAGATTCGTGACTTTTTAGTAGGTCACCGAGTAAGACGGCTGTCTCTTTATCGGACGTAGTCATTTGCTCCTTCAGCGTGTCGACGTGCTTTAAAATCGTATCTTGGATGGTCACAGAGATTCTGTTGACTACATCTGCCTCCAAAGAATCAATGCGAGCATGCAGTGGCGCCATACTTTGAGTTATAGATTCACCAATCAATGTGCCGAGCACCGAGTTTAACTGCGCCGTCAGGTTTGAACTAATCGCGTCCAATGTGCTTTGAAATCTGTCAATCTGCGCATTGAATGCAAGGGATGCGACCTGGAGGGCTTCCGATGACTTTTGATGAGATGCAGTAGCTCTTGTTTGATGGAGGTAGGCGGCCACGTCAATCGATCTGAACACAGGCCGGATGTAGCGGTCAACGCGGACGCGGCCGACTCGAAGATCGCGTCCGGCGATTTGCGTCAATCTCGACCTTTTAATGCCTAGGGCCGCCATCGTTGAGTCAGCATCCATATCGAACTGGGTAAACCAAGGCTCGTCCCCGCGTAGCCAGACGATCATGGGGAAATCGTCTTCTGCGGCGAGATGTCGATCCCCATCTGACAACCTGTCGCTTATCGATGATGCGCCTTGCCTATTGTGACCGGCGGTGCCCTCGGGGCTTAAAGAGATCTCAGTCTGGGTCGGTAATTGAAATACGCCGTGACTATTTTGATTGTCTGCGGTGGTGTCGATGTCGGTCGTCGTCATATTCGCCTCACCTCATATTTCCATTCGTTTAGACCCTTAAAGACCGCGAGGCGCTCGGGCGCCATGACGTTCTCAAAAAACATTCTAAATCCCATCATGTGTTCACCAGATGGAATTTTTGTGGCATCAAACCAGATCCCAAGATTTACAGGGCTTTTACCCAAAGGCAGAACTTTGTCATTATCGCGAGACTTAAGTTCACTCGAAGCTTTGTCATCGCGGTAAATGGTTGGAGCTAGGCCGATTTTCCTGAGGTCAGGCGACGGCGTGATCTCGACAAATATGCTGCGATCTCGACCCTGCATGGAGACCCAGTAAAGGCCCTTAGTCTCCTCGGTTTTTGTTGCTTTACCAATGATTTTACCGAGTAGGTCTTTTCCGCTCTCTAAGATCTTCGAACCAGTTGAATCACCTGATGATTCATAAGGCTCCATATTTGTCTCAATTTGATAGTCCTTCGGGTTGTCTCGCAGAGCTAGTCCGTAGTACATGCCACTTCCGGGATTGAGAGAGGATCGTCCATCGAGTGGGCTGCTAAGCATCGCAGGTAAATTCATAGCGTTTGAGAAGAAGCTGATTTCTGTGTACATGCCGAGTTCTAGTTTGAGTTTGAGAATTTTGTAAAAGAACGACACCCGAACAATTGAACGAATAGGACCGGACTTCCAGGCTTCGAGCTCGCTTTCAATACTGCGGTGGTTTGCTTCCACAGTGATGAAATATTTAAGATCACCCTTGAGATAGAAGGTCGTCGTGTCAAGAACTGGTTCGAACTCGGCGGGCTGTTTGTTATTTTTGGCTACCTCAACTTTGCGCGCAACCAGCCAGTTTTTCTGATCGAACTGGTAGCGATATCTGGTCGTGTGGACTAAGGCTTCTTTGCGATCAAAAACTACATATTTCTTCGCGCTAAGGGCTGGCGCGTTTCCAAAAAACACGCCTATATAAACTGCGCCAGCGGGTGGACCCATGGGATTGCCATTGGGATTTCGGACGCGAAGTTCAAAGACGATTTGGGGGCGAGTGGTTGGCCATTGTACTGGTTCAACCAGCGGCCCAACATCATCCCCCATAAAAGACAGCTCATCTTGGCTGTCGAATATTCCGTTGCCTGTGTCGGCGGTGACACGCGTGCCTTGATCGAGTACGTAGTCGGTATCCTCATTGATCTCATCAATTTGAAAGGGAATAATCTCAGCCTTACCAGTTGGGGAGCTTCGAAAGACACGGTATGAGCCTAGAGGGTATCTCAAAACTTGGCTGATTTGTTTACCCGTGATAACAATGGGAGCTGTGTGGATGCCTTGAGCGAACAGTGAATTGCAATCAAAAAAGAGCGACATAAGCGCGACTAAGCAAGCAAACAATCCACGTTGGTGGATTTTGGTACATCGTAAGGTCACGCTTGTAGCGCGTGAAAACATCAAGACGTTTGCTCTCCGCTAAGGCTCATTGAACCAAGGTTCCAGTTTAGAAATTTATCTAATAGTATAACGCATCGAGATCGCGGAGTTAAAGTGAATTTACGGTCTAAATCCCTAATTTTTTTCTTGAATATTCTTGTCACGAGTCTTGTACTTTCGTCGACGGCGGGTGTGGCGGCCGCTACAGGCCCTTCGGGGGGCGCAGGCGGGCTGCGCAAAAAATCAGCAGGAGCTCGCCAGGAAAAAAATATGACGAAGGCCCGCCTGCCCGTTCGCGTGATTTGGCAGGTTCTTCGGTCGCAAGGGCAGGGGGCTATGATGAATACGTCGGCGGAAACATTCTCCGCTGATGGTTTGATTTATCAGGTGTCGTCAGCCCGCTGGGAGCTGAAAATAGGAAAAGCTTCAGTCATCGGTACATTGATTTTGTCAAAAGTTGGTCAAGATGGTCGGTTCGTGGCACAGCGCTCAGAAGTTTTAAACTTGCTCGGAGTGGAATCTCCTCTTAGGGATCAGCTGTCTGAGGAGCGTAGCGAGGAAGACATCGCGGAGGACGTTGTCCAAATTCCATTGTTTGCATCACCCAGTCGTCAGTTGGAGACGATTTACCGCGGCCCTGAGGAGGAGCTCTTTTTGGTGAAGCTCGCAGTCTCTATTCCGTCGTCTTAGATATTTAGTGTTTAAAGTGTCGTACCCCAGTTAGCATCATGATCATGCCATGCTCGTTTGCCGCATCAATTGATTCCAGATCTCTAACGCTTCCACCCGGTTGCACAATAGCCGTAATGCCAGCTTTTGCTGCTAAATCAACACAGTCACGAAAAGGAAAGAACGCATCTGATGCCATGACGGATCCAGTTAAGGAGTGACTTAGCTCCCGTGATTTATTGACGGCAATATGAAGACTATCAATTCGGCTCATCTGACCGGCGCCAATGCCGATGGATTGTAGTCTAGATGAAAGCACAATCGCATTTGATTTGACGTGTTTGCAAATGGACATGGCAAAAGCCATTTCGGAGAGCTGGGTAGGATTTGGTTTTAGTTTTGAGACGCAAGACCACGCTTCGGGGCTGATCGGAGCGGAATCGTTTTTTTGAACAAGCACACCTCCGCTGATTGATTTAAACATTAATCGTGACGGAGCGCTTTTATTTGGAGTCAGCAACGTCGTTGTTCGGAGAATTCTCAAGTTTTTCTTGTTGCGGAAAATATCTAGGGCAGCCTCTGTGTAAGCGGGCGCTATGATGCACTCCAAAAAAATCTCACTCATAGCGAGTGCCGCACTCTCATCTATCGGTATATTCGAGGCCACTATGCCGCCAAAGGCGCATTTTGGATCGGACATAAGGGCCCTCGAGAAAAGCTCTTTAGCTGACGTCGTTTTATCATTTGGAAGGGCAGCAGCAGTTCCGCAAGGGTTTGTGTGTTTGATAATGGTCATGGCGGGGGCTGGGTAAAGTTCCGCGACAATAGCCGATGCAGCATCGAGATCCAGATAGTTATTGTATGAAAGTTCCTTGCCCTGCAGCGTCTCCGCATCGGCCAGGCCTCCATCCTCGAACGGGGATCGGTAAAATCCAGCCACCTGATGCGGATTTTCGCCGTAGCGGAGGCTCTGGCTTTCGGTCAACCGAAGGTCCATTATTTTTGGTAGTTCCCCCGACTGCTTGGTGACGTCATCCGATGAGTCAATTGAGTTTATATAGTCGGCAATCATTTGGTCATAGGCTGCTGTCAGGGAGAATACTTTTCCTGAGAGGATTCTCCGATAGTCCACGTTGAGATCGTTTGATTTTATTCGTTTAATGACATCCAAGTAGTCGGATGGGTCGACCACCGGTAGACACGAGCGGTGATTTTTTGCAGCAGCGCGGAGCATGGCAGGCCCACCAATGTCGATAAACTCTATGGCATCATTCAGCGGTAGCCTCTTATTCTTGGCTTCCCCGGCGAAATTATAGAGATTCACGACAACTAAGTCGATTGGCAGCCACCCCATGGACTCGAGCTGGGCGCGGTGTTCGGGGTTTGATCTGTCCGCAAGAATTCCACCGTGAATGCTTGGATGAAGAGTTTTCACACGGCCTCCGAGCACTTCAGGGCAATCTGTAAGCGTGGAGACTTCGGTGACGGCTACTCCGGAATCTCTGAGGAGTTTGGCAGTGCCGCCTGTTGAAATGATCTCAAAGTTGAGGCTTTCAAGGCTGCGAGCAAAGTCGAGCACCCCCGTTTTGTCAGTCACTGAGATGAGTGCGAGTGGTCGGGTGTTTTTGCTCATGTTGGCAGTCCTTTTTTAATCCTGAGTGGGACGGAGTTGCTTGAGTGTTTCAAGAAGTTGACGCTCAGTGCCCACGGGTATCGGTTCATAGTAGCGTCGACCCTTCAGCGCCGTTGGAAGGTATGCGAGTTTACGAGCGCCTTCGAGGTCGTCGTGGGCGTATGCGTAGCCACTTGAGTAGCCTTGCTCTTTCATAAATTTGGTCGGCGCATTGCGAAGGTGCATGGGGATTTCCAGTGGTCCCGACTGACGAACCTCTGACAACGCGGCATTTATGGCGCTATAGGAGCGATTACTTTTTGGAGACGACGCTAGGTAAGTCGCACATTGCGATAGTGGAATTCTGGCTTCCGGTAGGCCCAGCACTTCAACAGCTCGAAATGTGGAGTCGGCGATAAGAAGTGCGGTTGGATTGGCGTTTCCGATATCCTCACTGGCACTGATGAGTAGTCGCCTTGCAATGAAAAGGGGATCTTCGCCACTTTCTATCATCCTAGCAAGGTAGTAAACGGCCGCATCGGGATGGCTTGCGCGGATGGATTTGATAAATGCAGAAATCAAGTCATAGTGTTCGTCACCATTTCGGTCGTAGCGGATCGGTAAACATGAGCCAAATGTCTCCAAAGTGTCGGAGTCGATCACTCTGGATCCGGTGGTATCCAACTTCGCGCATGCCGCAAGAGTTCCAAGAAGGTTTAAACACTGCCGACCGTCTCCCTTAGCAGCATCAGCAATTTTGCAAAGAATATCTTCCTCGACGCGAAACCCTTTGAGAGGGGAGGCATCATTTGTGATGGCTCTTTGCATCATGGATAAGAGTGCATGGCGGGCTAGGGGATTTAACCTGAACGTCATGCTTCGAGACAAGATAGCATTGTTGACACTAAAAGATGGATTTTCTGTCGTAGCGCCAATAAATCGCACGATCCCTGATTCGACTCCTGGCAACAAAACATCTTGTTGGTTTTTAGATAGCCTGTGAATTTCGTCAACGAACAGAATGTGAGACTTCTCGCCAGCTATCACACTTTGTTCGGATTCTGAGACGGCCGCGCGAAGGTCTTTCACCGTAGCATCCACGGCAGAAAGGTTCGTAACCTGACGATCGCTTAGACGACCTATGATATGAGCAAGGGTCGTCTTGCCGGTTCCCGGAGGGCCCCAAAGAATCAAGGCATGGGCAGCGTCGGTTTCAACGATCCGCCGCAGGGGTGCGGCGGGCCCCAGCAGGTGCTCTTGACCGAATATGCTGTCAAGCTCGACAGGTCGGAGCTGCTCGGCGAGGGGTTTGTGGCCTGGGGGTGCTGAGGACGTCATGGGAAATCAGATCTTTCCATTTTCTGGGGCCTAAGTGACCTGGTTTAAGGAGGTCAGAGCCCTACGAGCTACAGTCAGCTATATCCATACTTATCAGGGATTTAGCCCCCCTCCAAGGGGCATTTGGTTAAGATTGGGCAAAAATTGCCGAGAGACCCAACATTCAGATGTTAATTTGGCCTTGCGGCCTCCCATGAGACTCAGGTTTTAAAAGGATGTGAAACCTATGACCCTATCGATGCGCTACGCTGATTATCTCCATGCTCTCCGCGGCCGTGAAAATGATCCGGTCTCTCTTAAGATCCTTTTGTCTCCTTTTGGGGTTATTGATGCTCCTTCTGGGGAAGACGAATTTTTGTTGATTGGTCATTTTATCGATGCTCTCGGTGAAAGTGACGAAATTGGCGACATGATCGACGCTGCGATCGTGATCGATGTGGCCGAGGATCTCGGTGTCTCTCTCACTGGCGCGAATCGATATCCTGCGGTAGGGTAATCCTTGTGGGTTATTCACCTTGGGAGAACCGTTAAGTCTTGTTTATTGTCATTCCCCGATCAGAAGTTACGTTTACATTCGCCAGAAGTGGTGGCCCGGGTGGTCAAAACGTCAATAAGACGGACAGTAAAGCGATACTTCGATGGAACATTTTCAAATCCCCTTGGGTACCCGAAGACGTCAGATCACGGTTTTTAGAGGCCTATTCATCGCGTCTCACATCAGACGGCGATGTGGTCATTCATTCTGATGAACATCGCGACCGTCTGGCTAACGAGAGAGCTTGTCTTGAAAAACTCACCAATATGCTTCGAAAAGTGTGGATCCCCCCCAAGAAGCGAATCGCCACAAAACCCAGTCGTTCCGCCCAGCGCAAGCGTGTGGAATCAAAGCGTCTAAGGTCTGACGTGAAAAAGGCGAGGAGATCACCCGTTGACTACTAGTGAAAAAGCCTTTTTTTTCGCTCTCAAAGGCTCGCGTGGCGTTGTAGTTGTCATGTCTTGGCTACATATCATGGGCTTAGTCCTTGCTTCCGTACCAAAGGCTGGCTTAGCCCAGGATGATCAGCTCGCTCCTCCGGCGCTTTCTGTTGAGCAAACCGTGGATGACCCGCTCGTTAGACCCTCAAATCCCTCTGATATTCCTCAGAGCTCGGTACTTTGGCAGTATCCGCACACTCCCTTTAAAGTTCGATTCGGCTTTTTCGTCGGCGATCATATGGGTGGGCCCATTAGGTTCAATACGCGATTTCCTGAGATAAAATCTGATCCACATCCAGCCAGCTATTTTCACTCCCTGGCATCCGCGGGTGGCGAGATGGAGTACGCCATGACGTCGGGTGGCGTACTGGTGGGGGCTATTTTTAGGCGTGATCTTTGGCATAAGGGCATCGTCGGCCGTTCGTTGACGGTTGATGGCGAGCTTTGGCAGGTGGACGACTTTTCGGTGAATTCCACGGCTTTTACTATCGGTTGGGTTTTTGGGGAGCGCTACCGGGAGGTGCCCTGGTCGGCAGATATTTCTTTGGTTTATGACCGAGGTTCTGCGGACGCTGTTATGATGCGTTCATCCGGCACAACGGCCATAGCACAGAGTTACATTGAGGCGCTAACGCTGCGTAGCAGATTTCACTTCCATACTCGGGTGTCCACATCCATGAATATAAGTGCCGGCCCTGATATTTATGTACCGATGTGGCAGGATAACGCAGATCGATCGGATGAGGTAATCCGCGCTTGGTTTTCCGAGAAAGTCCAATTGAAGTCGTCATCAGCTTTGGGCCTAAGTGTCATGGGAAGCTACCGTTTCTAGCCTGTAATCTTCAGTTGCAAGTCCTTACCTGAAATTTTAAGGTAGCTTGTAGGGATAACTGAAAAATGTTCAAGGCTAGAGGTCTATGTATAGCCAGATCAGCAAAAATTCTCCGGTCGTCCAAAAATACGGCGGCACCTCCGTTGGCACCACAGAGCGTATTCGTGACGTGGCAAAAAGAGTGGCTGCGCAGCACGCTCAAGGCTGGACGAAGCTAGCTGTGGTGGTGAGTGCCATGTCGGGAGAAACGAATCGCCTGGTCGCGTTAATTAACGCCGTAAACCCTAAGTCTCCTCCTAAAGCATATGACATGGCTGTGGCCTCCGGTGAGCAAGTTTCAGTGGCCCTTATGGCTGCGGCACTTGCTGCGGAAGGGGTAGAGGCTGAACCGATTCTGTCACATCAGCTTGGCATTTTCACAGACGACTTTCACAGTAAAGCTAGAATTAAGTCAATCGACACTCAAAAAATCGAAGCTTGCTGGCAGCGTGGCGTTATACCTGTGGTGGCGGGATTTCAAGGTGTGACTGAAAGTCTCGAAATCACTACGCTTGGTCGCGGCGGAAGCGACACCAGCGCGGTGGCTTTAGCCATAGCCGTGGATGCTGCTTTTTGTGAAATAAATACCGACGTGGACGGAGTTTTTACGTGTGATCCTAGAATAGTACCGGCGTCTCGTTTGATTGAAGACATGGATTTTGAAGTGGCCCTTGAGATGGCTAGCCTTGGCAGCAAGGTACTCCATCCAAGATGTGTTGAACTGGGCGCGAAGTTTCAAATGCCCATTGTCGTAAGAAACACATTTACTCCTAATGATCATCGGAGAACTCGAGTAATGAATCTAAATGACAAAACAAATCTTGAAGCGGCCGTGGTGTCTGGTGTGACGTTGGACAGAGACGTGGCCAAGGTGACGTTGCTGGGTTTACCGTTTGACACCAAACTGGTCAGTAGTATTTTCTCGTCGATCGCCGAGGCGGGTGTGAACGTGGACATTATCGTTCATAATTTACCTGAGCCTGGAGGCAAGACCATGCATCTTGGATACACCACGACCAAAGGTGAGGTTGATGCAAGTTTAGCAGCCGTTAGAAAAGTGTGGAGCAAGGGTTCATCCGACTATACCGTTGAGACAGACTGTGCAAAGGTTAGTGTCGTTGGCGTTGGCATGCGCAGTCATCCTGGTGTTGCGGCCACGACATTCCACGCTCTAAGCAGCGCAGCAATTGATATTCGCATGATCTCGACATCCGAAATTAAAATTTCGTGTGTTGTGGATGCTGCAAAAGCCGACTCTGCATGCCAAGTCCTACATAGAGCTTTTATCGCCTAGGCAGCCATTTGTTACACCAATGAGCTGTGGTGTTATTGAGTGCTTTCTTTTGTGAGATCTTGCACGTCATATTCGCCTTTAGGGATCTGAAACTTGCTTTTAGGTATGCGCGTTTTTTTGACTGATACCGTCTCTCTTATGACCGATGATTTGTTGGCCGATCTTGAGTCTCCACCGAATATCTTGGCTGCACTTTGAACCACGTCAATTTGAGTTTTTACGTCGCTAGTCGCTTTGCTATAAATGACTAAACCGTCCACGGTCTTCGCTTTTTCAATAAAATCGTCGAATTGTTTTTTTGACATGCTGCCTCTGAGGGTGCTCATTACCTGGTATGCAATGAATTCAACGGGCACTTTCAGTGACTGATCAACACAAAATTTGTCATTTGATTTCGTAGATGTTGTAACTCCTATGACTTTGATATCAATAGCCATTTTACTTTGAAAGAATTGGCACTTCCGGCCTGCAAATTTGCCGGTTTCGTTTAATCGTTTAACGTCGTATTCCTTGATATTAATTGTGGCCATTCCTAGGACCGCATTCGCCTGAGCTAGGTTTCCGATGGTGCATTGGCCTTTGTCATCGGAATCACGACGCTTTTGGCAATTAATCACGGTCTGGTTTTTGATAATTGAGATGTATTTCTCGTCTTTTGTCATCATATCCATGCGAAACATTGAATCGGCAAAGTATTGAGTGCTGTGAGAGATCTCACCCTTCTTAGATTTATGGGTAATAGTCTGTTTGATAATCAAATCAGCGAATACAGGCTGGGGAATTAGACAGAGTAGAAATAGGAAAATGATTTTCATTTAAATCTCCCTCAAATTTCCCTTAGCCAAAGTGTAGCTGTCTAATAAAATCTAGACCTTCTTGGCGGGTTCGCCACTCACCGTTGTAGAAGGCAAGTTTAAGCTTTTCCACAAGTTGCCCAATTTCAGGACCGGTAATTCCGGGGATTGTCACCATAACATCATGGCCAGTGACCGGTAGGGGGCATTTTCGTCGATCCCCAAACGTCGTCTCAGTTGTCGTAATAAACGTGATGATTTCCTGGCGACTTGGATCGTGAGCATGACGAGCTAGGAATGCCCATACCGGCGCGAAAAAATTAAGAACCGTATGGCTTGCGTCATGGTGCTCCATGTTATCGACAAAATCCAGAGCCAGGGACGTTTGCCGCGGAATTACAGCTAAGTGTTGCCATCCCAGAATAACATCAGTCATTATCAGGGATTGACGTTCACTCATGCGCAACCTTTTTGCTAAGGCTTGCAAAGCCAGCTTCGTCCAGCCCTTGCCTTTGGTAAGCCCCAATAAGACGCAGAGCTGAATCCATGGCCTAATAACTTGAGGCGTTGATTCGGCATCTATAAAGATAATCTTCTGCAAGTTTTCACTTACCGTCGCCTCTGGCAGAATGATCTTCATCACACCCAGCTCATTCATGCTAGCAATGGGTTCTCCCGCGTGCTCGGCTGATAATGTTTGCCAAAGTTCTTGGGTGATTCGCTCTTGAGAGATCTTAGATAGTCCTGCCGCCTCGCGCGACAGTGCTGGTAACGCCGCCTGATCGGGGGTGAAACCAAGTCGGGCCCAAAACCTAAAAAACCGCAGAATTCGAAGATAGTCTTCTTTAATGCGTTGTTGGGGTGAACCGACAAAACGAAGAGTTTTTGTCTTGATATCGTCAAGACCACCATGAAAGTCTTGGATTTGACCGGCGGCGTCCTCGAAGAGAGCGTTGATGGTGAAGTCTCGACGAGCCGCGTCAGTTTCAAATGTGGCGCCCGTGAAGTCGACGACCGCATGCCGTCCATTTGTCGCGACATCTCGTCGAAGAGTTGTCACCTCGACGGGCCCTGACTTTGTGACGACCGTAATCGTGCCATGGTCAAATCCCGTTGGAACAACTCTAAATCCCTTTTCAGAGAATAGCGCCATCGATTGATCTGGGGTTGCCGCCGTTGCCACGTCGTAGTCTTTTGGAGTGAGCTTTAGAAGACGATCTCTAACACAGCCGCCAGCAAACATAGAGCTATAGCCGGCTGCATTGAGCGTTTCAAGGATGTGCTTGGCATCTTCAAAGTTGGTATGACTATGATCGCTCACGACGTGCTTTCGTTGATTTAGAAGGGCTACGCGCCTGTGTTTACGGACTGGTAGCGTCTCGCACCCAGCTCGTAAAATTTTACCGCAGCCCAAGCGAAAACGACAGCTACAATCAAATGAAGAGCCGCTTGTGAGTAACTTTGCCGCCCGAAGAACACCTCAGCCGGTATAGCTGCAATACTGGCTAGAGGTAATATAAAGGAAAATACCCACTGCATGGCCCTCGGAAAGACGCCAGTCGGATACTTTGCTAGTGACTGCAGAGACCAGTAGGCATCCTCGCCCTCCGATAGCTTTTCGGCGAAGAAAGCTGGTGCCACGACGAGTAGTCCAATGCCGTAGCGCACAGCCAGACCTACGATGAAGAATACGACAAGAGCAGACGTGTTGATTAGATTAAACACGACACCCTCAGCCGAAACTTTTGCAGCAAATACACAAAAAAGTGCGATATTTATCAGAAGGTTTGGCACATTGCTGATGATGAACTCATTAGCCGTATGCATAGCAATCAAAGGGTGTAGGGGTTTTAATAGGACATAGTCCATACGACCAGACCATACGAAGTGGCCAGTGTGAAAAAGTCCGCTAATGCATAGGATCGTGAATAGTTGATGGCCGACTCCAAAGAGAGTAGCGACAAACATAACTTGATTAAATGACCACCCGCTGAGAGTCCCGCCAGCTAGAGTCACCCCGAGAGCTAGCCCCCCCATATTAGCCATTAAAAACAGAGATTCAAAAAGGAAGAAGAAAAGCAGGTTGCTGCGATAAATAAGCATGCTGGATGTGCTAATTGATGCAATTTGCTTTATGAGGTTCCAGTAGTATCTGATCATATGCCAATCGCCTCAAAACGTTTGATGCCGCGCCGCCACATGGTCATCATTAAGATAAAAACGCCAGCCAAAACTAAAAATCCCCGCGTGCACTCTGACCAAAAGATTTCTTGCGGGATACGGTCTGTGATCGTTAATACGGGGAAGCCAACCATGTAGTACATGGGCGTCCACTTTACGATCGTCAAGGCCCAGCTTGGCAGCAAATCAATGGGAAATACGGCGCCGCTGGCTGCATAGTACAGCGCAATAAAAAACGTGTCTGGTCCCCAAATTTGAGCCATATCAAAGGCGAGCATGCCGACGACAAGCCTCACCAGCCAACCACAGGCAAGACCCAAGGCGAGTGCAGCCAAGTAGTGGGTTAAAGACGTACTTGAAAGATGGGATATGAACTCCAGCTGTAGGCTCGGCAGTAAAATCAGTGCGCCAATCAGCAGAGGTGACAAAAGGATAATATAGGCCAGTGTGCAGGCCACACTTCTTAGCACTGCTTGAAGCATATATGGATAGGGTCGAATGATGGCATAAGACAATTTTCCCAGTCGAATATCGCTGCCAAGATCACGGGATGCCGCGTGATGTTGAATGCTGTGATGAAACATGGCCAAAGCAAAGTACAGGACTAAGCCCATTGGCGTGTATAGTTTCTGATCGGGATTGGACTGGGCAGCCTTGTACCAAAATGTAATAAAGCCGGCATAAGCAAATGCCTCAGAGATAATGAAAATGGCTAAAGCACTGCGGTAAAGCAAAACTGTTTGTAAGCACTGCCCAAAATAGACGCCAGAAGCGTGAATCAGAATCTTGAGGTTGTTTTCTTTTTTTATAGCCTGTGTTTTCGTATTCATAGCTCACGAATTTATTGGCGCGTCGGGGTTTCGTCGGTAAATTTCAGAAAACACGTCCTCTAGACTTCTTTCGCTAATGATCATGTCGCGTAAACCACTGGAAGGTATTAGCTCCACGATCTTTCGGGTGATTTCTGGCGCGTGGCGCACGGTGGCCGAGAAGGTTAGGGTGAGGGGGTCGGGAGACTCACTCTCCATCTGGTTTAGATCCGGATTACTGCTCACCCATTCGTGGATGGTTTTATACTGTAGGTCGCTAGCCAAACTGAGAGTGAAAAGACGCTCTCCTTGAATTCGTTCGTCAAGACCATGCAGTGGCCCATCATAAATGGTCGTGCCGTGATTCACTAAAATGACGCGGCGGCAAAGTTCTTCGATGTCTTTTGTGTAGTGGGACGTTAGGATCGTCGTGATGCCGAATTTTTGATTAGCTTCAGCAAGAAACTCACGAATTTGCCTGGCTGCGTTGAAATCAAGACCAATAGTCGGTTCATCAAGAAACAATAGTTCAGGTTCATGAAGTATGGCGAGAATGAGCTCCATTTTCATGCGTTCGCCTAAGGATAGCTTTCGAACGGGAATATTAAGTTTTTCTTTGATCTCGAATAGGCTTAGGCAGGTCTGAAGTCGATGTTTGAAGCGATCTTCACTGATGTCATAGATAGCCTGGCTTAATTTAAACGAATCGATCGCCGGAAGATCAGGGTGGAGTTGATTTCGCTGGCCCATTACCATGCCGATGCGGCGTAAATATTTTTTGGGGCGAGTGGACGTGTCAAACTGATCGAACGCAAGGCACTGACCCTTGCTTGGAGGTATGAGTCCCGTCATCATTTTGAGCATGGTCGTTTTGCCGGCACCGTTAGGCCCCAAGAGTCCAACAAACTCGCCTTTTTTTATGACAAACGACGTAGGCTTTACGGCTCGCACTGGAATGGTTTCACGCTTAAAAAAACTTCGTAGAGCCCCCGAAAATCCGGCGTCCTTCTTAAACGTCAGGTAAGTTTTTTCGAGATTGCGGACCTCAATGGCGATATCAGTCATTACAAAGGAGCCCTTGCGAGGTAGTTTTGAAACTTAAGATTAATTAGTTGAATGATGCGCTAAAGATGATAGCGTTGCAAGGGCGCAACATTAAAGGGAGAAGCTTTATTGCTCCAGGCTTTCATAAATGAGTTTATTTTACTCTTCGTCGCCATCGACCCAGTCGGCACCGTGCCACTTTTAGCGGCACTGACGCGCAGCATGGATGAAGTAGCACGACGACGCTTGGTGATTCGAGGCGTGACCATTGCCGCCTGTGTACTGTTTGCGTTTGCGATGTTTGGACAATTCTTACTGACGGCACTTGGGGTGTCTTTTGCGTCGTTTCGGATAGCTGGCGGCATTCTTCTTTTTCTAGTGGGCGTTCAGATGGTGTTTCAGGCCCATGCACCCGATGAGCATCACTCACCTGGTGAATTTGCAGGAAGAGACCTTGCGATATTCCCGATCGCTTTGCCTTATATTGCTGGTCCTGGTGCCATCCTTGCCGTCATGGTCGTGATGCGCGGAGCCCCTGACGTCAGTAACTTTGTACTAAAGTGTGTAACGCTTGCAGTGGTGATGGCGGCGACTTTGGGTGTTTTGTTGTCAACGAGTCGCCTTCACCGTATTTTAGGTAAGACCGGAGGCGAAGTGATCGCGCGGGTTATGGGTATATTGCTTGCAGCCCTTGCTGCTGAGAGCGTGGTGAGGGGTGTGCTCGAGGCGTTTGGCCGACCAGTGTCTTAGCCGATTATTCGTGATCGTTAGATCAGAGAGGATTTGTGTCCATGTCATCAGCAAGTGTTTATGGGTTTCAGGTGAAAAACATTCAAGGACAAGATGTGTCGCTGGAAACATTCAGAGGTAAAACGCTTTTGATTGTGAACGTGGCGAGCCGCTGTGGGTTTACTCCCCAATATACAGGTCTTGAAGCTCTTTATCAGAAATTTAAAGATCGTAATTTTGAGATACTTGCGTTCCCATGTAATCAGTTTGGCGCTCAAGAACCTGGGACGGAGTCAGACATTGAAACGTTTTGTAAGACGAATTACCAGGTGTCGTTTCCGCTGTTTTCAAAAATCGACGTTAACGGCGCCACGGCTGCACCGCTTTACAAGTTTCTGAAGTCAGAGGTACCTGGCTTACTGGGAACTGAGGCCGTTAAATGGAACTTCACGAAGTTTTTGGTAGGTAAAGACGGGCAGGTGTTAAAGCGTTTTGCGCCTACCGATAGTCCCGAGGCGATTGGCAAAGAGTTAGAGAAGATTTTGTGAGGTGACTATGGTTTGCCGTCGTCGTTTTCTTGGCGCCTTGCTTTCGGTTGTTATGACTCTGTCGTGTACGAAGGAGCCAGTACGGACGAAAGATCCGCAGCAAGCCACGCTAGTTAAAAAGTCAAATGTGCCAGAGCAGGCACCAGCTACCGCAGCAGTGCCAAAGCCTGCAGCAGTCGAGGTAGCCGCTTCTGTCCCTGCGCTGCAAAAAGTATCGTCATCGAGGCTCAAACTTGTATGGATGTCTCTTGATGGATTTCAGCCAAAGGCATTAGAGCCTTGGGTTTCAAAACTAAAGTCACCACATCCCAAAGGCCTTGGTTGGCTCATGAATAAGGCTCGCGGCAAAAGTGACTTTCGAGTCATTAATCCCACCATCACTGCACCATCTCACATCTCCACGATCACTTGCTCGCCAGCCGGTGTGCACGGGGTTTTGGATAATTCTCCGTGGACTGGTAGTGGGTCGGTGAGCGGGTTTGGAAAACTTTACGAGCCAGAGAATTGGGTCACTAGACTTAGGCGACATGGACTTCGCGTTGGCGTGGCGTTTTATCCCTCGATCGATGGTAACGGTGACGCTCGCTCGGCTGACATCGGTATTGCCTATGACACAGCCGGTTCATCGACTCAGATGATTTCAATTGCCAAGAATTCGTCGGTTGATGTGATTGTCCCCGCTAGGTCAACCGACAGTAAATCATTCACATTAAGGCTCACATCCGACGCTAATGGAAACATCACCGGATCAAGTCCCTGGGGAAACATTCCCGAATTAAAAGTGGCAACGCCTCAAGATTTTATTTTCAAGTCGCCCATCAAAGGTGTGGAACGAACCGTTGGCGTGTCTCTTATGCTCGTTTCAATAAAGGACAAGAGCTTGGTGGGCGTGTCTCCCGTGCAAGTCATGCCGGTCTTCGGCAGTGACTTTGCACAGTGGATAGATAAAGAACAGATCTTCTTCTCGTCCCTAAAAGACTACAAGATGCAAACCTACGTGCCGTCATACTTGGCAGCTATGAAGCACCGGCAAGATGATATTTTCAAAGTGAATCGAACGATGCTGTCCCGGGACGACCTAGATGCCATGTTCATCTACTTCCCTGATCTTGATAGTCTTCTTCATGGATTCTACAAAGACGCCGGCAACGAAAAAATCGTAGTTGACTACCTGGCTGGATTTGACCGTGAGCTTGGTCGATTAATCGAAGCTATTCCGGCGACGTCAGATTTCTTGGTGGTGGGTGATCACGGCATGTCAGCGATTGCGTATTCGTTGAATGCAAGAAAGATTCTTGGAGACGATGTCGCGTCAAAAGGCTACGTCACGACATCGGGTGGATCGATGTACTTCTATCCGCCACCAGGCAGTCTTGACGCATCACCACCGGCAGATCTCAATCTTGAGCAGATCGCCGAGCGTCTTCGCAAGATGGAATTTGAGGTAACCAAAGGTAAAATCTTTGCCAAAGTGTTGGTTCGCGGCAGCAAGGAAGCCATTAAGGAAGGACTCGGTGGTCAACAAATGCCTTGGATCATGGCGTTTGCAAATGACGGCATTGGTTTTAAGAATTCGGTGGAAGATAAGCTTTTCCTTGCAAAAGCCACCTGGGCCAAGATTCCCGATAAGCTAAAAGCAAAGTACCCAGAGACTATCAATAACGGCGTACCCGATCGTCCTGTTCCCGCAGGCCAGCATGGTCACTATAATGGACTTCCTCAGATGCGAACGCGCCTCGTCATGACGGGGCCTCGGCTCTCGAAAGTGCCTCTGACGAAGCTTGATCGGACCCTCCAGCTTGTGCCTGTCGTGGCTGATGCTGAGGGCTGGCCAAGGCCAAAAGGATGTCTAAAGTAGTCGTAATGACCTGAAAACATTGATGAATTGTTAAAGAAGATCTCGTTATATAAAATAATCTTAAAATCATTGACCCATTTTAATAATATCGTTAAAATCACGCTCGTTTAGCCTTGGGCTAAGGCCATGTGTTTCTCGGCCTTTGCTCGAATGCTTGGGGGCTGATGAGTGTCGATATGAACTATTTATTCTTCATCCTGCTGTTATTAATGTCTGGCTGCCGATCAAACGAGAGCTCGGTGAAAGCCGTGGCCGGTCAGCTTTCGGATCGCTATTTGGGAGTTCTTAAACATACTGCTCACGAGCAAGACCAGCTCGCCAGACTCGATATCATCCAAGAGTCAGACGGCCCAATAGGTGTCCGCATAAGAGCCACGCTGGTGCTCTATTTTGGTGACTACACCAGTGACGAGTATGCCAGTTATCACTACCAAAACGTTCGCATAGATCAATCAAGTAATACTTTGATTTTTGACGGACCTGAGCGTGAAGTTCATTTCGTTCTCAGTCGCGGGGCCGATGGTCGACTTGAAGGTGACGTTAAATCTGGAAGCGGCACGGTGGGACGCCTCATAGTCGAAAACCAGCGCCAAGTGACCGTCGAGAGACCACTTGTGCAAAAAATTTGGGGTGAGTATCGAGGCGTTTGCGACGGTGTGGGGCGAAGGCTTCAAATACAGTCCACACCACTTCGCCCGATTGCCACGAACCGTAGTGACCCTTTTGCTCCGTTTATTATCATGGCACAGATTGGTGATAATGGAGGATCTGGTTGTCCACTGGGAGCAAGCACCTGTGTGACTAAGACATTTATTGATGCCGATTACGATATTTTCTCAGGCCATATTGATTTACACGGACCACTTGGAGCGATGGATTGTAAGGTGGATGCACTTGGTCTGACGTGCGGCAGTTGTCGCTACAACCGATCATCCTCTGAAACGGTAAATCCAGGAGTTAAGGTTCTGCCTACCAGCCAGACGGAGTGGAGCGTTAGTCCTAATGAAAGAGCTCCCTCCAGTGAACTCGACGGAGTCTACAAGGGATTTGTTCACTTGAAACGTCGAGATATTTATCATGCTATGAGTATAGCTGTGACTACGTACCGAGAGGGTGACCAGCTCATGGCGTCTTTGGTATCGAGCGTGCGCTACGGTGGCCACACCCAAACGGATGAATCGATTACGACAAAATACGACACCCGCGTGCTGAATGGCAGTAATTCAGAGATGGTTTTTGACCGAGCCGATCAAGTGACTGATATGATCATCAAAATTAAAAAAATGGGTGGCGGCGTCATCGAGGGAACCTGGTATTCACGAAAATACGGGTTTGTTGGTAATTTTATGTTAGCGTCTGAGGGTGTCGTAAGTCTTGAGAATATGGAAAAGCTTGCTCCAAAGCTGTCTGGTAGCTATTCGAACGGAGCGTTGAATATCGACATGAGTGTGGTGATGGCTGACCGGGAAATCAGCTCTAAAGACCCCTTTTCGCCCTTGATTATTGAGGGAAACCTCTGGCTTACGGACATCACGACCCGTAAGCCTTTCACGGAAACGGCTTATGACCCTTTCACGGGTAAATTTTCTCTAGAGACAGACGGGCCTGGAGGTGCTTATATTGGCTATAGGACTAAACAAGGGATAAAACTCAAGATGCCTAACCAAGGCATCCACCGTCCCATGCAGTCCCACAGTTACATCGAACTTCAGAATGTGTCCCAAGAATGAAGGGGTTTTGACCATGGTAAAAAGTTTTATGACAACAGGTCTCGTCGCTTTTGCGGCACTGGCCGCATCGGCTGCACAGGCTGAAGTGCATTCGTATACTTTGCCCCGCATCGCTGCGACTGTCGAACAGTGCCAGCAAGTTGAGGGCTGGGTGGTCGAGCGGTTTGCGCGCCTTGCTGAGGCGAAAGTTCTTAATCACGGCTGTGAGAGAAACCCTTCTCGTACGTTTGACTTGGTTATTGAATACGCAAAACCTGTCCAGGCTAAACTGGTGAGTACTTACGACGACCACGCTTACGTTAATGCCTTATATGAGAAAGCCGATGACTGTGTTGCTGACCGCGATGCGGCAGCAGCTGCATTCCAAGCCGCAACTGGCATTGAGCCATTGATTGCCTACTGCCTCCACGACAGGCGTGATGCCGAAGTCGACAATGGATGGACCCTGCGTATTGATGGTTTTGGTGTAGCAAAACTTTCGCCCCAGCATCTCTCTAGAGATTTTTATAACGGCATCAATGGTGACGTGAGTGCTCTTGAGGCAACCCTGAAGAGCACGTTGGAAGCTTACGGTGCAAGTCATGTTAAGACCAGAGTTAGAGCCGGCGCAAACCGAGCCATCGTTCACGGCATGTACTACGCGGCCAAAAGACTGCCGATTATGCAGTACAGCGAAGCTCAATTTAAAAACATGGAAAGCTGCCAGAAAAACCGCCAGGAAATGTTAGACGTATTCACCGCCGCCGGTGGACAGTCTCTGATTTTCTTCTGTGGCGGTTCCTCCTATACGTCAAAAGTCTATATGTACACGGCGGGAGTCGTGATGCAGCCCTTGGCTACTGATGTGACGTCGGTCAAGTATGACACCATGGATGCCTGTGAGGCTAAGCGCTCTGAGGCCGAAGCCGCCTGGAGAGACGGTCTTGAGAAAAACGTCGTCGGTTCTGTCTGCGCGATTGAAGACACCGTCACCTACGAGTTTGTCCGCATGCGCATGTTTTGGTTAGACTGAGTTAAGTTAAGAGCTAAATAAAAAAGCCAGCCCTTTTGGAGGCTGGCTTTTTTATTTAAAAAAGTTCGGCACATTATCCGCATCTCAAACGATTCAGCCCCCCTACCTTCAAATGCGAGCTTAAATGTTCAAAATTTAGGCTAACTCAACCTCGCCCTAAAACAACACCAGCAAACTTGCCGGTAGCGAATCAAATCGTAGTTGCCGCCACCATAAATGGCGGCGTTGCTGATTATTAAATAATCAAAATCATATCAGATGGTTATATATCGACCCTATCGTTCAAAAAACAGATGTATAATGAACAAGTTTTAGACTGGCAAAAAAATCAATAAAAACAGGATGTTATTGATGAAAAGGGGTGTATATTGAACGAGCCTAGCCCCAATAGTGAGCCTTTATGAATATTTTTCCCGGCGTGCACCTGGATATGCCTAATATTTATACATTTAAGCGTTCAGCCAAAAGTAGGGCTCAAAAGGGGGACGCCCGACTGATTGAGTATTGCTTGAGCAGGTTCTGGTACGAAGACCTTACGGACCCCTTGAAAGGTGCACTCCGACGCCGGAGTGACCTCGTAATTTAGGTGATATAAAAGAGCCTGCCACCATTACGTGACAGGCTCTTTTGTTTGATGCTTTAGGCCAGGGACTAAATCTGCTTAATCAATACTCAATCAGTCGGGTGTCCCCATTTTACGGACGTTTTACTTTGTCGCATTCGTCGAGCATGTAGCTTTCGCGAGACTTGTCGCGCACGCTGGTCATTTGGTCGAGGCAGGCGCGGGCTTCTTCAAGGCGGGACTTGAAGTCCTCTTTTTTGCGAAGAACGAGTTTGCCGTTAACTTGCATGAGATCTTCGCCGGCTTTTTCACGGTCGGTGACGACTTTTTTCATGCATGGGATCGTCAATGGTCCTTCTTCCACCTCGACGCCTTTTTCACGAGCTTTCGTGCGGCGACAGAGGGCAAGACCTGCCAGGTCGCTCTCGACCTTTTGCCGCTCAGCGTTGATCGTGTCGACGGTTTTTGTGTACTCAGCCACTGCATTGCGATCTGAGTGTAGGGAGGCGCTATCGCCTTTTACAATGACGCGGTCGTCACCGGAGTAGCCGCCAACGAAGTCATACTTTTCTTCTTTTTCCTTTGGCGCATTTCCCGGCGTGCTACAGCCAGTTACATAAACGCCAACTAATGCCGTCAGGGCCACGCCAAATTTCAGACTCATACCGGTTAACCTCATAGTTTCGAAATAGAAAAAATGTTCAGAACTGTTGTCCCTTAATTCTCGCATTTTAGGGGACCGTATGCAAAAAATTGAACTATTTTTTAGTGGTCTTTAACCTGTGTTTTCTTGGCTTTGGCTACAGGTCTTGTGCCTTTTTCTTTGACCGTATTGTGGCGGATGGCCATCTCGTAAGGAATAGACTTTATTCCATAGTCGCGAGCTAGCTCAATAAATTTGGCCTGAGACCGAATCTCACGCTCATTCTGTCCGCGTTCACGACGTTTGTAGCTACCATCGGTATTGAGGGTCCAAGCTTTGACGTTATCGGCGAGGTAGGTGGCCAAGATGTGGTTTATGATGTGCTCTTTTACCTCGGCTGATTCAAGCGGGAAGCAAACTTCGACGCGTCGATCCATGTTACGAGGGCTCATGTCAGCACTCGCCATAAATACTTCCTTTTTGCCGTTATTGTGGAAGTAATAAATGCGGCTGTGCTCCAAGAACCGGTCGATGATCGATGTGACATGGATATTTTCTGATAGTCCTTTAACGCCGGGTCTGAGACAGCACATTCCGCGAACAATTAAATGGATCTCAACGCCAGCTTGGCTAGCCTCGTAAAGGGCGTCAATCAGCTCTTTGTCGGTAACGGCATTAACCTTGATGACAATCATGGCCTTGTGGTTGTCTTTTTTGAACTGAATCTCTCGCTTGATTAGCTCAAGAAGTCTTGGGCGAAGCGTAATGGGAGCCAGCAGAAGCTTTTTCATATCGGGGATAATGTGTTTACGTTTTAGTTTGATCTCGCCCGTAAGAATATTAAATCCAGTAAGGATGTTAAATAAATGCCCGATGTCATCGGCTAGGTCACTGTTGGCGCTGAAAAAACCCATGTCAGTGTAAAGCTTGGCCGTGTTGGAGTTGTAGTTTCCCGTCGATAGGTGGACGTAGCGCGCAAGTTTTCCGCCCTCTCTGCGCACAATTAATGTGGCCTTGGCGTGGGTTTTGAGTCCTACGAATCCAAAGACCACGTTTACACCGGCTCTCTCAAGACGGCGAGCCCAGAGGATATTGTTTTTCTCGTCAAATCTCGCTTTTAGTTCAACGACCACCGTGACTTGTTTGCCAAGTTCTGCCGCTGCGATCAAGGAATCGATGATGGGACTATCGCCACCACTACGGTAGAGAGTTTGCTTGATAGCCAAAACGTTTGGATCGTGAGCCGCGACTTGGAGGAGCTCGACCACTGGATAAAAACTGTCATACGGGTGATGAAGAAGAATATCTTCTCTGCGCATCAGAGCAAACAAGTCTTCATTACTCATCATCTGCATGGGAAGCCGCGGGTTAAAGGGCGGGTCTTTTAGATTTGGTGTCGGCAGATGATAAAGGGTCATGAGACCTGGAATGAGCAGCGGCTCAGGGGACTCATAAATCTCTTTGGACGTGACGTGGAGCTCACGTTTTAGGATCTCCATAACACTTTTGGGCAGCTTACCGCCAAGCTCCAGGCGAACGGCCTCTTGGTGTTCTCTGTTTGTGAGCTCGCGCTGCACAGACTTAAGTAGGTCCACGACTTCGTTTTCGAGTAGTGTGTAGTCGAGATTTCGAGTGACCCTGATAGGGTGAGCATCAGCAAGTTCGTAACCAAGGAAGATGCTGCTGATATTAGCCTTAACGAGATCTTCAAGGAGAACAAACTGCCGTTTGTCGGGTTTCCAGTTGACCGGTATCAGGCGTGGTAGCACCGATGGAATCTCCACAAGACCAATCGGAGGAACTCCAATTTGGCTGTTGTAGTTGATGTCCTTAAACAAGACGACCAGATACTGACAAAGATTCGTCAAGAAAGGAAACGGATGGGCCGGATCCACGGCCAGTGGTGTCAGAACCGGCAGAACATTATTTTTAAAGTATGTATTGAGCATTGATTTTGCGTCGACAGGTAGTTGCGACATGCCGACGATTTCAATGCCTTCCGCCTCAAGGCCCGGCAACACGTCTTTTTGAAGGGTTTCGTAAGCAATCTGAGTCAGTTCAGATATGCGAAGCCTGATGTGTTCGAGAATATCTTCACCAGGAAGTTCGTCAGGTGAATCAGACGATGATTTGATGTCTTCTTGCACCATCTTGCGAAGTCCTGCGACTCGAACCATAAAGAACTCATCGAGGTTACTCATGAAGATGCTGATGAACTTCAGGCGCTCAAGCAGAGGAACTGACGTGCTGATGGCCTCTTCGAGCACCCTAGCATTAAATTCAATCCAGCTAAGTTCCCGGTTCAGGTAGCGATCCGTGTGAATGCGCGGCAACTTACTGGTCGCCGCTGAGCGAGCCGGTAATTTGGGCAGCTCAAGCGTCTGGGTAGGGCCAGAGCCTTCGGTCTTTTCTGGTGGTTTTTCGGTTGGTTTCTCTAACATATCGCTATTTTAGTTCTTTTTTTTGGTGGCTGTCCGCCGGTAGAATCTGCCCGGTATAAGTCGGCAGGTTCTCGATGTTGGAATAAGTACAAATTTGTAGCATAATCCTGGAGATCTCAATAAGGAGCCTTTCTAATGAACCAAACCCACCTGCCCGCGGTCGCAGCTATCACGGGAACCGGAATGGCCGTGCCCCCTCGGGTGGTGACAAATGACGACTTAGCAAAGTTAATGGATACGTCTGATGAGTGGATTCGTCAGCGCACCGGCATCGAAGAAAGACGTCACGTGGACGTAGGAGTAGGGCCTGCAGATCTCGCTTATGAGGCGTCCCTCAAAGCTCTTAAGTCGTCGGGCCTACAGGCCAAAGACATAGATTTCATCTTGGTCGCCACCCTATCACCACAGCAGTATTTCCCGGGCACATGCTCCTTTCTGCAAGCTAAGCTTGGCCTGGGTACGACGCCTGGACTTGATGTCAGAGCTCAGTGCAGCGGATTTATTTACGGCCTTGAGTTGGGCCAGGCTCTGATTGCCTCTGGTCAATACAAGAGAATTTTGTTGGTCGGTGTGGAGGTGCAAAGTGTGGCTCTCGATCTATCAAACCGTGGACGAGACACAGCTACCCTATTTGGTGATGCTGCGGGAGCTGTGATTTTAGAGGTCGCAAAAAACCCTGAACACGGGATTAAAAAAGTCATTACCCACCTTGAGGGACAATACACGGATAAGCTCGGTGTAAAATTTCCTTCAACCGTCGGTGGCGATTGGATCAGACCAGAACACATTGCAGACGGCGCACATAATCCTTACATGGATGGTCGTTTTGTATTTAAACATGCTGTGACTCGTATGCCTGAAGTCATTGGTGAGGTACTGCAAAATCTTCATCTCTCGATTGCTGACGTGGATCTTTGGCTCTTTCACCAGGCTAATCTGCGGATCAACGAGCACATCAGTGCTACGCTTAAAATTCCGCCCGAAAAAACCTATAACAACATCCAAAAGTACGGCAACACATCGGCAGCGACCATCCCTACCCTTCTTGATGAGTGTGCACGGGCTGGCCGTTTGAAGGCCGGAGATAAGATCATGGTGACGGCCTTTGGCGCAGGATTCACCTGGGGCTCAGCGCTCATTGTTTGGGGAGCTTGAGAGGTGATTATCTCAAGACGGTTTCTGATTATTTTTTTTCTGCTTATGCGGGCGCCATCCGTGCTCGCCGATCGGTGCTGTAATAATCCAACAGTCTGGACGTTCAAAAATCTCGATAGATCTCCAGCAAAACTAACCTGTACCTTAGATCGATCTGTTGCCTGGGCTGGTAAGCCGATCACTATGGAAACGGACGTCATCAAGCCAGGTGCGGTCTACAAGTACACGTGGGACGCAAGCTTGTATTCAGAAGGCATGGGAATGTTGCCTGGCTCATGGAGTTGCCGGCCATCAGACCCAAAACTTGCTAAAGGGCTGAAACCTCAAAAATTTACCACCGATTGGGGTGAGAACATCACGATTAGTTGGCGTAAAGAGCGCTTTGCGCTCAGTCGAAGGCGCTGAAGGCTTAGTTGATAGTATCGACTCAGAACAAGAGTCCACTTCCGAGCAAAATATAGATATTGTTGCCTGACAGGGCCAGTGACTCCCCTGTTCCGCCGCGCGACTGGACGATTTCATACATGAGCTGCAGATCAACAGCCCAGCGCGAGAAAAAATGCATCATGAGTCCACCGCCGAAGGCAACACCCAGGGTGTCGGAAGCCAGTTCTGCGGCCTCGTTTTTATCGAATGCATCATAAAGCATTCGACCCAATCCAAGCGATGCCTCGGCATATGGTTTATATCTAGCGTCCACAGAAAGAGACGCCTCCCCCATGTCGGAAATTACGGGCAGCCCCACTCCCAGCGGGAAAAATCTGTAGCCGCCGTAGGCGGCATGGTAAGCATCACGTTTCGATGCTGCGTCGGTCGCTTGACGAAATCCGAGGACAAGGGCCTGGTTCATGCGGAAATAGCGCGAGTATTCATAGTTCAGTACTGATGCACCGCCGGTCAAGGGGGCCCTGCCGTCAGTTTTTGTGTAGTTCATGGTGCCGATTCGGAACGTACCATGTGAGTCATGAGTGTCGTTTTTCAGCGCCACTGCAGCGGCGCTTAGACGGGCTGCGGATGTTAGCATGGCGGCTACGACCACAAAATTACAAAAAATGTTTGTGGGATTTCGACTCATGTTGGCCTCAATGGTTTAAAAACTACTTTTTTGTTCCCAGTTTTTCGTCGATCGTGCTGAGCATCTTTGTCGTCTCGGGATTTTCCGGATCGATCTCCAGTGAACGCAGCCATGATAATTTTGCCTTAGCAAGATCGCCTTTTACAAAATGAGCAGCACCCTCGATCTCCCAGGCCACCGCTACGTTGTCGTTCATAGCTTTGATGTCAGCAGCTGTTTTCAGCGCCTCGTCCACTTGTTTTTGCATAATTTGCCGCTCTGCTTGCAGAATGAGTTTTATGATTTTATTCATATCCGCGTAGGAGCCGGGATTCACAGGCTTTAGATTGGTGTCAAATTCAATCCGTGATCCCGATGCGTTGGGCACGTAGAGATTTTGTGTGATGAAACCAGGTTTTCTTATTTGAATGACGATTGGACCGCTGTTTGCGGCAGAGCCAAGATCACTCAATTTTCCTTCATAAGGGGTTTTCCCGAGCGGTTTAGCGTCTGAGCGGCCTGGCTGCATGAGAAGAATTTCCGCATCACTTGGGCTGCTTCTTACGGCGACTGTGCCGCAGCTTTGGATTGCCAAGATAGCTGTGACGCTGAAAAGTAATTTGACGAAGTTAGGTCTCATAAGTTTCGCCATGACGTCGACCCTCCTCAACTGCCGCGCGGGGTTCTTTGCTATATTTGCTCAATTTGATTGCACTTATACTTCTAGTCTACCGCTTTTCGAGGCCGCCGTTAAGTATGCGGTCCATGGATTTAGAGATGCCAAGGGGGTTTCCGTTGCATGAATTGAATTGATCTATGGTAAACTAAGCTAACTTTAAGAAACCTTTGACGAAAGAGGTGGAACTTGTCATCGCCTTCATCAAGACGTTGGATAACAATCTTCGTGAGTCTCGCCGCGCTCGCCTTATTGGTGTTTGCGTGGTTCAAGTGGCGCTCCCCCTACGGCACCGAAGAGCCTTTTACCATGATCAAGATTTGGAGGGAGCCTACCAGCAGCAGTCCGGAGCTGAGTGACGGCTTTATCTGGATTCACCGGCAATGCCTGGAAAATCTCGCTGACTTTGACGGGGTTGGCCAGATGCTGAAGCGTGGAGCGGACGAGATCAGTCGCCTTGGCGCCAGGACTTGGAGATTTAAAATCGCGGCAAATTCCAAGTGGAGTGACGACGGATCACCGGTCACGGCCGAGCAGTTTGTCTCAGCTTTCAAAGCGCGGTCTGGAAAAATTGAGTTGCCTGAGTTTAAACGGATCAAAAACATAACCGCCAAGGATGACGCTGTGGAGGTTGAGCTGGATGGTGAAGAGGACCCAAGTCTTGATTTGGCTGCCCTCACCTCCCCCTGGCTCTCGCCTCTCAAGCGCCCGGGCTCCTGGTCATGGCAGGCTGAGATAGACGGTCCCTGTAATGGCCCATTCGTTCCGGCAAGGCATTTCAACCGGGAGTTTGCTCTCGTGCGCAACAAACACTGGCGGCAATACGACGCCGCGTTGATTTCCTCCGTAAAAGTTTTGCTCAGAGACAACATGGAAAAGATCACGGAGTTCTCTGCTCAAAGTGCAGAGTCGCCATCAAAAAACGTAAATCCCATCGCTATGTTTGGTCAGGGGCTTTTGTCCTACGTTGGCCCATCCAGTGTAGACTTGAAAGACTCCGTACAAAGAGTTGTTTATGGTCATGCTTTTTTGGACCCCAAAGCCTACTACATGATTCTTAATCCAAACGGACTGCTCGGTGGAAAATACACGGGCCTAGCCCACCGGGCGCTAAACCGGGGGGAATTATCAGGGGTCGTTAATGGCGCGCAAAAGTTTTTTACCAGTCATCGCCTAATACCTCTGAGTCTTCTGGCCAAAGATACAAATGGGCAGCCCGTTAGCTTTACGCCGGTCAACCTTGAGTCGGTACTGGAGGCTCGACGTATCCTCGGTATAAAACCCGACGCCCCGATCACCGACGTAAAACCTCCGTTCCGTAAAAAGCTCATCGTTGTGAATGCCGCTGAGGAAGCGGCGTTACCCATGGCTGAGCGTTTTGCGCTGCGAATCAACGCAAACTACAAAGTGGATGCTGACGTTGTTTCTGCCACCGACGGCAAAATGCCAAAAGACTGGGATGTCGTCTTGGTCAGCGTCGATATCAAAGACGGGATCTTTGGACTCTCAAGAAATCTTTCAAAGGCCGTTTCCACTTACGCCCCGTCTCGCCAAGACTTGCTCACCAAGATATCCGCTCTCGCCAAGGATAAAAGTGAAACATGGATATCTCCCAAAGCCGTCATGCTGGCTAACCAAATTGATCAATTAGCGCCCCAAAGTTCCGTTGTGTTGCCGCTTGGGCAGTTTGGCTATGCGATCTTGGTGGATGACCGAATCATCGACGTCGGAATCTCTGGAGATGTCAAGCGAGACCCCGATGTGAGTGTTGCAAGACGTTTGATAAGGGAGCCGAAGTCATGAGTCACACGGTATATAAACGCGACATAAACGCAGTGATCTTAAAAGCCTTTGTATCTCTGGCCTTGACGAGCTTGGTTTTTGGGTGCGAGAGCACCTTGAAAACTGACGAACCTATCAGGATTGTTGCCGACCGTTCTTTAAACGTTAAAGTCGGGGATGACGTGACGTGGACCTTTAAAGCATACCGTGGACGTCGGGAGGTGATGGTCGTGGAAGCGATATCGTCCGGGCTGCCACTTGGAGTTATTCGAAACTTTGAGGCCAAAGTTCCGACGCTTAGCGGCAAGGTCCTCTCTCGAGATTTTAGACATGGTTTAATTCGTGTCACAGCATTTGATGAGAAGGCATGCACGCAGGCTTATCAAGCGATGAAAAAAGTCACAACTGAACGAGTTGCCGAGACTAAAAATACCGACGTAACGATTCCAGCCTCTCCTTGTGATCCTGTGACAGTTTCCCCGGTGGCCACGCCGCCCGAGTTTTTGTCGGTTGGCGACTTTGCCTGGCACATGGTCGATGGTCCGGATCAGATTACCGTTGATGACTACGGTAGCTTTTTCTCTCAATACTTCGCAGTTGCCGGAAAAAATCCTACTAAGCTTAACTTTATTCCCATACCTGAACGTGAAGCTCCCCATACAGTTGATGTAACGCTTGGATCGTGCGCAGCTAAGGAGCGACGTTTCTGCGGATCAAGCCCTGATTGTTTGTGGGGATGGTTGAGCTGTATATCCAAAGACGCCACTGGTGCCACGTCATCAAATAGCAGTAACGAAAAAGGGAAAATCTAATGGTTAGCCTCTCAAAGCGTCATTACGGACTGTTGGCCTTGTGGGTAGTGGGTGCCTCTGCCCTAGGGGTCTTTCTTATTCGACATTTCTCCCCTCCCCCGGCCAAAGATATTTTAGCTCCACAGGCTGACATCCGTCGGTGCGGTCCAGGCAATCTCGGCCCCGATCAGGAGATGCGGCTGGCTGCGCAGTGGGTTGCAAATCCAAAAGACCCTTCAGATGAGGTTAAGCGTGCGGTTGCCCGGGTGCTGTTGTCATTGCCTGAGCGTGTATTGACTGTCTTGAAATCGCCAGCTACGACAGGCGATCGATCTCCTATAAAAATCGCATTGGATCAGGGCAAATGGCCCTTTATGTGTGCGGATAGTGAGCGTTCTGGCGGTCGTTTAGCAAACACTTGCCTAAAAGCCGTTCCAGGCATTGGCCGAGTTTTGCTCCTTGGGCGTACTACGATTCTATCCCCAGACGGACGGCTACGGCAGTTAAGTGATGCCGACTTTGTGGATCAAACGCTTTTACCAGTTATTTTTTGGCTCACGTTTGAGCGCCTAGGCAATTTACGAGATGAAAAGCCAGTGTTGCCGGAAACAGAGGTCTCCAAATCAAACGTTTTCTCTCAGATGAAATATCATATCGTGAGCGGATATAAGTTCTCCCCCGAAGAAGAGACGTTCTATCTCAGAGAATTTGGCGCGTCCAGCACCGCAACCCCTACTTTCGTCAATCGGACGTTGGCGCTGACGGCAAGTAACTTACACTGTCACGCAGAGTCTTTTGCGCGGCTTGAGAAAACGCAGCCTGAAGCCGTCAAACGATTTATGTCGGCTATGGGCTGCAGCTTAGGTAAGCCCTGGCATATGTCGCAGGAGGATTTTTCTAAGCGTTGTCCTAATTTGGCGTCGAGTCAGTAAAGAGGTTTTAGCGTGAAATTTTTTCGTTTTTGCTTGGTTGCAATTATCCTCTTGGTGCTGGGGTTTGGTGTGTCCAAGTATTTGTTAAATACAGATGACGGGGCAAATAGTGACTCTGTTGAAAGCAGCTCGGATCAACCTCCGACCACCGCAGAATCTACAAAACCAGGGGATAACAAAGCTGCAAGTGACTCAAAGGATGGTGCCTCAAAAAAAGAAACGGCAGAAGACAGAAATACTCTATTAAAAACCAAAGATTTATCCATTGGTGCTAGTAAAAAAGTTCAGTCTGGCAACAAAGTTTCATATCATGTTTTCATTCAGCTCATGGACGGCAAGGTCGTATTTAACTCCCGCAGCGAGGGCAGGCCCTGGACCGGCACAGTGGGAGATGGTTCGATTTTATCCGGAATTGACTCAGGTATGCGGGGTATGTATCAAGGCGGCAAAAGAGCCATGTGGATCCCAGCACGCCTAGGTTACGGGCGGCACGGAATGTCGAGCCAAGTGCCGCCTAATGCAGATCTTTATGCCGAGGTTGAGATTGTGTCGGTGTTTTGAGCCTGCAAACTAACTTTAGCTACACCTGCTAAGAAGAATCACCTCTCATTGACCTCCGGAGGTGTTGCTGCGACCTTTCATGCCTGAGATTCCGATATTACCAACCCCTGTGACGCCACTGCCGCTAATGATCGTGCTGATTGATCCCCAGCCACCGGAGGACAGTGCAGCGTCTCGACCGTTATTTGTAATCATTTTTACAGTGTCTCCGTCCTTATAGATAATGTAAGTCTTACCAGCTTTATCCACTGCAATTGTTTGCTCGCTGACAGAACCACTAACCACATTCTCGTTACCGTTGGCCTCCTGTGACCAGCGTTTAATTGTGCTGGCATCCTTATCAAGCCATGCCACCGACCATTTAGCCTTGACGCGGTCATAGACAACTGAAGGTCTGTCGCCTTCGCTGAGAGCGCCGAGGCTGCATCCGGAGGCCATGATGGTTCCGAGCTCAGTCCAGGTTGGGTTAACTGCACCTGAGAAAGCAGAAGTTGCAAAGAATGCCTTGCAGGAGTTATCAGACATTATGCATGCAACCGAAAGTCCGAGATTCGTTCCCGTACTCGCCATACTCGAAACGTAAACGGCTTGACTACAGGTTGTCTGTCCCGAAATCGGCATACCTATAGTATTAGGGTTAGTGGTCAGGAAATTTGACCAATACAGGCCATTTTGAGCTGCAAAGAAGGTGTATTGAGAGTCGTCATTAGATATAGCAAGCGACATATCTGTAATCGTGCCCATTGTCGAGTAGTTTTTCGCGTTTTGGTTGGGTTCATTGGTGACAAGAATTTGTCGGAACGCATTGGAGGCAATTCCTCTGAATACAGCGTAATAAGTATTGGTAGAGTTTATGGCGAGATCATTAAAATCACCGACTGGAACCGAAGCGTTGGCAGATGACTGACCTGGCTGAGCATCGTGTGTTTCAGTCCAACTACCGTTTAAATACTCCGCTGTTCGCATTGCACTTGTAGACCCAGATAAAGAGTGATAGCTGATAACTGGAGAATTATTGCTATTCAGGGCTAACGATGATCTGGTGCGATAAGTAGCCCCAGTAACGACGGTAGAATTCACCCAGTTTGAAAGTTTGTCTTTTTTACCGTACTGAATGCCTCCGCCATCGGTCCAGGACACATGTATCATATCTGTCTCAATCTCAAATGATGTGGACGACATGGTGGACTTATTTTTAGCCGTGTCGTACGTGTACATACACACATAATACAAGCCGTCAGCTAAGTTGCTGCTGGACAAGGTTCTTGTCACTGCGGTTTTAGGTATTGAGTTCGAACCGTCTATCGTATAACTCTCGATCGGCGTGTTGGAACAATCGGATTTTGTTGATAGCAGCAGCTCAATGTGTTCCACATCACCTGCAACAGAGCCCCAATTTACTGTTACTGGTTGAGTTGCAAACTGCTGACCAGATGTTGGCGATGTGATGCTCAAAGCGGCTGGTGCCGTGGTGTCAATCGTCCAGGTCGCCGATGAAGGAGTAAGTTGTGCGTTGCCGGCTAAGTCAGTACCGAGCGCGCAGAGAGTTGCAGTTCCATCTGGGTACTTCGTCCTATCGCTAAGAGATGCGCTAAAGTTCGAAGTGGCAGCTAGCGGGCCGGTGTAGGTCGCACCAACACAATTTGTAGCGCTACCTGATACATAAGTATAGAGGACAGTGTTGGTGTCTTTAAAGTCGGCCGCTATGCCTGCGCCAGAGCCAGAATTGAACGTGTTAAATGTGGCATTTAGATTTTTAGATTCACCAGTTGGGATGACGTTCGTAAAGCCTACAACTGGCGCCACAGTATCGATGGTTATTGTGGCTGGCGTAGTTGCATTTGTCCTTATACCGTTGGTGCTACTGTAAGGTAGCCCATCAAGTTTTGCATTATTGAATGTTCCGGTGTTGTCCCTAATAGTGCCGCCATTAAGCGCGATAGAAGTTGCAGAACTTGCAAGGTTCAGTAAACCACCAGCTTGAAGATCGCTGAAATCATTCGTTCCAACTGTGTAGTTGAAGCGGAGCATCTTGCTTGTTGAATTAGCTGCATCATACAACGCACTGCCGTCGGTGCTCAGCGGTAGTGTTGGCGCACCAGTTACCGCCAGGCTAAACGAGCTAGCTGTTGGGTTTGCCGCATTCTTAGCAAATGTTACATTAATTGGTATCTGTGTGCCGGCTTTGAAGAAGGTAGTTGTGATTAGGCCTGCAGGCACATTGATCGACGTTACGCTTGGCGTCTCTTGATCCCAGTTTAATGTGAAGCTAGACGAAGCCGAGTTCCCAGCAAGGTCCGTTGCTGTCAAAGTGATCGTGGCCGAGCCGTAGTTCCCGTTCGCGTTATTCGTACATGACCCAAATGTTATACTTGGGTTAATGATAGTCGAATCGGAGAATGAGACAGCACAATCGTTGGTTCTTGAGCTTGAGGACCATGCATAAGTATTAATGGTTTGGTTATCCGTTACCGTGGGATTAACAGTATAGGCCGCGTTTACAGTGACTGGGGCGGCTGGCATGGCGGTTATTGTCGGAGCAGTGGTGTCGATTCTGATTGTTTTAGTCCCCGCGATAGTTGTGAGCGCTGTGCCAAGAGCAGGAAGTGTCAATGTAGCATTGTTTAAGGCAGCATCTCGAATGGTACCACTGTTCAGAACTAGCGCGGTGGTTGAGTTGTGATCTAGAGCACTCGTATTTTGTCCAGCTGCTACTATGTAATTAAAGACCAGAGTTGAAGTGCCTGTACCAGAAGCGT